>Ga0209010_1000180_pt1 | contig 23732 bp, 22 predicted proteins | sample BlaSpr_A8_OM1_O3_FD_187985 | JGI IMG/M metagenome (GOLD analysis project Ga0209010, IMG submission 187985) | Forest soil microbial communities from Thunder Bay, Ontario, Canada - Black Spruce, Ontario site 2_A8_OM1_O3 (SPAdes) (version 2) | ecosystem: Environmental > Terrestrial > Soil > Boreal...
CTTGAAGCCCGCAGGCTTATACGCCACAAAATAGCGGCTGCGAATTACATCGCGCAGCTTGTCCAGGGATTTATTCAAAGTCATCATATCCCCCGGAAACATCGCTTCTCCTCCGCTGCGATCCGCCAACAGTTCCAGCATCTTGTCGGCGTCGGTTTTCCTTCCAGTCCCGTCTGCCGTGCTCACCGTGTAGACCGTTACCCCGGTTCTTTCCGCCTCCTGAATACTCTGCTTGAGTGTGCTGTGACTGGAGTTGTCTTCGCCGTCGCTGAGAATGACCAGCACCCTCGCCACCCGTTCGCTGTCGGGATAAGCCGCCAACTTCCGGCACGTGAATAGAACCGCATCGAACAGCGCGGTTCCGCCCCCTTCGGTCAGTTTATCGATCCCTTTTCCCAGTTCTCCAGTATCGGAACTGAAATCTTCAGTCACCGTAGGTTCAAGGGCGAAGCCGGCCACAAATCCCAAGTCAGACGCCGGATTCAGCACCTTCTCCACAAACCGTGCCGCCGCATGTTTTTCAAACGAGAACCGCTCATGCACCGAACCGCTTGTATCCACCAACAATGCCAGCCGCAGTGGAAGCTTTGACTGCGGCGCAAATTGCAGCACCTGTTCCGGAGCCTTGTCGGCATCCCAGATTTTGATATCGGATAGTTCCAGATCGTTCACGGTTCGCCCGTGGCTGTTGACTTCGAAAAACAACGCAACCTGGTCCACGCTCGTATGAATGGTCCACGCCCCTGCTGCACGGGCTGCAATGCTGGGAGGAGTATTGAAAGCGATGCTGCCGCTCGGCGCCACTGGGTTCGCCTCGGCCGCCGCACCGCATTCGTCGCAAACCGCAGCGTCCGATTCATCTCCCACCGCGTTGAGCTGCGCCTTCAGCCGGTCACTGTTGGGAAAGGTCTGCAAATGTTCGGAAGCGGATACATTCGTCGCTGGTTGTAATGGTCCTGGCCCGGCTGCCGCGACCGTAGCATTCTTGTTACGGATTAGAGCCGCCAAATTCTGCCGCGCCATCGGGGCGTAGGCATTGGTCGGATCCTCTCTTAGAAAAAGATCCAGCTCCCGTTGCATGGCTTCATAATCGCGCAGAGACATGGCTGCCGACGCTGCCGTGAAGTGCACATTCGCCATTCCCTTATGTTCCAGACCATGCACCCGCTGGGCTGTTTCCACTGCCTGCTTGTATTGCTGATTTCCATTCTGCGCATACGCCAGGTCCGAGAGGATCTTCGCGTCCGCGGGCCGCAGCGATGCAGCCTGCTCCAAATTCGTCTGCCCCGCGGCAAAATCTTTCATCGACAAGGCCAGCAGGCCGAGATTCAAGAACGGCCCGGGAAATTTGTTATCCAGTTTTGCCGCCGCTTCGAATTCACTCTTTGCTCGGCCACTATCTTCCTGATCGATAAAGGCCAGGCCTAGAGCCACGTGTGCGGAAACGAACTTCGGATAAACATTGATTGCTTTTTCCAAATGCTTGATCGCTTCCTTCGAATTCTGTGCCCGCAATAACGAACTCGCGCGGTTGAATTCGTCAACGGCCTTGCCCGGCGCCGCCAGATCGAGCGCCGACACGATGCCGGTGTCGATCAGTTTCTTATTTTGTATGCGTTGTTTCTCGCTCGTCATCGACTCCCGATTCATTTGATCGAGATACATTTGCGCGAAGTCGATTTGCGCGAACCCGGAATCGGGGCCCGCGTTCATGAATGGCATCTGTGCCGGCGCAGAAATCTCGGTGCACCAAAATACCGCGATCAGGGCGAGAGCACGCGTTATCGACGAGAACGACGGAACCTGAGGCGCAGACCGCACGAAGCCGCTCCTGCGAAGGACGAGTCTATTGTTCTTCGAAATCTTGGGCACGGGCATTGCAGCCACAGTGCCGCCGCAATGGGGACACAATTATACCGTCTTCAATCGTGCCGTTAAGGAACGATTTCATGCGCATTTCTACCCATTGATTTGATCGTAAGAGTCAATGTTTCTCCGCGGTCTGGAAGCCTTTGCGGCGTTGTTCGCTGTAGCGCGCTAGCGCGTCGAGGATGATGGGATACGCTTCGCCCGCGGGACGGATTTCGTCGACCTCGACCGCCTTGCCTTCCAGTTGCTTGTAGTCCTGGAAGAAGCGGCGAAGCATAATCATGCGGTGGGGCGGCATTTCCGCGGCTTCGCGGTAGGTGTTGAACTCCGGGTCTTCCGTGGCCACGGCAATGATCTTGTGATCCGGCTTACCGGCGTCGATCATGGTCATCAGACCGATGGCGCGCGCGTGGATGATGGTCAGCGGCACCACAGCTTCCTGGCACAGCACTAGCACGTCGAGCGGGTCGTCGTCTTCGGCCAGCGTCTGCGGGATGAAGCCATAGTTCGCGGGATAGTAGACCGCGGAGTAGAGAATGCGGTCCAGCTTGATCAGGCCGCTGGCTTTGTCCAGTTCATACTTCACGCTCGATCCAAAAGGAATCTCGATGACGCAGTCAAATTCCTGCGGCAGCTTGTGGCCGGGAGTTACGTCGTGCCAGGGATGGATCATAGTTTGCTCGTCCGGCTTCTATAGTACCGGATGAACTTTGGGGTGCCCCACTTCTCGCCGATTTTGCGAGAAGTGGGCTTTTCGTGCCGATCATCAGACGGAGGGCATCCCAGCCTTCTCGCGTTCAGTTCCTAGCGAAACGGATTGACGATGCGAACTCCATCAATCTCCCGCATTCCCTGCATGTCTTCCGAATAGAGCACTCCGCAGCCCGCTTGCTTGGCCGCGCGCACCACCAGCGCATCCCAGAAAGAAAATCCGTGCAGCCGGTGCAGATCGATTGCCGCCAGAATGTCACCGACTTCCGGAGCGGCCACATCGAACTCGGCCAGCAATTCCACCTTGCGCCGTGCGACTGCCGGGTCAACTCGCAACTTGCGCGTGACGGTGACGAAATATTCCTGGAGCACCTGCATCGACACAACTCCGGTGCGCGCGCGGCGGTGCTCAGCTAGCAGTTCCAGTGCCCGCCGCTGCTTGGCGACGACGGCTTTGTCATCGGCATAAATCAAGACGTTGGTGTCGAAGAAGCTGCGCATTCAGAGGCTACTTCCGCCCGTGAATCTCGTCGCGGTCAAAGCGCCAGCCGCGCGAGTGTCCGCGCCCGGAAAGGCGCTTGAACTCGGCAATGCTGCGTTCGGCGTCGTCTCCGCCGGCCACGGTTTGCAGGTAGTCGCGAATCATCTGATTGAGACTCTTACCCAAAGCCTCAGCCTTCTTCCGCGCCCGCGCCACCAACTGCTCGTCGAGGGAAAGAGTGACATTCATGACCACAGTATACGTGCATACGTATTATGTGTAAATAAAAGATGTTCCCGCGTCTCGTGCCGGAGCCGACGCTCCCTCGACAAGTTCGGGGCAGGGCCTGCCCGCTGTACCTTTTACGTTGCTTGCGACGTTTCACGTTCGTGTTCTGCTTTGGTTGACGGCTGCTCGTTTTATTGTCGACGGAGTTCCGGCGCGGGTCGGATGTTTTCGCTGCGTAGGATCGAGTTGGGCAACTTGCGGTGGAGTGGTTTCGGGTATGGCCGGGATTTTTGCCGGGGCGGTGCGTGCAGGCACCAGGACTGGAGCGGGCGGGGGAGCGCTGACTTCCGGCATCTCATCCACTCTAACGCCGGGGTTCACATCTGTTCTGACATCGGTTCCGGCGTCTGTTCTGACATCGCTAGCAGCGGCTGGTACAGGTAAATCGCCGAGGGCGCGAGACTGGAGTTGGGCGATTGCGTTTTTGACTCTGCGTTTCGCGATGTACGGTGGGGTTTCGTTGATTGCGGCTGCGGGTTCGGGTCGCGGGGCGGGTTTGGGTGGGGCGGGATAGTCGGGAATTTCGCGGACCATTTGGCTATTGTTGATATTGAATTTGGCGCGGCGGGAATTTTTAACCGCGATCCAGAGGGCTTTGAGCATGAGGTCGGCGCGGCGCAGGTCGATGTGATTGCGTGCGAGGGCGTTGATGATTTCCATGAGCGAGGCCTGGATGGATTCTTCATCTTCGATCATGGCGATAGGATGGATGCGAACGTTGGGCGGAGTTTTGACGCCGCGCAGCATGCGTTGATGGAAATAACAGAATTGTTCGCCGCGCATGGGAGGGCCGCCGCATGGGACGCCAGTGACTTTGATGTGCTGGCAGGTGCGGACGTTTTTGAAGCTTTCCTGTTTCGGAGGTTTTGCTGGAGTGGACGGCATTTGATCTGGACCTCGAAAAATGAAATTGTTTTTGGCTAAATTCTTCAATTGATTGGAGTTAAGGGATTCGAATCCGAGGGCTTGCCGGCAAATTCTTCTAAACAAAGGACTTTCGTCTAAATTCTTGAGAAGTAAAGCCCTTAGGTCGGTGCGGAATTTCTGCGCCCAGTCGGGAGTGTCGGTTTGGTTGTGGTTCTTCATCGAGTCGTGAGTCGCGAGTCCTGAGTCGTGAGCGATCCACGGGCCCTGCGGATTGCGGCTCATGGCTTGGTTTCGCGGCTATGAGCATGATTACGGATTTTGGAATTTTGAGTAAAGGTTGAATGTCACAGGGTGGGGTTGTGGAAAAAGAGGAAGGGTCTCGCCTCTTGAAATGAGGCTTCAGCGGGTCGTCGGGCAAGTTGACGGAACAATCCTGCTGGGGTTGGTACCGAAGATCAGGGTCGGCGCTACAGGGTCCGTGGTTTCCCACCTTGTCAAAGACCCCACCCTCTCGCACAGAACGCGAGAAGGATGGGGAACCCGCCGCTCTGCAACTGCTTTTTTTAGTTATTACGGGGTGATTTGGTAGACGACGCCGCAGCCGTTGGAGAAGCCGGTGCCGCACTCGCTGATGTTTCCTCCGGCACTCGTTGTGCCGTAGAAGTTGCCGGCTCCATCTGGGGTCAGGCCGGAGGAAGGGCTTGCGCCTTTTGTGGACCAGAAAGTGAAGAGCGTTGTTTCATTCCACAGACGCACGTGATTTTGCGTAAGCTTGAAGACCACGCCATTGCCGTCACGGCCGCCGATGAGCTGACCGCCCGCGGAGGTGGTGCCATACAGACTGCCCGCTGCATCGAAGACCAGATTCGCGGTAGGCAGGCCGCCTCCATAGCCAATGTTGTTGCCATCTGGCTCGAAGGTGTGGAGCACATTTTCCTTCCAGTCGCCGGTTGATTTGGGGACTAGCATGAACACCACGCCGCAGCCCGGAATCTCATTGTTGGCACATCCCCCAGTGGGATTGCCTCCAAGTGCCGCGGTTCCGTAAATAACTCCTTTGCTGTCGAAGATTACTGCTCCGTTGGGATACGCCCCGTCCAGGCTGCCGGTGAAGGAGTAAAGGGTAGTCTTGCTCCAGGCTCCCGAGTTCTGCGACAGCTTGAAAATCGTGCCGCAGCCGTAGTAGGGATAACCGCAAATGCCGGAATAATCGCCGCCGTAGAGAGTTGTGCCGTAGAGATTTCCGTGGGCGTCGAAGGTCAGGCTGTTGGCGTAGATGCCATCGGTGAGGCCGTTGAAGTTGTAGATTACCGTCTCGGCCCATCCGCCGGAGGTGTCGGGAGAGAGTTCGAAGACAGCGCCGCAGGCGACGCCGAAGCCGCAGTTGCCGGTGCCGCCGTTGATGGATGTTCCGTAGAGATTGCCGGCGGAATCGAAGACCAGAGCGCCGTCCGGAGTGGCAGCGTCGGTACCGCCCTGAAAGGTGTAAAGAACGGTTTGCTTCCATGCGCCGTTTGAGGTGCGGGACAGTTGGAAAACCACGCCAAAGCCATTGCCGCCGAAGGCTGTGGTGCCGTAGAGGTTTCCGGCGGCATCGAGGACCAATCCGCCGAAGGGATTGCCGCCATCGGGTCCGCCGGTAAATTCGTAGAGCACCGTTCTCGACCATTGACCGCTGGAACCTTTGGAGAGTTTGTAGACGGTTCCGCAGTTGCCGGAATAGGGATTGTCGGGATCGCAGGCTGCGGAGTGTTGTCCGCCTGCGGAGGTTACTCCGTAGAGATTGCCGGAAGCGTCGAGGACCAGGTTGCCGACCGGGAACGCGCCGTCCGCGCCGGTGAATTCGTGGAGAGTTTTCTCGGTGGCCTGGGCGTGGGTGACGGGAGCGAGGGTGAACGTCGCGAATGCGAGGATTGCCGTTGCGGACACAGCGGTGATTTTTCTAGAGATCTTCGGAGCGATTCGCGATTCTGTGGTTCTCATGAGGGGTGTCCTTTTTTCCACCGCGTTGTGCGCCGAGCCCACTTCTCGCAAAATCGGCGAGAAGTGGGGCACCCGCGAACTTCAGTTGGCAAGTTTCTTCTGTGTCGAGAGAAACGTCAAGATGCAGGAAATTGCAGGGAGCATATCTTGATTCCGCGGGGATGGGCGCGTAGAGTTTTGGGGAGCGATCCGTCGCAGTCCCGGGCGATGTGACCAAGGGGAGTTGCGTTATGGCGAGTCAGGCGAAGACTTATTTGAAGTTTGGCGTGGCGTCGGCGGCGATTGTGGTGCTGCTGGGGTATCTGGCTTATACCGGAGTGCAGGACAGCAAGAGTTATTACGTGACCATCAAAGAGCTGCGCGGCATGGGCGACGGGGCTTATGCCAAGCGGTTGCGGGTGGCGGGCAATGTGCAGCCGGGGTCGATTAAGCGCAATGGGACTCACGTGCAATTTGTGCTGGTGGAAGAGACGCAATTGCTGAACGTGGATTACAGCGGGACGGAAGCGCCTCCGGATACGTTTAAGGATGACTCGCAGGCGCTGGCCGATGGCAGCTTTGGGCGGGATGGCGTGTTTCATGCCAAGGGATTGCAGGCGAAGTGCGCCTCGAAGTATGCGCCGGGGACTCCGGCGAATGGGATGCCGGCGGCGCCGAACAAGAGCGTGACGGAGATTCCGGCTAGGTCGGATGTGGTCGCGAATTAGGCGGGGAGTCGGAATCTTCTCTTGTAAATCTTGTTTTGCAAATCTTCTTGAAAATGCATAGATTCGCTGGCGTGAGGTTATTGCTCACTTTCTCTTCTCATGCCTTCGATTGAAGCCAGCGGCGCCGGAGTGGCGGCGGTCAGCGCTAATAATCTGATCAAGCAGTTTGGGCGCTTTGCCGCACTGCGCGGGGTGAGCGCGGAATTTGCCGCGGGGAAGTTCTATGTGATCCTGGGGGACAACGGGGCGGGCAAGACTACGCTGTTGCGGACGCTGGCGGGGTTGGCGTCGCCGACGCGGGGCGAGGTTTTTATTTTTGGCTTGCGGCCGGGGGAATCTTCGCGGGCGATTGGGTATATGGCGCACCCGTCGTTGCTGTACGACGAGATGACGGGGATGGAGAATTTGCGGTACTTTGCGCGGCTGTATGGGATGGTTTCGGACAGCGCGTGCGCGGAGGCGATTGGCACAGTGGGGCTGGACCCGGACCTGGCGCGAACGGTGGGACAGTATTCGCAGGGGATGCGGCAGAGGATGTCGCTGGCGCGGGCGTTGCTGCACGATCCGCAGGTGTTGTTGCTGGATGAACCGTTTTCGAATGTGGATCAGCATTCGGCGCAGGAGATGGCGGGATTGCTGCGCGGGATGCGGGATGCGGGGAAGACGATTTTTGTGGTGACGCATCAGGCGGGGTTGCTGGAGGGGATTGCGGATGAGTTTGTGTGGATGCGGGCGGGGCTGATTGAGGCGCGCACGCGAGAGCTGCGGCGGATGGACGCGCAATGAACTCGCTATGGTCGATTACGCTGGCGACGCTGGCGAAAGATATCCGGCTGGAGTGGCGGTCGAAGGACGCGCTGAACTCGATGTTGTTTTTTTCGCTGCTGGTGGTGGTGATTTTTAGTTTCTCATTCGATCCGCTGGCGGAGGAGTCGCGGCATATTGTTGGGGGATTGATTTGGGTGGCGTTTCTGTTTGCGGCGGTGGTGGCGCTGAATCAGACTTGGGCGCGCGAATTGCGGAATCAGGTGCTGGATGCTTACCGGGTGTCGCCGGCGCCGGCAAATGCTCTTTTCTTGGCCAAGGCGATCGGGAACTTCCTGTTTGTCAGCGTGCTGGAAGCTTTGATGACGCCCCTATTCGTGATTTTTTATAACCTGCACGTGCTGGGGCCGGCGTGGCAGTTGGTTCCGATTGCGGTTTTGGGGACGTGGGCGCTGGTGGTGAATGGGACGTTTTTTGCCGCGATGTCGGTGCGGACGCGCAACCGGGAAATTATGCTGCCGCTGCTGTTGTTTCCGGTGTCGATTCCGGCGGTGCTGGGGATGGTTGCAGGGACGACCGCGGTGCTGACCGGGGACAATCCGGCGCACTTTTATATCGTGTTGCTTCTCACCTATGATGTGGTGTTTACTACTGCTTGTCTGGCGTTATTCGGAACGATTCTCCACGCGGAATGAAACGGGCCTTCCCAGTCCTGGTGGTGCTCAGCCTGATCTTGCTGGCGTATGCATCGTATCGGGCGCTGGTGGTTGCGCCTACGGATGCTCTTCAGGGCGAGGTCTACCGCATTATTTATTACCACGTGCCTTCGGCGTGGACGGCCTTTCTGCTGTTCTTCATCAACTTCATTGCTTCGGTGCAATATCTGGCGGAGGGAAAGGCATCGACTCGCAGCGCGGGGAAATGGGTGGCGATTGGGGTTGGAGTGGCGGGCGCGGTGGTGGCGTTTGTGGTGCCGATGCCGGCGGGGATTCGGCCGAGCGCGATTGCGACGACGATGCTGGCGATTCCGGCGTTTTATTTATTCCTGGGGAAATATTTTCCGGGCGAGAAGCTTGACGTGCTGGCGGTGACCGCCGCGGAAGTGGGCGTGGTGTTTTGCACGATTGTGCTGGTGACGGGGCCACTGTGGGCGCGGCCGGTGTGGGGGATTTGGTGGGCGCCGGGGGATATTCGGCTAACTTCCACGCTGGTGATGTGGCTGATTTATGTGAGTTACCTGATGCTGCGGCGCTTCTCTAACAGCGCACAGACGCAGACGCTGGCGGCGGCGCTGGCAGTGTTTGGGGCGCTGGACGTTCCGCTGGTTTATTTTTCGATCTGGTTTTTCCGCACGCAGCATCCGCAGCCGGTGATTGGTGGCGGAGGGTCGATGGATCCGCGGATGCTGGACACGCTCATGCTGAGTTGGACGGCATTTCTGTTCTTTGGATTTCTGGTGTGCTGGGCGCGTTACCGGCTGGAGTTGATGCGGCGGCAGGTGGAGGAAGCGGAGGCGCTGGAAGCTTTGCTGGACGATACGACCGAGCCGGTGCGATACCGAAGGAGTGCGTCGTGAATTCGGTTCATTATCTGTACGCGGCGCTGGCGGCTACGGCGGTGATTCATTTTTCTTATATTGGGATATTGGTGCGGCGGTACTTGCGTTTGCAGAGTCAGATCAAAGGGATGGAGAAGGATGGTTGATCTGCGTAGGCTCCGGAGCAAGTTTTGACCGCGAAGAAAGTCAAAATCTTTAACACAGAGAGCATAGAGGACCACAGGGTAGATCGGCGGCTAGTTTGCGGCTTTGTATTCGTTCTGGATGGCGCTGAGGAAGTCGGGACTGCCGCCGGAGCGGAGGAATTCATAGTCTTCGATCATGGCGGCGGTGCCGATGCGCAGAGAGGGCAGCGGGGATTCGACGCGGATGACGCGGGCGGTGAAGCGGACGCGGACGGCGTCGGTGAGGGTGATGTGGGGCGGGAAGGTTAGCGTGACTTCAAGGCGCGTGCCGGCGGCGATGGCGCGGTCGAGATAGAGAAATACGCCGCGGGCGCTGACGTTTTGCGTTTCTGTGTGGAATTCGCTGGCACCCTCCAGCCGGACGACCGCAGGCAGACGCATATCGAAGCGCCGCATGGTTCGCCGATCATGAGAGTTGGGCTCTGCGCCCGAAGTGCCGTTGGTCAGCATAGGTTCGAGGACTTCCATTTCCTGTACGGCCCTTCCTGAGTAAGATGCTGGCCGGGTCCAGGCATTAGCCTCAATGTATAGAAATAAGAGCGGTTTGCAAGAGCAAAAGCCAGGCGGGGAACTGACTCGGTTAATCCTTACGAACCGCGTCACGAACAGGGTACTGCTAGGGCGCACGCCGGCGCGTACAGCCCCACAGCATGAAGAGCAATCCCCGTGCCATCTGGCTGGTCACGGGGAGCTCGGTTTTGCGCGGAGAAATGGGGGCTTGCGTGGGGTTTTCTTGACTCGCAGCGGTTAGGTGCAATGCTTTGCAGAAGTTCGATCTCTAATTTTTCTGCGTGCAATTCTTATCAGCCACTTTCGTGCCATGCCGCGGCATCTTTCTTTAGGGGGTGCCGCATCTGACGAATCTTGGGCGGTGTGCGAGAGAATAGGGCGGGTTCTTAGTTTGGACAACTGAAGAAGGATGAGACACGGGCACGGTTTTGGTACGTGCGGGATCCCTCGACCCGCTGGTGAAAACGCGGGTCTTCGGGATGACGCCCGTGAGGGTGAGCGGGCACATTTCGCGAATTGCACTACTGAGGGTTGGCGAGGCTGGCTTGACATGGCCTTCGTGCGATGTTTAAGTAGTAGTTATTTTTTCCGCCAGTTTTAATTGCAAGCTAGCCGCGGGCGGCTTCACCGGCGCGCGACAGGACTGATCCTGCGCCGATTCCATTTTTCCCTGCGATGACGGCGAATCGGAGGGCTGGGCGAAAGAGGTGTGCGTGAGCGAAGTACAAAGGAATCAGGATCGGCCGAGCCACGGTCGCACGAATTACAAAGGTCAAAATAACGATCGCAATAGGGCGCTGCTGAGTGGAGCAAGAATGATGCTGCGGGTGGGTTGCGCGGCTCTTGTGCTGTTGGCCGCCGCGTGGATCTCGATAGCTGCGACAAAGCTGTCAGCCAAAAGCCCCACTTCTCGCACAGGACGCGAGAAATGGGGCACCCAACTTGAGACCCGCACCCAACTTCAGACCCGCACCCAACTTCAGACCCGCACCCAACTTCAGACCCGCCCCGGGCCTACGTTAGCCGCGGCGGAACCCACTTCGGCTCGTCTGACTTCTCAAGTAACTTCGGCTCTCGGCGGATTGCCTTTGATGTTCGAGCCCAATGTGGGTCAGAGTGATCCCACGGTAAGGTTCGTGGCTCGCGGCGTGGGTTCGCGGGGATTGGGGTATGGAGTTTTTCTGACGGCGGATGGCGCCGTCATGAGTCTAGTGAGTTCCCGTAATAATCCAGGCAATAGCAATAATAGTAATAAAGATGCGCATTCACGGATCGGGTTCGAAGCCTTGACCATGAAGCTGGCGGGGTCCAACCGGCATGCGGAGATCTCCGGCGTTTCGACTTTGCCGGGGAAGAGTAATTACTTTGTCGGCAACGATCCTTCGCGGTGGCATCGGGATGTTCCGCAGTTTGCGCGGGTGCGTTACGCGAGTATTTATCCGGGGATCGATGTGGTTTTTTACGGCAACCAGCGGCAGATGGAGTATGACTTTCAGGTTGCGCCGGGGGCCGATCCGGCACAGGCGCAGTTGCAATTCGACGGGGCCCAGCGAGTCGAATTGAAAGATGGGGATTTGATTTTGCGCACGGAAAATGGGAGCGTGCGTTTGCAGGCTCCGCGGATTTACCAGCGGATTGGAGGGCGGGAGCAGGCAGTGGAAGGGCGTTACCAGATGCTGGCAGCGAATCGAATCGGGTTCGCCATCGGCGCTTATGACCGGTCACGGGAGTTGGTGATCGATCCGGTGCTGGACCTCTCCACTTATTTTGGGGGCAGCGGGAATGAGTTTTCCACTTCGATTGCAGTGGATGGCGGCGGGAACATTTATCTGACGGGGTCGACGACTTCAACCGACCTGATCACCGGGCATGCAAACGCCAGTACGCCGTTCCAGGCGACGCTGAATGGCACGCAGAATGTTTACGTGGTCAAGATCAATGCCGCGGGCACAAGCATTGGATACCTCACTTATCTGGGTGGGACCGGAACTGACACGCCGGCGGGGATTGCGGTGGATTCGAGCGGCGATGCTTATGTGGCGGGGACGACCTCTTCGACCGATTTCCCGACGACTCTGACCAATGCGTATCAGGCGACTCCGCTCACGAGCAGCACCGGAGCATCGCACGTATTCGTGACCGCGCTTAGCTTAAGCGGCTCGACTTTGAATTATTCTTCTTATCTTTCGGGCAACGGCACGGATGTGGCCAGCGGCATGGCGATTGACGCCAATCAGGACGTATTCGTGACCGGTACGACCACTTCGACCAACAGCAGTTACAGCAGTGGCGGCACCAGCAGCGATCAGTTTCCGGCGAGTTTTCTGCCGGAAACGCAGGCCTTCCAGCAGTTCTCGCGCGGGGCGACTCAGTTTTTTGTGACCAAGGTGAACACGGCGGCTTTTGGCATTGCCAGCATCCCTTACTCGACCTACTTCGGCGGAGGAACGCCGAGCAACGGGATTGCGGTGGGCGGCGGAGTCGCGGTGGACGGCAAGGGAAACATTTATTTTTCGGGCACCACGAACTTTCTTTTTACGGGGCAGAGTTCGGCGACGGATTTCCCGATTCTTAACGCGTATCAGCCCTGCCTGGATACGGCTCCGCCGTCGATTAATACGAACCCGCAGTCATGCACGAATACGGCGTCGACGACGGCCACGGATGCTTTTGTGGCCAAGCTGAATCCCAACGTGTCGAATGGATCGCAGTTGCTGTGGTCGACTTATTTTGGCGGAAGCCAGAATGATTCGAGTACGGGCGTGGCAGTCGACAATGGCGCGGCAAATGTGTTTATCGTGGGTACGACGAACTCGCCCGACATTACCCCGACCACCAATATTGGAAGCTACCAGCCATGCCTGAACGTGCCGCCGAGCACGGCTACGACTTGCACCGGTACGGGGACGGCGACGGACGCGTTTGTGGCACGGTTCGACAACCTGGCGACAACGACAACTACGACGACTACGACCAATGTGCTGGGGTTGAGTTACTTCTCGTATCTGGGCGGCTCGGGAAATGACGCGGGGCTGGCGATTGCCGTGGACACCGCCGATGATGCGTTTCTGACGGGCTGGACACAGTCGACCGATTTTCCGATTTTCCCGAACTCCACGGTCAACCCCGCTTGCACCCCTCAGAATCCCTGTGTGATCCAGGGAACGCTGAACGGCCCGCAGGATGCGTTTCTGGCGCACCTGGCTTCCACAACAGTTTCAGGACAGGGGCAGTTGGGAGCTTACGCGACGTACTTCGGTGGAAGCGGCACGGATGAGGGAACCAGCGTCGCCATCGATAACAACTCCAACATTTATCTGGCGGGGGATACGAACTCCACTGACTTGCAGACGCAGAATCCGCTGCAAGCGCAGAATAACGGCGGTAACGATGCGTTCGCGGCGAAGTTCAGCCCCGAGGCGGATCTGGGCGTGACCGGAATTATTACGCTGCCCAATACGCAAAGCTACGTCAGCGCCGGCAATCAGGCGACGTTTACTTATACGGTGACTAATAGCGGTCCCGACCTGGCGACGCAGGTGACATTCAGCGACGACCTTAGCACATCCGGGGTTCCGCTGACATTTGTTTCCGCGACGGCGGGATCGGGAAGCTGTTCGACGACGACTTCGGGCTCGACGGCGGTTTGTACGATCGCCGCGCTGCAAGCAGGGTCCAGCGCTACTGTGACCGTGGTGGTGTCGCCGACGATTGCGGGGAATTTTACGGGCGGAGCGGTGAGCGTTTTTTCGCCGACTAACAACGATCCGAACCCCGCGAACAACACGACTTCGGTATCGGCAAAGGCGTCGGACTTTACGGTGGCTATCAATCCGGCGAATCAGAGCGTGGCGGCGGCCGGAGATACGGCGACGTACCAGGTGACGCTTACGCCGATCAATCCGTATCCGGCGAATATTTCGTTGACATGCTGCACCAACACGCCGACCGGGGCCAAGGGGACGTTCAGCCTGGCTTCGGTGACGCTTTCGAGCGTGAGCCCGGTGAGCGCGCAACTGAACATTACGACCACGGCGAGGGCGACGAATACAACTGCCGGGATGCGCGGGCTGCGGCAGTTCTACGCGCTGTGGCTGACGTTGCCCGGGATGGCGGTGATTGGGTTTGGTTGGAAGTCGAGCCGGCGGCGGAAGATTGCGGCTATAGTCGGTGCGTGTGTGCTGTTTGGGATGCTGTTGTTGCAGCCGGCTTGTGGCGGAACAACGACGCCAGTTCCGACCAGCGGGACGCCTACGGGAACTTATTCGCTGGTGGCGACGGCGACTTCGGGGACCGATACGAAGAATATTAGCTTCACGCTGACGGTGCCGTAGGAGGGTGTGTCAGGGAGTTTCTTTCGCCCCTGCGGGGCTTGTTATCCAGGCTTCTTGGTCCCCCACGGCTTGCGCCGTGGGCTTCATTTTTACGCCGCTTGCGGCTTGTTACGCCACTCTTTTCTTTGTCACCGTTACTCTTTTTCTTCTTCAATCTTGATGCGCAGGGACTTCAGGAATTTCAAATCTTGATCGCTGATTTTGAATTCGGGATTGGTGGATAGGGTAGTGACCAGCGAAGTCTTGTCGGTCGGCTTTTCGCCCTGCTTGCTGACGCCGATGGTGGCCTCAAGGACGAGAAAAATGTCGTAGCCACCGTCCTTGATGCGGGATACTACCTCGGCGATTGCCTCGGAGTCCGACAGGGACTCGTTGATGGCTTCGCCAAGCTCTTTCATGAGCTGCTTCAGTTGTTGATCCACTCGCCCCCCCCGTGCCGCTGGCAAACTCCTAATCTTTAACCTTTACATTTGGATGCTTTTTTACACACAACGGTTCGCTGATCCCCGTGCGTCATTGTACTCCAGAGGCTGCTAAAATCTAGGGGCCATGAGTCCGCAGTCTACTGCACGAAAGTTGGGGGCCGCGGCGCGGGTCTTTTCTCAGCAGGCCCAGCGCAGCCGCACGCTGGGCGCGGCCTGGAGCGCGGTGCGGACCACCGGAAGGTCCACCACCAAGGTGATGCACCAGTTGTGGCTGGAGGTGATTGGAGCGCTGTTTCTGGTGATGTCGGCGATGGGTGCAGCTTCGGCGGTTCGGGAATACTTGAAGTTTCGCGCGGGGCAGACGTCGATTTCTCATGTCGCCGTTGCGGCGTGCTTTACCGTGACCTTTGCGTGGTTTGGGATGAGTTCGTTTCTGCGGATTAAGAAGAGCAAGCAGCGCAGGTAGCCGTGTAGAATCGGTTCGGCCTTCAGTCTCGCCGGTTGTCCTGTATTTCGCAGAGAATCAGAACTTTCAAGCTGGTAAATCCACTCCATTTTGAGGCCTCATGAAACGTCTTCTTGCTTTTGCGGGTTGCTTTTTGGTGACGGCTGCGCTGGCTTTTGGTCAGGTGGCGAACGCTAATCCTCGTCCGCGGCACTCGACCAATCCTGATGCTGTGCTTTTATTCGACGACGAATTTGACGGCACCAGCCTAAATACAACGTACTGGAACCAGTGCTATCCCGAATCGTTTTCGAGTTGGGGTTGCAGCAACGATTCGAGCATCGACCTGGAGTGGTTCTGGAAAAACAACGTGTCGGTGGCGAACGGGTATTTGAACCTGACGGCGATGAAGCAGCAGGAGCATGGATACAACTACACGTCGGGGATGATCGCCACGGGCGGATCGCCGCTGCATCAGCCGGGGTTCACGTTTCTATATGGATACATGGAGATGTCGGCGCAGTTTCCGCCGGGAAAGGGCATGTGGCCGGGGTTTTGGCTGCTGCCGATCGACGGGACCAGCGCGTTTGAAATTGATGCGTTGGAATGGCAGGGCGGTGTGCCGGATCTGGACTACGCGACCATCCACTGGGGCAGCGATTCGAGCGAGACGGTTTATTACACGGGCGAGAATCTTTCGGCCGGATTTCATACGTATGGACTGGACTGGGAAGCGGATTCGGTGACCTGGTATTTCGATGGCAAGGTGATTAAGACGTTTACCAATTCCAGTGAGATTCCGAACGTGCCTATGTATGTGATTGTGGATTTGGCGGTGGGGGGATGGATTTCTTTTCCGGATAAGACCACGCATTTTCCGGCGACGATGCTGGTGGATTATGTGCAGGTGTGGTCGCAGTATCCGGGGGCGCGTTAGGATGGTGAGTTGAAGACGCTCTGCGTTTTTCGCGGCTCCGGCACGAGGCAAGAGCTTTTAACCGCGAAGGTTGCGAAGGAAATCCGCGAAGGTTCGCGAAGAAAGTCAAAGGCTTTAACACAGAGGGGCACGGGGGAACAGAGGTTCACAGGAAGTCCGGCGCAGCCACTCGCGGCTGCTAGAATCAGGGCTAATCTTTCATTCTTATGTTTGAGAATCTTCAGGAAAAGTTACAGCGTGCGTTTAAGTCGCTGCGCGGGCAGGCCAAGCTCTCGGAAGAGAACATTGGCGAGGCTTTGCGCGAGATTCGGTTGGCGCTGCTTGAGGCCGACGTCAACTTCAAAGTGGTCAAGGAACTGATTGACCGCATTCAGGCCAAGGCGGTGGGGCAGGAGGTGCTGACGGCGCTGTCTCCGGGCGAGCAGGTCATCAAGATTGTGCGCGATGAACTGGTCGAGATTCTGGGGAAAGATACGGCGCGCATGAAGTTTGCTTCGCAGCCGCCTACCGTGGTGCTGATGGCGGGGCTGCAAGGGTCGGGCAAGACGACGACTTCGGGCAAGCTGGCGAACTGGTTTAAGCAGGGCGGGCATCGACCGCTGCTGGTCTCGGTGGACGTTTACCGGCCGGCGGCACGTGAGCAGTTGAAGGTGGTGGCGGAGGCCATCAAGGCGCACATTTACGAAGGCCAGGTTACCGAGTCGAATACGGCGACGGTGGAACGGCTGGTGAAGGAGGCACGGCGCGAGGCGGTGATTTCCGGCTGCGACGTGCTGATTGTGGATACCGCTGGGCGATTGCACATTGATGATGAGTTGATGGAGGAGATGCAGTCGCTGAAGAAGCTGCTGAATCCGTCGGAGATTTTGTTTGTGGCCGACGCGATGACGGGGCAGGATGCGGTGCGGTCGGCGGATGAGTTTCATAAGAAGCTTTCGCTCACCGGTGTGATTCTTACCAAGATGGACGGCGATGCGCGCGGCGGTGCGGCGCTTTCGATTCGGCAGGTGACGGGACAGCCGATCAAGTTTATTGGTACTGGCGAAAAGTACGATGCGCTGGAGCCGTTTCATCCCGACCGCATTGTGTCGCGGATTCTGGGGATGGGCGACATTCTTTCGCTGATCGAGAAGGCGGAGTCGCAGATCGATAAGAAGAAAGCGCAGGAGCTGGCTACGAAGGCGCTTTCGGGCGACGGCTTTTCGCTGGAGGATTTTCGCGACCAGTTGCGGCAGGTGAAGAAGATGGGATCGATGAAGAGCATCATGGGCATGCTGCCTTCAGTCGGGCCATTTTCCGGATTGCAGAAGGCGGCGGACAGCGTGGATGAGAAGCAGATTAACCGCGTGGAAGCGATTATCAATTCGATGACTTCGCATGAGCGCAATCATCATGAGGTGATTAATGGCAGCCGGCGGAAGCGGATTGCGCGCGGGTCGGGCACGACGGTGCAGGAAGTGAATAATTTGCTGCGGCAGTATGCGCAGATGAAGAAGATGTTCAAGAATATGGGGAAGCCGAGCTTTGCGAGACGGATGGCGGGGATGAAGCTGCCGGGGATGTAGACGGAAGCAAGCTGTCAGCTATCAGCCGTCAGCTTTTAGCGAACCGGATTTGTGCTGACGATCTGGGAGCATTCTATGAAATGGCGGTCGCTGCAGGAAGCCGAGCCAACGACCGAAGCACGCCCTCTGCGAGAGATCTTTGCGGAGCGCAAGGAACTCATCGCGAAGTACGTTCCTGCCGAGACTCAGGCTGTTCATGCCCGTGCGGTTGCTGAACTGAAAGAAAAGCATCTGGCGCAGAATGTCTTATCTGTCGGTGCGAAAGTAAGACCGTTTCAATTGCAGGATCACAACGGCAACGATGTTTCTTTGACTGACTTGCTGGCGAAGGGCCGGCTGGTGATTTGTTTTATTCGCGGGCGGTGGTGTCCGTTTTGCGTGGGGCAGATGGAGGCGATGAATCTGGTGGCGCCGGAGATTGAGTTGGCGGGGGCGATGATGGTGGCGATTTCTCCGCAGACGGTGAAGCAGTCGTTCTTTATGCACGATCAGCATAAGCTGCGGTTTTCTTTGTTGTCCGATGCGGGGAATGGGGTGGCGCGGCAGTTTGGGCTGACTTATCGGGTACCGGAGTATCAGGAGGCGATTTACCGGAGGGCGTTCGTTAATTTGCCTTTGGTGAATGGGGATGAGAGTTGGGAGTTGCCGATTCCGGCGACTTATATTGTGGGGCGCGATGGGATGGTGAGTTTTGTGTCGGCGGATGAGGATTATACGGAGCGTCCGGAGCCAGGAGAGATTGTGCGGGTTTTGCGTGGTGAATCTTAGCCCGGGCAATAAGATTAAGAACAAAGTCAAAAGCAGCGGACAGGAATGTCCGCTCCCCGCTCGCTTTTCTCATTTCTAGCATTTCTCATCTACGTACACCGGTGCGGCGGGAAATCGGTGACGCGTGATATTCTAGAAACTCCAGCTGCGTACCGTTTGACCGGAATTTCCCCGCAGTTCCTGAAGTATCAGAGAAGAGCCAGAACGAATCATGCTTTCTGTCAGCAATGTGTCCATGCGCTACGGCGCAAAAATTTTATTTGACGAAGTTTCCACCGCGTTTACGCCGGGGAAACGCTACGGCCTGACCGGTCCGAATGGCGCGGGAAAATCTACGTTCATGAAGCTGCTCAGCGGCGAACTGGAGCCGCAAAAGGGGACGGTGGTGCGTCCGCGTAAGCTGGGAGTGTTGAGCCAGGATCAGTTTGCGTTTGATGCGTTCACAGTCATCGATACCGTCATCATGGGCAACAAGCGGTTGTGGGCGGCGATGCAGGAGCGCGACGCGATTTATGAAAAACCCGAGATGACCGATGCCGACGGGATGAAGCTGGGCGAGCTGGAAGGAATTGTCGGCGAAGAAGATGGGTATACGGCCGAGGCCGATGCGGCGATTTTGCTGCAAGGGCTGGATATTCCCGAGGAAGTTCAGTCGCGCAAGATGAGCGAGTTGCAGGGCGGGCAGAAAGTTCGTGTGCTGCTGGCGCAGGCGCTGTTTGGGCATCCGCAGGCGCTGTTGCTGGATGAGCCTACGAACAATCTTGACTTGGATTCGATTCACTGGCTGCAAGGATTCTTGAACGTGTATGACGGCGTGGTGATTGCGATTTCGCACGACCGGCATTTTCTGAACAGCATTTGCACGCACATTGCCGACATCGATTACGAGACCATCATAACGTACACGGGCACTTACGACGACATGGTGGTGGCGAAGACGCAGGTGCGTTCGCAGATTGAATCGCAGAATGCGCAGCGGGAAAAGAAAATTTCGCAGTTGAATGAGTTTATTGCGCGGTTTGCGGCGGGCACGCGGTCGAGCCAGGTGCAGTCGCGGCGCAAGGAAGTGGAGCGGTTGCAGGTTACGGAGCTGGCGCGGTCGAACATTCAGCGTCCGTTTATTAAGTTCGAGCAGAAGCGGCCTTCGGGAAAGCACATTCTCGAAGTCGAACATCTGGGCAAGGCTTACGAAGGGAAGAAAGTCATCCGCGACTTTACCGCCAGCGTGATTCGCGGCGAGAGAATCGCGTTGATGGGGCGCAACGGGGCAGGAAAGACGACGCTGGTGAATGCGCTGCTGTCGAATTCTCCGAGCACGCCTGAAGCAGAGCTGCGCAAGACCAGCGGATATGACGGCGCGTTTGTGGATTCGGGCAAGGTGCTGTGGGGGCATGAGGCGTCGATTGGATATTTTGCGCAGGATCATCGTGGGCTGATCGAAGGCGGCATGACGGCGCTGGAGTGGTTGCATCAGTGGGATTCGGGCGCGGTGACGGAAGAGATTCGCGGATTGTTGGGGCAGATGTTGTTTGCGCGCGAAGAAGCGACGAAATCGACCAGCGTGCTTTCGGGCGGGGAAGCGGCGCGGCTGCTGTTTTGCAAACTGATGTTGCAGAAGCCCAACGTGCTGGTGCTTGACGAACCTACGAATCACCTGGATCTGGAGGCGATCAACGCTCTGAATATCTCGTTGCAGCGCTATCAGGGAACGGTTTTTCTTGTGTCGCACGATCACGATTTGATCGATGAAGTGGCGACGCGCATCTGGCACTTTGAGAGCGATCACAAGATCACCGATTTCAAAGGTACCTATGAGGAGTACCAGGCGGCGGTGACGGTGTGAGCATTGGAGCAAACAGTTAACTGCCGTAAGTAGTTGTGGTTATCATTCATTCGCGAAGTTGCACTGAAGATGTTGCATGTGAATCAATCTGATTCTCCACAGGTTTCCACAGAGAATACCTGTTGCCTTGTGGGTACGAGTTGCAGATAATGGCTGTTGAATCTTAAGTGATTGCGGCTTGCTTCGATTTCAGGCTTCAAAGTGTACAGTCGAGCGGACCTACTTCGAATTCTCCACCTTACGCCGCGCCAGTTGGCGACCTGGGAGCGGGCGGGCCTGATCGTGTCCTCGGAAACTTATTCTTTTGCCGACATGCTGGAAATCAAGAAAGTTCGCGATTTGTGCGCGGCGAGCGTGAAGCCGGCGGTGATCCGGCAATCGCTAGACGCGATGCGCAAGCAGGTGGGCGGCGCGATCAAGCCTTTGCTGGAGGCGGGAGCGTCGTCGACCAATAAGCATCGCATCGCCTTCCGGCACGAAGGCAAGTTGCTGGAACCGATTGCGGGGCAGTTTGTGATGGATTTTGCGACGCGCGAAAAAGTGGTGAGCACGCCGATTCCGCGGCCGGAGCCGACTCCGCGGGAAGATGAAGTTGCGGATTGGTTTGCGCGCGGGATTTCCCTCGAAGAAGACAGCAATACGCACGGCGAAGCGATCGCGGCGTATCAGCGGGTGCTGGAAATCGATCCGCATCACGCTGCCGCGCACATCAATCTGGGAACGCTCTATTACAACCGGCAGGATTTTGTTCTCGCGGAAAAACACTATCGCGATGCGCTGATTTCCGATGCGCGTTACGCTCTCGCATATTTCGACCTGGGCAACGTGCTGGACGAAACCGGGCGCGTGCAGGAAGCGATTCAGACCTACAAGACGGCGTTGCAGCTTGCTCCCACCTACGCTGACGCCCACTACAACCTCGCGCTGGCTTACGAAAAGCTGCGAGAGCCGCGCAAGGCGCTCAAGCACTGGCAGGCCTACGTCAAGCTGGACACGACTGGACCATGGTCTATGCATGCACGCAGCCAGATCCAGCGCATCCTTCAGGCCGATGGATTGCGGCTGGTGAAATAAGCCATCAGCACTTAGCAGTCGGCAATCAGCTTTCAATCAGACGAAGAATTGAATTGGGCGCCGGAGAAATTCCGAGCCTGGGTGAATTACTATGGCTTTGCGCTGAGTGCTGATTGCTAAGTGCTGATTGCTCACTACGGAGGGGAAAACTCCATATGCCTACGAGTTTTGCGGGTGGAGGGCGCACTGTGGCTCATACCATGGTGACCACGCAGTTTGAATTGGATGGATTTCGCGTGACGCGGAGTTTGGGAGTGGTGCGCGGGATTGTGGTGCGCTCGCGGTCCATCTTCGGCACGATTGGCGCGGGGCTGCAAACGCTGGTGGGAGGCAATATCACGTTGCTGACCAACTTGTGCGAGAAGACGCGGCAGGAGGCGTTCGACCTGATGCTGCAACACGCCGCCGAACTGGGCGCGAATGCTGTGGTTGGGGCGCGGTATGATGCGACTGAGATCATGCAGGGCGTGACCGAGGTGCTGGCCTACGGCACGGCGGTTTTCGTGGAGGCGTCCAAGTAAAGTTAGGCTGAATGACGGTAGATTTCAAATCCGTTCCGGAAAGCCTTAACCATCGAAGATCGGTAGTGGCTCACTTCGAGAAATGACGCCGTTGTCTACCTAGGGCGTCCTTCGAACGAAGCGCTTTTCGGGCGCGGTTGGGAATCTCGCGCTGCGGCCAAGCCGGATGGCCCACGCCAGATCCCTCAGTTGGCTGAAGTACGCCGACTTTCGGGATGAGGCCATCGATGTGTGAGTCGGAATTTCAAACTAAGCCACTATCCGAAGGTCACGAAGTGGTGAGATCACGCTACGCTGTCGGAAGGCTTTGTTTCGCGCTCTGAGCGTAGGACCACCTCGCGTGATGTGGGAAGAACGGCGTGGACGGTCGTTCCCGCCGAAGTTGATTGGATATCGAGGCGTCCGCCCAGCAGCCGAAGTCGTTCACGCATTCCGCGAATTCCTACGCCGAGTCTTCCTTCCAGAACCGCCGTCTGTTTTTCCGGAGGAATTCCTTTTCCTGCGTCTGTCGCGTCGAGGCTGAGCCAGCCATCCTGCAAGTTGATGCTAATGCTGGCGGTCTTGCTGCCAGAGTGGCGATGGATGTTTGCCAGGCATTCCTGAACCAGGCGGAAGACCGTCAGTTCGGTCTCCTGGGGCAGGCGTTCGGTGCCGGTGGAGATTTGCAGATCGACGTTGATGCCGCTGCGCTGAGTGAATCCATCCACGTACCAGCGAAGTGTCGAGTCCAATCCCACTTCATCAAGCAGTGGCGGGTGCAGCAGATGGGACATGGTGCGGATCTCGCGGATGGATTGATCGAGGAGACTGAGACTCTCAGAGGCCAGTCTGGCGATCTCGGGCGGCAATTGCTTCGGATCGCGGTTCAGGGCGGCGAGGTTCATGGAGAGTGCGGCCAGGAGCTGGCCGATGCTGTCGTGCAATTCGCGGGCGATGCGGCGGCGTTCTTCGTCGCGGACCTGCAACAGGCGCGCCGAAAGGTCGCGCAGGCTGTCGCGCGCCCCGGTCAGCTCGACGGTACGTTTTTGGACGCGTTCTTCCAGTTCGCGATGAGCTTCGACCAGAGCTTCCTGGGCGTGGATGCGGTCGGTCACGTCGAATGACTTGCCGCAGAGGAAGACGTTGCCATCGGGATCGGTGACGACGAATCTTATGCTCAGCCAGGCGTGCTTGCCATCGGTCTGATCGATGTACTCAAGATATTCGCGCGGCTTGCCGGCTTGCAGAACTTCGAGATCGTTGGCGCGGTAAGCGGCGGCGGCCTCGGGCGGGAAAACCTCAAAGTCGGTTTTGCCCACGACCAGGGGGAGTTTCAAACGCTCGCGGGCGGTGCGGTTTACGTAAACGTACTTGCCGTCGCGGTCTTTCATGAAGGCGGCGCCGGGACTGTTGTCCATGAAGGTTTCGAACAGGAGATACGAGCGCGAGGCTTCGCGTTCGGCCTTTTCACGGCGGTTCATGGCGCGCCGCGAGTTCTCGCCCACCGCGACGATGATGCCGGAAAAGATGACGAAGCTGATCATGCCGACGACTCCCGTTTGGGAGACGTTGGTCCTGGGCAGGAAAGGTAGTTGGTAGGAGACGGCGGCCAGGCTCAACAACGTGGCCAGGATCGACGGGCCCAGGCCGCAGCGCCACGCGGTAAAGGCGATAGCCGCCCAGATCATGTGATAGGGGACGTTGCCGTGAAAAAGCGGGGTCATGAGATAGCGCAGGTACAAGGCTAGCACCACAGACAGAACGGCGACGACGTATCGGGCGAGGGTTCCGGAAGAACGGAAAATGGATGTGGGGCCGGCTGCCATCAGTCACTCAGACTTGCCGCGTGCGTTCCGCGATCAGTGTTTACGCTGTCAGGAATATCAGTAAGGAAAGCTCCACCATAGTACCAAAGGA
>Ga0209010_1000181_pt1 | contig 23648 bp, 5 predicted proteins | sample BlaSpr_A8_OM1_O3_FD_187985 | JGI IMG/M metagenome (GOLD analysis project Ga0209010, IMG submission 187985) | Forest soil microbial communities from Thunder Bay, Ontario, Canada - Black Spruce, Ontario site 2_A8_OM1_O3 (SPAdes) (version 2) | ecosystem: Environmental > Terrestrial > Soil > Boreal...
CTTCCGCTTTTCGACGAAGTCAGACGAAACCAAGTCAGGCGAGAAGATCTGCGCGTGATTGATCTGGAGAGTGAAACCGCCTGGAGCGGTCAGCCCGAATCCAATCCAGAACACACTAACGTCGGCCCCGAGCAACTGATCTACGTGATTTACACCTCCGGTTCCACGGGACAGCCCAAAGGCGTCTCCATGCCGATGCGCGCCATGATGAACCTGCTCACCTTCCAGATGACGCAGTCGCCTTCGGGTGGGCCGCAACGTACTTTGCAGTTCGCCGCGCTGGGGTTTGACGTCTCCTTTCAGGAAATCTTCAGCACTCTATGCGCCGGGGGATCTCTTGTCCTAATCGATGAAGCCAAGAGACTCAATCCCACGGAACTGGCGCACTACGTGATCGAGAAACGCATTGAGCGCCTCTTTGTTCCATTTGTGGGGCTGCAGATGCTGGCCGAAGGCGTAGCGCAAATGGGAACTGGTCTTAAGGAAGGAGAGCGCTTCGATTGCGCGTTACAGCACATCATCGTAGCCGGGGAGCAACTGCGGATCGACGAGAGAATACGGAGCCTCTTCAAGCGCCTGGAGTTTTGCAGTCTGGACAATCAATACGGGCCGACCGAAACTCACCTGGCGTGCGCATTTCGTTTGCCCGTCGAAAGCGAACTTTGGCCGGTTTTGCCGCCGGTCGGGCGTCCGATTGCGAACACACAGGTTTACATATTGGATAAGCACCAGCAACAGGTTCCGGTGGGAGTTATGGGAGAGCTGTTTATCGGAGGGGCAGGGGTAGCCCGAGGTTATTTGAATCGCCCCGAGTTGACCGAGGAACGTTTTCTGAAAAATTCTTTCACAGAAGAAAAAGGCGCGCGGATGTACCGGACTGGAGACCTCGGTCGGTGGCGGGCAGATGGGACGATCGAGTACGTTGGGCGGAACGATTTTCAGGTAAAGATACGCGGCTATCGCGTGGAGCTGGGAGAAATTGAGGCTGCTCTGCAACAGGAGAGCGGAATCCGCGGCTGCGTCGTAGTAGTGAAGACCGGTGCGGATGGAAACAAGCGTCTGGTAGCTTATGTAGCCGGTGACCGCACTAGCCAGGAATTACGACAGGCTCTCAAGAAAAAGCTTCCGAGCTACATGATTCCGAGTGCGATTGTCGTCTTGCGGGAGTTGCCCCTCTCGGGAAATGGGAAAGTGGACCGACAGGCGCTGCCAGATTTGGCAATGCTGGAGTTGGGCCAGACCACAGACCAGAATGACCCGCCTCGCACCGCGACAGAAGAGCAAGTGGCAAAGGTTTGGATGGAGGTGCTGCAAGTCAACCGAGTCGGGATTCACTCCAACTTTTTCGATTTGGGTGGACACTCGCTGCTGGCAACGCTGATGGCCACACGGATAAGGAACTCGTTGGGGATGGACGTTCCAGTGCGGGCCATATTCGAATCACCGACGATTGCTGAACTGGCTGAGGTCATTGAGCTTGCATTGAGCGAAACAGGATCGCGCGAAAAAGCGACGACTGCAAAATCAGCGCAAACAAGCAGAGCAGCAACGTCAAGCGATAAAGCATCTGTAGCAAGACCCTCTCTCTTTCCGCTCTCCTACCCCCAGGAGCAGCTTTGGTTTCTGGACCGCTTACAGCCCGGCAGCGACTTCTATAACGTGTCTCTGGCCTGGAGGCTCAAGGGCGATTTGGATATTCCCAGGCTTGAACGGGGCCTGCATGAGATCGCGCGGCGACACGAAATCCTGCGCACGTGCTTCGTAATCGCCGAGGACGGACAGCCGAGACAGAAGGTGATCGGCGAGAGATTCGAGATTCGGCTGAGATTTGTGGATTTGCTGGACGGCGACGAAAACCAAAAGGAGAAGGAGGCAAGGAAGATTCTCGCGGAGGATGGCGGCAAAGGATTCGATTTAGGTCAAGCGCCCCTCATGCGGGGAGTGTTGGCGCGGATTGGCGAAAGAGACCACGCTTTGGGACTGACGTTGCACCACGTCGTGTGTGATGACTGGTCGTTGAAACTGTTGATGAAGGAATGGAGCACGCTGTATGAGGCGTATGGAAAGGGCGAGAAGTCTCCGCTGCCCGAGCCGCAATTGCAATATGGAGATTATGCGCTGAAGCAGCGCCAAGGAATGCAGGGCAAGCGGATCGAGCAGCAGATGGAGTATTGGAAAGAGCAGTTGGAAGGGATGCCGCGAGTGCTGGATCTGCTGACTAATAAGAAGCGTCCGGCACGGCAGAGTTTCCGCGGCGGGACAGAGCAGCGGCGTTTGAGTACCGATCTGCGTGACCGGTTGAATGCGCTCGCAAAACAAGAGAGGGCCAGCTTGTTTATGACACTGTTGGCGGCATTTCAGGTGCTGCTGATGAGGTACAGCGGCCAGGAGGATTTTGGCGTCGGCACGGTGGTGGCCAACCGCAACCAAAGAGAGACGGAAGAACTGATCGGTTTTTTCCTCAACACGCTGGTGGTGCGCGCGAATTTGGGTGGAGAGCCGACCTTCCGGGAAGCGCTGCAACGCGTGCGCAAAACGGCCCTCGACGCCTATGAGCATCAGGACCTGCCATTTGAAAGGCTCGTGGAAGAGTTGGCGGCGGGCCGTGATATGAGTCGTAACCCGATATTTCAAGTGGTGTTCACGTTGCGTAAAGCGCCGGCGAAGAAGTTCGAACTCGCAGGGTTAAGGTTAGAGGACTTTGAAACAGATCTGAATACGTCCAAGTTTGACCTCATCATGGCCGTAGAGGAACGGGAACACGAGGCAGAGGTCGCGATCAACTATGCCGCCGATCTGTTTGAAGCGGAAACGATAAGGCGCATGCTCGAACATTATGAGCATCTCCTGGAAGCCATCGTAGCCAATAGCGATCAGCCGATTTGGGCATTACCCATGATGGGAGAGTTGGAACAGCAAATCGTCGCTAGCTGGGAGCACTCGACGCCTGTCTCCCTTGGCGGAAAGAACCTTGTGGAGATGTTGGAGGCACAGGCAGAGTGCCGGCCGCACGCAACGGCTGCAATCTTTGGCGAAACGCAGTTGACCTGGACAGAACTGAACAGCGCGGCGAATCAGGTCGGTCATTATCTTTCCCAAACGGGAGTGGCTCCGGAATCCCGAGTCGGCATCTTTATGCCCGATTCGCCTGAGATGCTGACTGCCATTCTGGGAGTGTTGAAAGCCGGAGGCGCCTATGTGCCGCTGGACATTCAGAATCCCCGCGACCGGCTGCGGGCGATTATCGGCAGCGCCGGTTTCACCGTATTGACCCTACAGGGACTGTGCAAATACCTTCCAAAAACCAATGCACGCGTGGTCTGTCTGGATTCAGAAGGGGAAGCCATTGGGCGGCAAAGCAAGGCCAATCCACCAATGCGGACGAATTCAGAAAACCTTGCGTGCCTGATCTATATCTCTGCATCAGAAGAGAATACCAAAGCCTGGATGATCGAACATCGCGGACTCGCTGAGCTTCTTTTGAGGTGTGAGAACGCCACGATGTCCTCTCAGAACGGACATGCGCGCGCGAGCCTCTTTCCGGAACTTTGGCTACGGTTGATCTCCAGCTCCTTTCTTGCCACCAGCGATGCCTTTCTCACGTCGCTGCCAGAAACACACGGAGCTCCTGCCCGGGCGACAGGCACTGCAGAGATCTACATTCTCGATCCGTACCTTCAGCGGGCCGCTATTGATGTGCCCGGTGAGATCTGGATTCGCGGAGACGCTGTGGGCCGTGGTTATTGGAAACGGCCATCATTGACAGCGGAGAACTTTCTTCCCGATCCATTTTCATCGGAGGCGGGTGCGCGCATGTTCGCCACTGGCCATCGTGCCCGGTACAGGCAAGATGGAACGATTGAGCTTTTGGGCAGACTTGACGACCGGGCAGAGCTTGAAGGGCGCCTCATAGAACTGGGAGAGATCGAGGCTGCTCTGGCGAGCTATGAAGGCTTGCGGCAGACAGCGGCGGTTGTACGTCCGAATGGTGAACTGGTCGTTTATGTCGTCGCGAGCGAGGGAAAGAAATTGGCGCAAAACGAGTTGCACAGCTACCTCCATAGCAAGCTGCCTCCATTCATGGTTCCCAACGCTTTTATTACTCTGCGCCAATTGCCGCAAAACGCTCGCGGCGGGGTGGATCGGGCCGCATTGTCGGTTCTGGGTCCGGAAGAATTGGCGCGGGAGTTTGTCCTCCCGCGGACGGAGTTGGAGCAAACAATCGCGGCTGCGTGGCAAGCCGTGCTGGGTATAGAAAGGGTGGGAGTGCATGACAGTTTTTTTGATCTCGGCGGCCATTCGCTTCTGGCGATCCAACTCCTCCAGAAGCTGCGCGAAGACCTGGGATTAGAGATTGAACTCCTCCATCTTTTTCAATTTCCCACAATTGATTCTCTTGTCCGCTTTCTCCGCGCAGGCTACAAGTTTGATGGCAAGTCCCGCGACACGCGCGAACGAGCAGGAAGGCAAAAGAGCGCCGTGCAAAAGCTAAGAAGGGTGCACACACCATGGACAGAGACGCACTTGACGGAATAGCAATCGTCGGCATGGCTGGAAGATTTCCCCAGTCGCCCAATCTTCAGCGATTCTGGGAAAATCTCTGCCAGGGATTTGAAGGCATCTCCTTCTTCTCCGAGGAGGAGTTGGAACAGTCCGGAATCAGCCCTGATTTGCTGCGTAGTCCCAACTACGTGAAGGCCAAGGGATTCCTGGAAGATTCTGACTTGTTCGACGCTGGTTTCTTTGGCTTCTCGCCGCGCGAGGCAGAGTTCACCGACCCGCAGATACGGTTGTTTCTGGAGTGCGCGTGGGAGGTGCTGGAATCCGCGGGATATGATCCCGACAAATTTTCCGGATTGATCGGCGTCTATGCCGGAATGTCATTCAGTTCTTATATGTGGCAATTCGCGGGCGATGAGTCGGAGTCGGACTCGGTCAGCGCTTTTCGCACGGTGATGGGCGGCGCGGAGAAAGATCATCTTGCAACCACTGTTTCTTATCGGCTCAACCTCCGCGGGCCCAGCTTCAATATTCAAACTGCATGCTCCACTTCTCTGGCCGCCGTGCATACTGCTGCTCGGGCGGTGATGACTTATGAATGCGATATGGCTCTGGCCGGCGGCGTTAGCGTCAGCGCTCCTTTGCGCTGCGGTTATCTGTACGAGCCGGGCGGCATTGCTTCCGCAGATGGCCACTGCCGCAGCTTCGACGCTAACGGCAGCGGCTCCGTCGTCGGTGATGGCGTTGGCATTGTTCTTTTGAAAAGGCTGGAGGATGCGATTGCCGCCGGGGACACGGTATATGCGGTCATCAAAGGCTCGGCTGTCAATAATGATGGCCGCAGGAAAGTCGGTTTCACAGCTCCGGCAATCGAAGGACAGGCGGAAGCCATCTCGATGGCGCTGGCGGCGGCCGAAGCGAATTGCGACAGCATCGGCTACATCGAAGCTCACGGCAGCGCCACCACAATCGGAGACCCGATCGAGATTGCAGCGCTCAACCAGGCCTATAGCCACGCAGCCCTCAAGCCTGGAAGCATTGCTGTGGGCTCGATCAAGAGCAATATAGGCCATCTGAATGCAGCCGCCGGAGTGGCTGGATTGATCAAAACTTCTCTAGCCCTTAAGCATGGCTGGATTCCTCCCTCCGTGAACTTCAGCGAGGCGAACCCCAAAATTCCTTTTGAGCGCGGCCCTTTCCGCGTCAATCACACGCTCTCCCCTTGGCCTGATGGCAACAGGTCGAAGCGGGCAGGAGTAAGTTCATTCGGAATCGGCGGCACGAATGTGCATGTGATTCTGGAGGAAGCGCCCCGTATGAAGCCGTCAGAGGCGGCAAAGCCCTTCCAACTCGTCATAATTTCTGCGAAAACGCGACCCGCGCTGGAAAGAGCTACCGACCAGTTGACTGCGCATCTGCTCCGACATCCAGAACAAAACCTGGCCGATATTGCATTTACCTTGCAGGAGGGCAGAAAGGCTTTCGAGCACCGGCGAATCGCTGTCGGTCGCGACATCCCCGAAACAGCTACTGTCTTACAGGCGCGGGCACCCTCGCGGGTTTTGACTGCTGTCGCGCCATCCGCGAGGCGCCCTGTCGCCTTCCTGCTGCCGGGTCTCGGCGATCAATACCTCGATATGGGCCGGGGCCTGTATGAATCGGAGCCGGAGTTCGCAAGCCACGTGGACTACTGTTGCGAGTTTCTTCAGCCGTTGTTGGGTGTGGACTTGCGCAGGACCATGTATCCGAACCCAAGAGTGCGGCAGCAGAATGAAGTCAGGATCGAAGAGCGCGTGGACTTCCGCAGCCTGGTTCAACGCAGTATGGTGCGGCGCGCGAGCGGAGATAGTTCCCTAGCCATGCAGGAGATCCATCGAACTCTTTGGGCGCAACCCGCGCTGTTCGTGATCGAGTATGCGCTGGCGAAACTCTGGATGAGCTGGGGCATTGTTCCTGAAAGCTTGATGGGCTACAGCATCGGCGAGTATGTGGCTGCGTGCCTGGCTGGAGTTATTTCGCTTGAAGATAGCCTGCGCATGCTGGCGGTTCGGGCGCAGGGCATAGATCGGCTTGCTCCCGGCGCAATGCTGGCCATTGCGGCGCCGGAACCGGAAATCCGTTCGCTGCTCACTCCTGAAATCTCCGTCGCGGGAATCAATGGTAACTCACTGTGCGTGGTGGCCGGCGCGCCTGAAGCGGTGGATGCGCTGCAAGATCGCCTGCTTCGGGAAGGCGAGATCGTCTGCCGGCGGCTTCTTTCCACTCACGCGTTTCATTCGCCTCTGATGCAGCCGGTGGCGGGGGAATTGACGAGAATTGCGCGATCCATCCGTCTCAGCCCTCCGCAAATCCCTTACATCTCCAATGTGACGGGTAAACCCATCACTGCTTCAGAGGCCACAGACGCGGCATATTGGGCGCGGCACCTTACCCAGCCTGTCCAGTTCGCTGTCGGTTTGCAACATTTGTGCTCGCCTTCCGCGCCGGTGCTTCTGGAGGTCGGGCCCGGCCAAATGCTCACTTCTCTTGCAGAACAATATCTTGCGGGTAGGGGCATAGCCGATCGCGTCACGCTTGCGTCTCTTCCCCATTCGTCGGACGCGCAGCCTGACCGCGCTTTCATTCTCAACACGTTGGGAAGCCTGTGGCTGGCAGGTATCGAACCCGACTGGAATGGCGTTCACCGCCACGAATCGAGAAGCCGCATTCCGCTGCCCACGTATCCCTTCGAGCGGCAACGTTACTGGCACACGCCCAAAAAACGTCCAGAGCAGAACTGCGCAGCAGGGCCTGCGATCACCGAGCGGGTGGTTGCTCCTCCTGCGTTCGAAATCGTTTCCGAAAGCGCCTATGGCCGAAGCGTCGCTCCGCAAAATGGCAACAGCGGAAATTCGCGCCCACATCTAGGTGCGGAGTATGTCGCGCCTGCCAATTCGACTGAGCAAAGGATTGCGAAGATATGGGAGGAACTGTTAGGGATCCATCCGATTGGGATTCATGACGAATTTCTCCGTCTGGGTGGGAATTCGCTTCTGGCAATACGCGTAGCTGCGGAACTGCGCGAAGCTTTCCAGGTTGATTTTCCCCTGGAGGCGCTGTTGAGGTCCCCTACCGTGGCCGACATTGCGCTGTTTGTGGAAGACGCTTTGCTGACCATGATCGAAGGCATGGACGAGGCTGAACTCTCGCGAACGGAGAACACATAAATGCCTGTTCATCGGCTGATCGATGCCAGTGCCAGCCGCTCCGGCGACAACTCCGGCGCCGTTCGTCTTGAAACCATTGGTGTGATCGGAGCGGGCGTGATGGGTGTAGGTCTGGCGCAGGCGCTGGCGCAATGCGGCTTGCGCACGCTGCTGATCGATGTTTCCGATTCTATTCTGGAGTCTGCCCTCGGGCAGATTAGAAACAACACCCGCTTTGCGCGCTTGCTGCAAAAGAACCTGAGCTCCAGTCCGGAAGAAATTCTGGGCCGCATTCAGGTGTCTGCCGATTATTCCGTGCTGCGCGAAGCTGACTTCGTAATTGAAAACGTTACCGAACGGGTCGCGATTAAAACTGAAGTCTACCGGCGACTGGATGCAATTTGTTCTACGCAATGCGTTTTCGCCGCCAACACCTCCGCCATTCCTATCACCCGTATCGCAGCCATGACCAGCCGGCCTGCACAGGTGATAGGTATGCACTTCATGAATCCCGTCCCCTTGAAAACTGCCGTGGAGGTGATTCGCGGTTATCACACCAGCGATGAAACCATAGCGAAGGCAACCCGCCTTCTCGCCCTCATGGGCAAGAAGGCCATCCTGGTCGGCGACTCTCCCGGATTTGTTTCCAACCGGGTGCTGATGCTGACCATTAACGAAGCCATTTTCCTGGTGCATGAAAAAGTGGCCACGGCCGAGGTGGTGGACGAAATCTTCAAGAATTGCTTCGAGCACAAGATGGGTCCGCTGGAAACCGCCGACCTCATCGGGCTGGACACGATTCTGCTTTCCATTGAAGTTCTGTACGACGAGTTCAAAGACAGTAAATTCCGCCCCTGTCCGCTGCTGCGGCAGATGGTGGATGCCGGCCTGCGCGGCTGCAAAAGCGGGCGCGGATTTTATAGCTACGCAGATTGAAGCTACGAACATAAATGGAGCAGGCAAAAGAAAAACTCAGGGCTTTTCTGGGGCGGCATATCGGTGGCCGCGTGATTGGCGACGATGAACAGATCTTTGCCGCCGGTTTTGTCAACTCGATGTTTGCCATGCAGATCGTCTTATTTCTGGAGAAGAATTTTAAAATTGCTATTGCCAACGAAGACCTGGAGATCAAGAACTTTCAGACAATCAACGCGATGGCGGAACTGATCGAAAGAAAGACCGCGCCCTCGCCGAACAATTCGCACTGAGAATTGATTTGTTTCATTGATGTGCTTATGGAACTGAATTTACAACAACAACGGCTGCGTACCGAGTTCCGGCAATTCGTGGATGCGCACGTCGTGCCTGGGGCCAATGCCTGGGACCGACAGGAAATCATGCCGCCCGAGATCGTGCGGCAACTGGCGAATCATGGCTATCTCGGCGCGATGGTGCCCGTGAGTAAGGGTGGCGCAGGCTTTGACTCCGTTGAATTCGGCCTGCTCAACGAAGAGCTGGGACGAGGTTGCTCGTCGCTCCGCAGTCTACTGACTGTTCACAGCATGGTCGCTTTGACCATATCGCGCTGGGGGACGGAAGCCCAGAAGATGCAGTGGCTGGAAAAGCTTGGGCAGGGGCAGGCGATCGGCGCATTCGCTCTCACCGAAGCTGAAGCCGGCAGTGATGCGCGTGAAATCGGGACAGAAGCAATCGAGAGCGGCGACGATTTTGTGCTCACCGGGCACAAGAAGTGGATCACATTTGGCCAGATGGCGGATTTGTTTCTTGTTTTCGCCAGAAGCCGGCAAGGCCACTGCGCCTTCCTGCTGGAACAGAATGCACCCGGCCTTGTGATCTCACCTTTGCACGGCATGTTAGGCACGCGCGCCTCGATGATGGCTGAGCTCCGCCTGGAGCAATGCTGTGTTTCGAAACAAAATCTGGTTGGCGCGCCGGGGTTCGGCCTTTCTCACATCGCCTCCTCGGCATTGGATTGTGGCCGTTACAGCGTGGCTTGGGGATGTGTGGGCATTGGCCAGGCATGTTTGGAATCGTGCCTGGAATACGCCGGACAGCGAAAACAGTCCGGCGCTCTCTTGCGCGAACACCAACTCATCCAGCGGATGATCACGCAGATGGTGGCAGGGGTCAAGGCAGCCCGTCTGCTGTGTTTTCATGGCGGGCAACTCAGGGAGGCAGGCGATCCCGCTTCCATCATTGAGACTTCGATTGCTAAATACTTCGCCTGCCGAACCGCTGCGGAGATTGCGCGGGATGCGGTTCAGATCCATGGCGCGAACGGGTGCAGCAGCGAATATCCGGTCGAACGCTTTTATCGCGACGCCAAGATTATGGAGATCATTGAAGGCAGCAACGAGATCCAGGAGATCACCATTGCCCAGAGCGCCTGTCAAACGGTTGCCGAAAGCGTGGCTGCCACCAGATGAGATCTTGTTTATGACTGAGTCCATAAATGCAGAACGAAACCACAAGCGAAGCAGCGGCCGCCGCGAAGCAAGTGAGGATCAAATGCATTGTGTGAGACTTGGATAACACATTCCTCCGGTGGCCGATTATGTGCGAGTGGAAGTGCCGGCGGAAGCGCAAGACTGTTCACTTGAGTCCAGGGAGTTCTACAAGATGAGTAACGAAGTTAAAGACAGAGAATCCAGTCAGGAGCGGATTTCCCGGCTTACTCCGGCCCAGCGCGCAATGTTGGAGAAGCGTCTGCGGGGCGAGGCACATCCCGAACAATCCAAAAAGTCAGGTATCCAACACCGTTCCACTCTGGATTACTCCGTGACCGCTGAGCAGGAGCATCTCTGGCTGCTGCAACAGGTGGATCCGACTGTCTATTACTTCAACCATACACACGCTTATCTGCTTAAGGGTGAGTTGAACGTTGCCGCACTGGAGCGCGCGATCAATGAAATGGTCCGCCGCCACGAGAATTTCCGCACGACGATGCCTGAAGTCGGCGGCCAGCCCAGGGCTGTAGTTGCTCCCCAACTTCAAATTCCTTTGGATCGTGTGGACGTTCCTGAGTTCCCCGTGCCCGAGTTTCCCATGGAGGATCGGTACGACCGTCTACAGGCGCTGATTACCGCGAGCACCCTCCAGCCTTTTGACATCCTGAATAGTCCTTTGATTCGAGCCGCGCTGTACCGAGTGAGTGAGCGCGAGCACGCGATTCAGGTCACGCTCCATCACCTGATCACGGATTTCGTCTCCTATGACCTGGTGGACTACGAGATGTTCACTCTTTACGACGCATTCGCGCGCGGCCTGCCGTCTCCGCTTCCCGAACTGACGGTCCAGTATGGCGACTTTGCCGTATGGCTGAATCAGTGGATGCAATCTGAAGAAGCGGCCCGGCAGACCGACTACTGGATGCGGAAACTTGCGGACTTGCCACGGCTCGATCTGGTGACGGATATGCCTCGCCCGCGTCTGCGCAGTTTCGACGGCGTTCGCCTTTCTTGGACGCCGCCGGAAACGCTGTGGTTTCAATTCAAGCGGGTTGCTCTTGAGGCAACGGTCACGCGATTCACCGCCTTTCTCGCGCTCTTTGCCATGCTCTTGCGGGAGTATTCCGGCAGCGATGACATTCCCGTTGCCACTCCAGTGAGCAGCCGCAAGCACCGCGAAACCCAGCCTCTGATCGGCTACTTTCTCAATACCATCGTCTACCGGCTGGACCTGTCTGGCGACCCCACTTTTCGTGAGATTTTAGAGCGCACGCGCTTAGTGACGCTCGAAGCGATGGCGAACTCCGATCTGCCATTCGAGTTTCTGATGAATAAGCTCGGCGCGGAGCGCGATCCCAGCCGCGCACCGTTGGTGGACTGCTCTTATGCTTTCGGGAATGACCATAAGCCGGCGTCGGCTCCGGCAGGTCTGACGCTCGAAGAATTTGATACCTATTACCGCTCTGCCTGGCTGGACATCAATCTGGGTGTGAACGATAACACCGATCACGCCCTCGTCGCTCTGGACTACCTTACCGCCATTTTCCTGCCTTCCACTGCGCAGCGGATGATGCTGCACTTCCAGCGTTTGTTCGCGCAGGCAGTAGAAGACCCAGACCGCCGCTTGGGATCTTTTTCATTGCTCAGTGATTCTGAACGGCAGCAGATTCTTGCGAAGTGGAACGATACTGCCGTGCCCTATCCTTCCGCGCAGACAATTCCAGGTTGCTTTGCCATTCAGGTTGCGCGGGCCGGAAACGCCATTGCTCTGCGATCCGCCCGCGGCGAACTGACGTACCGCGAACTCAATGAGCAGGCGAACCGGCTTGCTCACCGGCTTATAAAGAGTGGCGTAGTTGCGGAGACCCCAGTCGCTATTCTGATGGAGCGTTCCCCGGAAATGGTCGTGGCCACACTTGCAGTGTTGAAAGCTGGCGGAGCGTATCTGCCTCTTCATTCAGCATATCCGCTGGAACGCATGCACCTGATTATGGAAGAGGTGGGTGCGGCTGTGCTTCTTCTCGACGGGAGTAGCGCAGAACGCGGACTCACACGTCACAATGTAATTGTCATCAATGAAGACCCCTCGCTTCTCACGGAGCAAGATGCAGACCCCAATGTTCGCATCCATATCGACCAGCTTGCCTATGTTATTTACACCTCGGGCTCAACAGGAACCCCCAAAGGCGTCGCTGTTACGCATGGCAACGTCCTCAGCCTGGCATTTGACAACAGTTGGGGAGAGGGAAGTCTGGATCGGGTATTGTTCCATTCTTCTCATGCTTTTGACGCTTCGACCTACGAAATTTGGTCGGCATTGCTGCGGGGAAAACAGGTGATCGTCGCGCCTCCGGGCGAACTGGACGTCGCGTCTTATAAACGTCTGTTCAAGGAAGAGAAAATTACTTCTACATTTCTCACAGCCAGCCTTTTCAACGCGCTGGTGCAAGAGGCTCCGGATTGTTTTTTGGGTGCCCGGGAGATATGGGCGGGAGGCGATGTTGTTTCTGTTGCCGCCGTCCAGCGGTTACGCGAATATTGCCCGGAAACTCTGGTGTGCAACGGCTACGGGCCCACGGAAACAACTACATTTGCCACTCAATATGCGGCGGCCAAACCTGAAACGTTGACCGGCAGCGTGCCGATCGGCGCTCCGATGGACAATCATCAGGTTTATGCCCTGAATTCCGCGTATGAGCCGGTTGCCGTGGGCATCCCCGGTGAATTGTTTATTGCCGGTGCCGGGCTGGCACGCGGATATTTGAACCAGCCCGATCTTACCGCCCAGCGTTTTCTTCCCAACCCGTATGGACGTTCCGGGGAGCGCATGTATCGCACCGGCGATCGCGTGCGCTGGCGAGAAGATGGGCAAGTGGAATTCCTGGGACGAACTGACCAGCAGGTTAAGCTCCGGGGCTATCGCATCGAGTTGACTGAAATCGAGGCGGCGCTGCTGAGTTGCTCCGATGTGGGTCAGGCGGCCGTGCTCGTTCGTGAAGATCGCGCGCACGAAAAGAAGCTGGTTGCTTATGTGGTTTCTGCTTTGGGCCACAGCATTCATGTGGCCGAACTGCGGAAGTTTCTGGGGCTCAAGCTGCCGGACTACATGGTTCCTTCTTTCATCAAAGTTCTCCCGTCTCTACCTCGAAACTCTAACGGCAAGTTGGACCGCAAGGCATTGCCCGCACCTGAGACGACCGGTACGGGTGCGCGCCGTGCGCCGCACACCCGCGCGGAAGAAGTCCTGTGTTCACTTGTGAAGCAGTTGCTTGCCCTTCCTGAGGTTTCCCCGGACGATAATTTTTTCTCCCTCGGTGGCGACAGCATTCTGGCTATTCAGTTGGTGAGTCGCGCACGGCAAGCAGGGATGATCGTCACCTTGCGCGATGTCTTTCAGCAACCGGGCATTGAAACCCTTGCAACTGTCTCCCATTTTGCGCAAAAGCCAGCGGATGCCCTCGTTGAAAGCGGCGTGGGTCTAATGCTTCCAACGCCCATCATGTGCTGGTTTCTGGAGCGTGGTGGAACATTGCATCGCTTCAGCCAGTCTGTGCTGCTCCAGGTTCCGGCAGATCTGAAGCACGAACATCTTATGCTTGCCTTGCAGGCCATCCTCGATTGTCACGACGCCTTGCGCTTGCGTTTCACCGGCGCAGAGGGCGGCAGGGAAGAATGGAGACTGGAAGTCCAGCCCAAGGGAGCGGTGAGTGCCGCATCGTGCCTGCACACAATAGATATACAGGGGCTCGATGCTGATGTACGCCAGAAGAGGATTGAAGAAGAAGCGCAGGCTGCCCAGGCACGTTTATCGGTTGAGCGCGGAATCGTGCTGCAAGCGGTATGGTTTGACGCAGGCCGATTTGACGCAGACTGCTCTTCGCCCGACCGTCTGCTGCTCACCATCCATCATTTATCGATCGATGGAGTGTCCTGGCGAATCCTGTTGCCGGACCTCGCTGCCTGTGTTGCAGCGATCGCCGGCGGAACCACTCCCGTGCTTGAACCATCGCCTGTCTCCTTCCGGGGTTGGGCCCAGCGATTAAACCAGGAGGCGCTGAATCCAGAACGCGCGAAAGAGCTGCCTTTCTGGACGGATACGTTGAAGGGCGCGTCAGAACTGTTGCCTGGTTACAAACTCAATTCCGGCCGGGATACGGTGGGCAGCACGCGCCAAATTGCTCTTACCTTGCCGGCCAGCGTCACTACTCCTTTGCTCAGCCATGTGGCCGCTGCGTTTCATGCTCGCATTAACGATGTATTGCTCGCCGGGTTTGTTCTCAGCATCCTGAATTGGCGGCGGCGCAATTCCCGGGAAGGCACATCTGTCTTAATTGATCTCGAAGGGCACGGGCGGGAAGCAATTGTTGACGACCTCGACCTTTCGCGCACGGTCGGCTTCTTCACCACTATTTTTCCTGTGCGCCTTGACCTTGCTTCACTCGATCCTGGTTCACTCGATCTGGAGGAAGCATGGGCGGGAGGCAAAGCTCTGGGCTATGCTGTTAAATCGATCAAGGAACAGCTCGGTCGCCTCCCCAGCAATGGCATTGGTCACGGACTTCTGCGTTATCTGAATCCTGAAACTGCGCGCTCTTTGTCCAATCTGCCTGAATCACAGATCGACTTTAACTATCTCGGGCGTTTTCCTGTGGCCGATACCGGCCATTGGGCACCCTGTGAACTCCTTACCGGAGGCATGGACCCGGACATGCCGTTTCATCATCCGCTGGAAGTTGATTCCATGGTGTTGGAGCATTCGTCCGGCCCGGAACTAACGGCCACTTGGTCGTGGCTGCCGTCGGCGTTTTCAGAACAAGACATTCGTTTGTTAGCGGAAGGATGGTTTCATGTCCTGGAAACGCTGGTCCACCACTGCGCTGAACCCGGAATAGGAGGACTCACGCCCTCTGACCTCCCGCTGGTTGTTCTCTCGCAATCTGAAATTGAGCGACTGGAGAGCGAATACGGAGAAATCCAGGATATTTTGCCGCTCTCCCCTGTGCAGGAGGGAATGCTCTTTCACGCTTTTTACGATGTCACAGCACCAGATATTTACAACGTCCAGGTGCTTCTCACTCTGGAGGGGGCGGTGGATGAAGAGGCGCTTCAGGACGCAGCCAGGGCGTTGTTACGCCGCCATCCGAATTTACGCTCCGCGTTCAAGCACGAGGAACTGGCTTGGCCGGTCCAGATCATTCCCAAGGATATTTCCTTACAATTCCAGACCCTGGATTTTTCTTTGCTTGAGGACTCCGAACGCGAGCGCAGATTGGCCGAACTGGTTGCAAAAGAACGTGTCACACGTTTTCAGTTAGACACGTCTCCGTTGTTTCGCTTTCATCTGGTGCGTTGTTCGCCGCAAAAATTCCGCCTGCTGATTACAACTCATCACATTTTGATAGACGGATGGTCGCTGCCACTGATGCTTCGCGAGCTGCTGCTTTTGTATGCGCACCATGGCAGTCCGGTTGCTCCGCCCCAGGTCACGCCATTCCGCGATTATCTGGGATGGCTCGCCCGCCAGGACCGAAAGGCATCGGAAGCAGCCTGGCGCGAAGCGCTGGCTGGACTCCAAGAAGGCACACGCATGAGCGCCGCAGGCTCCCTGCATGAACCCAAAATACCGGAACGCATTTATGTCGTTCTTGATGAAGAGCTCACAGGCCGTCTCACCGAACACGCGCGCGCTCGCAGTGTGACCCTGAACAACGTAATTCAGGGCGCGTGGGCCGTCTTGCTTTCACGTTACACCGGCCGCGACGATGTCGTTTTCGGCAGCACCGTTTCCGGACGCAATCCGGAAATCAACGGCATCGAAAGCATGATCGGACTTTTGATCAACACTCTGCCCACCCGGGTTCAATTGCATTCCGGCGATTCATTCAACGATCTGTTCAGCCGGCTAAGTCAGGAACAGTCCGCTTTGTTGCCCCATCAATATCTCGGTCTATTGGAAATTCAACGCATAACCGGACTGAACGAATTGTTTGACACCCTGATGGTCTTTGAGAACTTCCCCATGAACCATGTGACGGAAGCGGAAATTTTTGGCGGCGTGCGTCTCACCGAAATTGAAACAAACGATTCAACCCACTATCCGCTTTCCCTGCTATGTCTGGGCAAGGGTTTGACCGGACAAGATTTGACCGGACAAAGTCTGACCATGGGTTTTGAGTACCAGCCGGATTGTTTCGCCGGCAACTTCATAGACGCGCTGAGTCGTCGCTTTGTGCGCCTGCTAGAGGCTTATGCGGACGATCCCAATCAAGTCGTCAGTTGCATTGATCTGCTCAGCGAGCAAGAGCGCCGGCAAATCCTGGTGGAGTTCAACCAGACACGCACCGAATACCCTCGCGACAGAACCATGATGGAGTTATTTGCCGAGCAGGTCCGCCGTCGCGGGGAGAAACCTGCGGTCACATGCGGCAAAGAGTGGCTCAGCTACGCCGAATTGGATCGCCGCTCGAACCAACTGGGGCGTTATTTAGTGAATCTCGGTGTCGGTCCGGAAAAGCTGGTGGGCATCAGCATGGAGCGGTCGGTCGAAGTGGTGCTCGCGATGCTGGCAATTCTCAAAGCCGGCGGAGCCTACGTCCCCATTGATCCAGCATATCCGCCGGACCGGTTGCGCTTCATGGTAGAGGATTCCGGTATTGCAGTCTTGCTGACAAAAGGCCGGCTGACCCATCAGATGCTGGAGATAAAAACACCTGTGCTTCGCCTTGATCGCGACTGGGATGATGTCGCGACCCAGAGCGATCAGCATTTTCGACCGCGGGTGTTCCCGGAAAACCTGGCTTATGTGATTTACACGTCGGGGTCCACGGGCCTGCCGAAAGCTACAGCCGTCAGTCACCGCAGCCTGATCCGGCTGCTGCGCGAAACCAACTACATCCAATTTCAAGGTGACGAAGTCGTCGCCCAAACCGTCAACCTGTCTTTTGATCCGTCCACTTTTGAAATCTGGGGAGCGCTGCTGAACGGTTGTTCCCTGGTGATCATCGGCAATGACGATCTGCTGGACGTGGATAGGTTTGCGGCAGAAATCAAAGACAAGGGCGTGAAAGTGATGTTTCTGGCGACCTCCTTATTTAATGAGATGGGACGCCAGAATCCCGCTATGTTCAATTCGGTGAAGTACCTGCTGTTTGGCGGGGAAGCAGTTCATCCCGGAACAGCCGCTGCGGTACTCGAGTCGGGAGGACCCGCAAGGCTCGTGAATGCCTACGGCCCTGCCGAATGCACCACCTTCACCAGTTGTTATCTGGTGCAAGAAGTCGCCAGGGATGCAGCCAGCGTGCCCATCGGCAAACCGGTCTCAAACACTCACACGTATGTGCTGGATCGCCACATGAATCTTGAGCCGTTCGGAACCATGGGCCACTTGTACATCGGTGGCGAAGGATTGGCGCGCGGTTATTGGCAAAGGCCCGAACTGACGGCAGAGAGATATCTCCCGAACCCTTATGGCGAACCCGGAGAACGAATGTATTGCAGCGGAGATCTGGCCCGCTGGATGCAAAATGGCAACCTGGAGTTTTTTGGCCGAGCAGATCATCAGATAAAAATACGCAGCTTCCGCGTGGAGCTGGGCGAAATTGAAGTAGCTCTGCTCCAGCATGACGGAGTGCGCAATTGTGCTGTGCTGATGAAGACCGGCGCCAGCGGCAAACGGCTGGTGGCGTATGTATCTGGCGAAGCGAGCGCAGATGAGTTGAAGAGTTACCTAAAAACCAAGCTCCCCGAGTACATGGTTCCGGGTGTGTACGTGATGTTGCCCGAGCTGCCGTTAAGCACCAACGGCAAGGTAGACCGCAGGGCGCTCCCAGACCCCGCACCCTTCAAAGGGCAGTCAGTCCAGGACGGCGCTCTGGAAACCATAACCGCCATCGAGGAACTGCTGGTAGATATTTGGACACAGATTCTCGGCGCTACTCAGATCGGAGTGCGCGACAACTTCTACGACTTGGGTGGAGAATCACTGCTCGCTCTCCGGATCGTGTCCCGAATCAATAAATATTTCCAGACCGAACTGTCGGTGCGGACGCTTCTCGAACATCCCGTGCTGATGGATTTTGCGCAGAAATTGCGGTCCATTTCTGGACGTCCAGCAGAAGAACTGGAAAAGATCGCCAAAGTCGGGTTGACGGTTCGCAGAATGAGCCCTGAGCAACGGAAGGCCGCCCTCGCCGTGCAGTAGAGGTAATGAGTCTCGTGAAATTCGCAGAAGAAGATATGAATCAAGCCGATCCCTCGCTGCCGCATGCGGAGCCACAGACGGTCATCTGTGCGCAGGATGACAGGCGAGAGGAGTGCCCAAGCGAAAGCTGCCTGCACGAATTATTTGAACAGCAGGTGCAGCGGACACCCTCGGCGACGGCAGTCGAGCATGCATTCGAGAATCATGGGGTCGAAAATAAAGACTGGCAATTGACGTATGGCGATCTGAATCGCCGCAGCAATCAGTTGGCGCATTATCTGCGCGAATCCGGCGTAAAGCCGGAGACTCGGGTAGCGATCTGCGTCGAACGCAGCTTGGAAATGATCGTCGCTGTGCTGGCGGCACTGAAGGCGGGCGCAGCCTATGTGCCGTTGGATCCGGCTTATCCCGCAGAGCGATTGCACTTCATGCTGAAGGACAGCGGATCGACAGTGCTGCTGACTCAAGATCATTTGAAACCCTTGTTTGCGGGTTTGTTTGCCGGACCGGAACAAAACCTGCTGGTGCTGGATCTCGCAAACGATACCGTTTGGCAGGACCAGCCGCAAAGTAATCCCGATCGCGCGACCACAACGCAAAACCTGGCCTACGTGATCTACACCTCCGGTTCCACGGGGAAGCCCAACGGCGTGATGATCGAGCATCGTGCGGTCAGCGATCACATCACCGTGCTTCGAAAGCAATGGCAAGTATGCGCGCAAGACCGCATCCTGCAATTTGCCTCCCTCAGCTTCGACGTGTCTGTGGAGGAAATCTTCGTTGCTTTGCTCTCTGGGGCAACGCTGGTGCTGCGCAGCGATCGCTGGCTGGGTGGCGCGCAGGCATTCTGGAGCCTGGCAGGAAAATGGGGGATCACCATGATGGATCTCCCGATGCGCTTCTGGAAGCAACTCGCTGCGGACAGAAACGTGCAGATTCCATCGAGTGTCAGACTCCTGATTATCGGCGGTGAAACTGTCGAGCGGCAGGCGTTAAAAGATTGGTTTGAAGAAGACGGGTTTGAGGGCGATGGCGAGCGGAACAGCCCGCGCCCGGTCTTGTGGAACGCCTATGGGCCGACCGAGACCACCATTAACGCGACACTGCAACAGATAAACACGAATCCCTCGACCTGGAACTCAATCGGCCGTCCACTCGCCAACACTCGCGTCTACATTCTGGATGAGCAGATGCAGCTTGTGCCGGTCGGAGCCACCGGGGAGCTATATATCGCTGGTCCCGGCGTGGCCCGAGGATACCTGGGACGGCCGGAGCTTACCGCAGAGCGTTTTTTGCCAGATCCGTATAGGCAGGAAGTTGGCGCGCGGATGTACAAAACCGGCGATCTGGGCAGATGGCTCCTTGATGGCACCATTCAGTTTCAGGGACGGAGTGATTTTCAAGTGAAGCTCCGCGGCTTCCGCGTCGAGTCGCAGGAGATCGAGGCGCGGCTCCTCGAACATTCCGCAGTCCGCGAAGCAGCCGTTATCGTCCGCGATGGCGCAGCCGGAGAGAAGCGCCTTGCTGCTTTCTATGTGGTGAACGGAGACGGCGACGGAGGCAGTAACGGCGATGAAGTGCATAGCGTCCGGGAGGCGCTCTCGACCGAACATGTGGCCGGATGGGCCACCACATACGATGCGATTGTCAAAGACGGGGGACCCGCTTCAGACGTCACGTTTAACATTGCCGGATGGAATAGCAGCTATACAGGACAGCCAATTCCCGCCGACCAGATGCGCGAGTGGCTGGAGACAACGGTCGAGCGCATTGCGCCCTTGCAGCCGAAGCGAGTTTGGGAGATCGGCTGCGGCACTGGTATGTTGCTCTTCCGGATTGCGCCCCAATGCTCGTTGTACCTGGGAACAGACATATCGGCGGTGGAACTGGATTTTGTGCGGCAGCAACTGCTGCGTCCGGAATTGCACATGCCCCAGGTCGTCTTGGAATGCAAGGCGGCGCATGAACTGGAAGCAATCGGGCAGCAGGAACGATTTGACGTTGTGGTGATCAATTCGGTCGTCCAGCATTTTCCTGACCTCGAGCATCTCCTCACTGTCCTGAAAAGCGCGGTAGAAAGCCTGCGGCCAGGCGGCTCGGTATTCATCGGAGACCTGCGCAGCTATCCCTTGCTGGAGACCTTTCATACATCCGTGCAGCTATATCAGGCGCCCGATTCTCTGAGCTGCGACGTGCTTTGGCAGCGTGTGCAGAAAAAAGTGAGACAGGAAAACGAGCTCGTGATTGCTCCCGAGTTTTTCCGTGCGTTGCCTGAGCGCCTCCCGCAGATCAGCCGCGTGGAGATCAATTTGAAACGAGGGCGGGCCAGAAATGAGCTTACCTGCTTCCGTTACGATGTGGTGCTGCACATAAGCGGCGCGCCCGAAGATCCCGAAGAGATCGAATGCAAGTGGCTGGATTGGAATCAAGAGTCTCTCAGCGTGAGCGCTCTGCGCGAGCGCTTCAGCCGGATACTGCCCGAAGTTCTGGGCGTGACTGGAATTCTCAATGCTCGTTTGCAGCGACATGTTGCCGCCGCGCAATCGCTGCGCTCCGGCACGCGTCCAGCCACTGTGGGCGCTCTTCGATCTCAATTGGAACGTGTGCAAAGCACCGCAGTCGAGCTGGAGGACCTATGGGATTTGGCCCATGAATTCGGCTACACCCTTGAGGTGCGGCCGAGTCACGTCCAGGCCAATAACGTCCGTCCTAATAAGGTTCGGCCCAGTTTCAGTGCGCTTGAAAGTTGTGATGTGGTTTTTCGCAGCCCGGCGGCCGGCCAAAGACGCGTAATCTTCCCGGGAGATCTCCTGTCGAGTTCGCCGGAAGACTACGCCACGAACCCAACACGGCAAAGATTGGCCGCGTCCTTGACAATCGAACTGCGGAGCTGGCTTGCAGCAAGGCTGCCGGAATACATGGTGCCGGCAGCGTATGTGCGTCTGGAGCGGATGCCACTGACGCCTAACGGGAAGCTGGACCGGGAGGCCCTGCCGGCACCCGATAGTGATGCTTACGCCGCACGCGAGTACGAAGCGCCTGAAAGCGAGACGGAAAAGATGTTGGCGGAAATCTGGGCTGACCTGCTCGATGTCCCTCGCGTGGGGCGGCAGGACAACTTCTTCCAGTTAGGCGGCCACTCGTTGTTGGCCGTCACCCTGATGGAACGTTTGCGGCAGCGGAGATTTGAGGCAGATGTCCGGGAGCTATTTTCTTCGCCCACGCTCGCTTCGCTGGCAGCGTCCCTGAACAGCTTGACAGTGTTCTCAGTTCCGGAAAACCGTATACCCGATGGATGTAAAAAAATCACTCCGGACATGTTGTCGCTCCTGAAAATTACGGCTGAAGAGATTGAGCGAGTGGTGGCTGGAGTGGCTGGAGGAGCGCCGAACATACAGGACATTTATCCCTTGACGCCGCTTCAGGAGGGAATGCTCTTCTATTCTTTGCTCAGCCGCGAACAGGATCCGTATTTACTGAGCGCGCAAATGAGTTTCGAGACAGAGGCGCGGCTGGGCGATTATTTGGCCGCTCTGCAATCGGTAATCGTCCGCCATGACATTTTGCGGACCTCAGTGTTCTGGGAAGGGCTCGGCGAGCCGGCGCAAGTGGTCTGGCGGAAAGCTCCCATTCGAGTGGAGCGTGTGCAGTTGGACGGGGCCCGAGACGCAGCAGAGGAAATGCATCGGCAAATTGATCCCCGGCGCCAGCGGATGGACTTGCGTGAAGCGCCATTGCTGCGGGCTTATGTGGCCCATGACCAGGCGCATGGCGGGGGAAAGCAGCGCTGGCTGTTGCTCATGCTCTTGCACCATCTGGTAGGGGACCATGTTACCGATGAGGTCATTCGCGAGGAAATTGAAGCGCATTTCCTGGGCAAGGCGGAGCGGCTCCCGAAGCCTCTGCCATTTCGTAATCTGGTAGCACAGACGCGGCTGGAAGTGACTCGTGAGCAAGACGAAGCATTCTTCCGCAGGATGCTTGCGGACGTGGAGGAACCGACAGCGCCCTTTGGCCTGGTGAATGCTGGTTTGGTGAATGCTCGGAATGATGGAACAGAAGTCGAGGAAAGCCGGACCGTGCTGGATCGGGTCCTCAGTCGGCGACTCCGAGAGCAAGCGCGGAAACTAGGTGTCAGTTCCGCCGCGCTGTGGCACCTGGCGTGGGGCCGGTTGTTGGCGAAGATGTCGGGTCGAAGCGATGTCGTATTCGGCACGGTTGTGTTCGGCAGGATGCAGGGCGGGTCGGGCGCAGACCGCGTGATGGGACTCTTCGTCAACACGCTGCCGGTGCGGCTGAGGATTGGCAACGACCCAGTGGAAGCAAGCGTACGCCGTACACATGCATTGTTGGCGGAGTTGATGCGCCATGAGCACGCTTCGCTGGCGTTGGCGCAAAGCTGTAGCAGGGTGGCTGCCCCCACACCGTTATTCTCAGCGTTGTTGAATTATCACCACACCAGGGATAACAGCACTCAGGAACAATTGCTCGCCTGGAAAGGCATCGAGGTGCTGCGAGTGGAGGAGCGGACTAACTATCCGTTCACGCTCTCGGTGGAAGATATCGGCGAGGATTTTCGTCTGAACCTACAGGTGGCGTCGGGAATCGGCGCCGAGCGAGTAAGCCGGTACATGTGCATCGTGCTGGAGGGTTTGACCGATGCGCTGGAGTCAACGCCCGAGATGGTCGTGAGCGCTATGGAGGTGTTGCCCCGAGAGGAACGAAATCAGCTTCTCTATGAATGGAACGGTACACGCAGGGAGTACGCGGATCACAAACCCCTTCCGCAGTTGTTTGAGGAGCAGGCGGAGAAAACTCCGGAAGCGATCGCCGTGGAAGAGGATGGTCGGCAGTTGCGCTATGGCGAGTTGAACCGCCAAAGCAACCGCTTGGCGAGTTATCTAAGGACTCTAGGAGTAGGGCCTGATGCTCGAGTCGCTATATGCATGGAGCGGGGCCTGGAAATGATCGTGGAATTGCTGGCGGTGCTCAAGGCCGGCGGCGCCTATGTCCCACTGGACCCGGAGTATCCGCAAGACCGCCTCCAATTCATGATTGAGGACAGCGGGCCGGTTGTGCTTCTGACTCAACGTCATCTCAAGCATCTCTTCCATGGGATGAATCCATCGCTGCTGGTGTTGGATGTGACGGCTCCTGCCTCTCCATGGAAGGATGAATCTGATTCCAATTTGGATCGTAGTGCCGTAGGGCTGAGTGCTGGTCACCCGGCTTGTGTGATGTACACTTCCGGCTCCACGGGGCGGCCTAAAGGCATTGAGGTTGCACATCGCTCGATAGCTAGGCTGATTCTCAACGCAAATTATGTGCAGCTTGGCCCGGATGATGTAATCGCGC
>Ga0209010_1000183_pt1 | contig 23586 bp, 15 predicted proteins | sample BlaSpr_A8_OM1_O3_FD_187985 | JGI IMG/M metagenome (GOLD analysis project Ga0209010, IMG submission 187985) | Forest soil microbial communities from Thunder Bay, Ontario, Canada - Black Spruce, Ontario site 2_A8_OM1_O3 (SPAdes) (version 2) | ecosystem: Environmental > Terrestrial > Soil > Boreal...
CTGCATCCCCCTGTGTTTAAGCCTTTGATTTCTTCGGATTCAGCGTGGATAGGCGATCTCTAGAGACCACTATTTTCGACTCTGGTACAGCAGGTTTTTACAAACCCCTCAAGCTCCTTCCAGAGCTACCGCAAAAGCATCCAGCGAAAGCGACCGCAACAAATTGCGGCGCATCCCCCGTTCCACCTCCGCCAGCCGGTCCGAAGCCGAGGCGATCCACTCAAAGTCGGCGGACTCAGCCAGTTTTTGCAACTCGCCCCGAATGTCGGTATTGCGAACCAGCTCCGGCGCGCCGGAATTCAAGAACATCAAATCCTGCAAGAGCAAGTAGATCGTCCGCAGGAGTTGCTCGGTTTTTTCCCGCCCCTCCGCGCCCGCCCGGTAGGTCTCGGTAATCTTGAACAATTCACTGTGCTCACCACCGCTCAAAGCTGACTTTACGATGGTTAAAGCATGGCTGCGCGCGGCCACGTAAGCTTCTAGGTCAAAACCACGGGCGCGGCCAATCGCCCCTCCACACAACCGCCCTACCAAAGCCCGTTGCGGAGCCTTCCACTCGGGCCGATGCTCCGCCAGATAGCGCTCGATCTCTTCCGTTGGCAGCGCCCCTAACTGAAACACCATTGACCGCGAACGAATAGTCGGCAACAACTCGCCCGGATTTTCCGTAAGCAGAAAAATCGTTGCAAAGTCCGGCGGCTCCTCCAGCACTTTAAGCAGTGAGTTCGCCGCCTCTTTCATGAACGCCGAGTCGGTGAAAATGTAAACCCGCTCTCGGCCCTCCGCAGGCCGGTAATAAATGGTCTCAATTACCCGCCGCACCTGATCCACCTTGATCATCATTTGCGGCGGGTCGGGAGGAATGACGAGCACATCGGGATGCGTCTGGACAAACAGCCGCGTTTCTTTCTTGTCGGCATCGCGCAGATTCTCCCGCGCCTCGACCGCTTCATTGAATCGCGCATCCAGGTCGCAGCTCTGCGCGATCCGCACGCAGTTGGCGCACTCGCCGCAGAAGTCGGGCAGCCCGTCGGTCTGTCGGGGACTCAGGCAATTCAAAGCCTGCGCCAGCATCAGCGCCAGCGTGTACTTGCCCGATCCTTGCGCTCCCGAAAGCACCACCGCATGCGGAAATCGCTCGCGCGCCAGCATATCGCGCAAGCGATGGACAGTTTCGGCGTTGCCGTGAAAATCAGAGAAGCTCATGCCGATTCAATAATAGACATTTTTCCGAGTTTCAATCGCTTTATGACAACTTCCAGAATCATCCGATGCGTCTGCCCCGGCGTCCCCCGCGCGTCCACTATCACCACCCGCTGCGGTTCGCGCTTTGCAATCGCCCGATATCCGTCCCGCACCCGCGCAAAAAAAGCCTGCGTCTCGAGTTCGAAACGATTTTCATCTCCATGCTTTCCGTCCTTTGAAACCCGCTGGTTGCGCAACCGCGCCCGCCCCAGGCTCATCGCCAGATTCGATTCCATCAATATCGTCAAATCCGGCTGCAAATTCCCGCAGAGGACCCGATGCAGTTCGAGCACCGCATCGCTTCCCAGCTTGCGCCCGCTGCCCTGATACGCCTCGGTCGAATCCGTAAAGCGATCGCAAAGCACAACGCTCCCATTCCGAATCGCTGGCTCAATGACCTCCGCAATATGCTGCGCCCGAGAAGCGAACATCAACGCCATCTCCGCCATTGGAGAAAGCCCCGCAGTGCGCGAATCCAGCAGCACCCGCCGAATTTTCTCGCCGGTCGCAGTCCCGCCCGGCTCCCGCGTCTCCACCACGTCGTATCTAGATGCTCGCAATGCCTCAGCCAGCTTCCGCAACTGAGTGCTCTTCCCGCTCCCATCAAGCCCTTCAAACGTAATGAATTTTCCCCGGCGCGCCATCGACGAAATCATAGCAGGCGAATCCCGTGCCTTACCCTGTGTTCCTCTGTGCCCTCTGTGTTAAAGGTTTTGTTCTTTTCCGCAGTAGCCCGGTTTCCCGTTTGCCGCCTCCGGCTGCTATATTCGTCGTTTTGGATTCATCGCGCATTTCCTAGGAGCCTCGCCATGAAACTCTCCCGCATCGGGAGCATCGTCTGCATCCTTCTCTCCGCCGTGATCTCGGAAGCGGCCACTCCGCCAACCGTCACACTCTCGCTTGACGCCACTACCGCACCACGAAAAATCTTTCATGCCACCCTCACCATTCCCACGGCCGGCGGCGACCTGACTCTCTACTATCCCAAGTGGATTCCCGGCGAACACGCACCCGATGGTCCTGTAATCGATTTAGGCGGCCTGAAATTCAGCGCCGCCGGCAAGACTCTGAAATGGCGCCGCGACCTGCTCGACGGTTTCACCCTCCACGTGGAAGTTCCCGCCGACGCGGCCGAAGTAAACGCCGAACTCGATTTTCTTTCCCCCGCAACCTTCGAAGGCGGATTCTCCGCCGGTTCCTCCGCCACCGACAAAATGGCCGTCATCAGTTGGAACCAGGTTTTGCTCTACCCCAAAGGCTACAAAAGCGACGACATCAATTACTCCGCCAGCGTGAAGCTGCCCGAAGGATGGAAGTTTGGTACGCCTCTGCCCATCACCAGCCAGAGCGGCAACGAAATCAAATTCGCAACCGTCTCTCTTACCACGCTCGTCGATTCTCCGGTAATCACCGGCGAGTTCCTGAAGGTCGTTCCCTTAGCCCAAAATCCCGTCACCGAAATGGACATCGCCGCCGACAGCGCCGCCGCGCTCGACGCTTCGCCCGATCTCTGGGACCACTACAAGAGCCTCGTCGAACAAACCAACAAACTTTTCGGCGCGCATCACTACCGCGATTATCATTTCCTGCTGAGCCTCAGCGATCACGTCGCCCACTTCGGCCTCGAGCATCACGAGTCCGACGACAGCCGCATCGACGAGCGCGGCCTGGTCGACGAATCCGAGCGCAAAGCCGAAGCCGGCCTGCTTCCGCACGAGTACGTGCATTCGTGGAATGGAAAATACCGCCGCCCCTACGACCTCGCCACACCCGACTACCAACAGCCCATGCAGGACGATCTACTCTGGGTTTACGAAGGCCTGACCGAATATCTCGGCGAAGTGCTGACCGCGCGCAGCGGTTTGCTCACCGAGGATCAGGAGCGCGATCACCTCGCCCAGGTTGCGGCTCAACTCGATCACACTCCCGGCCGCGAATGGCGCAATCTGCAAGACACCGCCGATGCCGCTCCCGAACTTTATTTTTCGCCGCGCGCCTGGGAATCGTGGCGCCGCAGCACCGACTTCTACGACGAAGATACGTACAACTGGATGTGGGCCGACGTCATCATCCGCCAGCAGAGCAAAGGCAAGAAGACGCTGGACGATTTCTGCAAGCTCTTCCACGGTGCGCCCAGCACCGGGCCCATGCTGAAGACGTACACATTCGACGACGTGGTCACCGCTCTCAACCAGATTGTTGCCTACGACTGGCGCGGCTTCTGGACCGAGCGCCTCACCAGCCACGGCCCCGGAGCTCCATTGAGCGGACTCGAAGGCAGCGGATGGAAGCTGGTCTACGATGAAACTCCATCTGACATGGAACGTGGCAGTGAGGGCAGCTTTCACATCTCCGATGCCGCCTACTCCATCGGGTTGAAGCTCCGCGAAGATGGCACGATCACCGACACCATCGAAGGCTTGCCCGCCGCCAAAGCCGGAGTTGGCCCAGGAATGAAGCTGATCGCGGTCAACGGCCGCCAGTTCTCCCCCGAAGTTCTGCACGATGCGCTAAAAGCGGGAAAGACTTCAACCCAGCCGCTGGAGTTGCTCATCGAGAATACCGACTATTACAAGACCTACAAACTCGACTACCATGGCGGCGAGAAATATCCGCACCTGGTCCGCGACGAATCGAAGCCAGACTTGCTGACCGAAATCCTGAAAGCAAAATGAAACGCCTGCCTCTCAACGGCTCAGAGGTTTACCCTGTGAACCCCTGTGCCCTCTGTGTTTATGCTTTTGCCCTTCGCGCGAGTGTGGCCTTAGTAAGCCTGCTCTTAGCCGCGCCGCACCTGCGCGCGCAGAATTCAATCCTGGGCTTCACGCCGTCCACTGCCGAGCACGAAGCTGCCGTCGAAACGAAATTCAAATCCATCCCCTTGCCCGCCGAAGAACGCCGCCAGCATCGCATCTTCACCGCCGAGCCTCACGTCGCAGGTTCCAAACGCAATAACGAACTCGCCGAATACATCCGCGCCGAGTGGAAAAAGCAAGGCCTCGAAGACGTAGTCATCCGCGAATACGACGTTTACGGCACGAATCCAAAATCCGCGTCGCTGGAAATGATCGCACCGGTGCAATATTGCGCCACGCTGCGCGAAGCCCCGCTCGCCGCCGATCCCGACTCCAAGAACCCCAACATCAGCGGCTCGTGGAGTGGCATGTCAATCTCCGGCGAAACCACCGCCGCTGTAGTCTACGCGCACAGCGGCAATCCCGAAGACTATGACGTTCTCCGAAAAAACGGCATCAGCGTCAAAGGCAAAATCGTTTTAGTGCGCTATTCAAACCCTTACAGCTATCGCGGATTCAAAGCGCTCACCGCCCAGCGCGAAGGCGCAGCCGCAATCCTCATCTACAGCGACCCCGCCGAAGACGGCTACAAAAAAGGCAAGGTCGATCCCGACGGCCCCTGGGGCCCCGAATATCACATTCAGCGCGGCGCAATCACCTACGACTTCATGGTCCCCGGCGATCCGCTCACTCCCGGATGGGCGTCAGTCCCCGGAGCGAAACGCATTCCCTTAGATCAGGCAACGTCGCTGCCAAAAATAATGGCTCTGCCGCTCTCCTGGCACGATGCCAAACCTCTGCTCGAAAATATGGATGGTCCGGTCGCGCCTCCAGCATGGCAAGGTGGATTGCCCATCCACTATCACCTCGGCGGCGATCGCGTGCGCGTCCATCTGAAAATCGAGATGGATAATTCCACGCAACCCTATTACGTCGTCGAAGGACGCATTCGCGGCGCAGAATTGCCCGACGAATGGATCGTGCTCGGCAACCATCGCGATGCCTGGGCCTTCGGCGGCGTCGATCCCAGCAGCGGCACCGCATCCATGATGGAAATGACCCGCGCCCTGGGGCAACTCGCGAAAGAGGGTATGCGCCCGCGCCGCACCATCGTGGTCTGTAGTTGGGATGGCGAAGAAGTCGGCCTCACCGGCTCCACGGAATGGGGCGAGCAGTTCGCCGACGAACTTCGCCAAAAAGCCGTTGCCTACATTAACGTCGATTCCGCAACCTCCGGCCGTGACTTTCACGGCCAGGCCGTCGCCTCGCTCGCGCCTATGCTGGTCGAGACCACTCGGTCTCTGCAAGATCCCTCGGGCAAGAGCTTGTATGAAGCCTGGAAAGCTACGGCTGCCCGCGAAAGCGAACAAGGAAAGCAATCGGGACAGGTGAACGATTCCGGTGTCGCCCGCGACAATCTCGCCGATACCCGCATCGGCAGCGGCTCCGATCACACTGTCTTTCTCAACTTTGTCGGCGTGCCGGTAATCGGCCTGCAATTCGACGGTCCCTACGGCGTCTATCACTCCGCCTACGACGACTTCTACTGGATGAATCACTTCGGCGATCCCGGTTATCGCTACCACACGCTGATGACCCAGCTCTGGGGCGTGACCGCGCTGCGCCTAGCCAATGCCGACTTGCTCCCATTCGATTTCGCCACCTACGCCGAAAACATCCGCCAGTTCGTGAACGACCTTGCAAAGAATGAAGAAAGAATCATGTGGGGACAGCCGCCCTCGGCTGTCCGGCCGGGCGAAGCCCGGCAGCTGCCCACGCTTGATCTGAAGCCTGTGTTGGATGCCATCGCCGCCTTCGAAACGCAAGGAAAGCGTCTCAACGACTCGTTGCGGCAAGCGTTAGCGTCCGGGAAACTCGATCCCGAACAAGCGAAGGCCCTCAACCACGGCATGATGCAAGTGGAACGCAACTGGCTCAACCCTGACGGAATCCCCGGCCGCCCCTGGTTCAAACACATACTCTACGGCGCCCGCTTCACCTACGCCCATCTTGAGTTGCCGGGATTGACTGAAGCCGTCGAAAAACAAGACTGGCCAGTCGCCGAACAGCAGGCGGAGATCCTACGTCAGGCGCTGGCCAACAACACGAAGTTGCTGAATGAACTCAACGCCAGACTAGACGGCAAGTAGCGCCGCGCCTTCGATTCCGCCGATCGGTACGTGCACCAACGTCATCCCGAGCGTAGCCGTTCGTCAGGCGGAGCGAGGGATCTCGCGTATAGCCCAAGCCCCTGCATTGCGGAGAGTGCATATTTCGAGGAGTTGCATCCGGGCAGGCCTGCGGGGACACTCAATACCTCAGCAAGGCCAAATGCACCACTCTGGTGTATATTGGTGTAGACATGCCCACGGCAAAGCGAGCACGCACAAGACAAATCCGCCGCAGCGTAACCCTTCCTCCAAAAATCGCCAAACAGGTCGAGACCATCGCCAAGCAGCGCGCCCTCAGCGACAACCGAGTCCTCGTGGAACTGATCGAGCAGGGCATCGAAGCCGCCCAGCAAAAAGAGAAGGCATTTTTCCAGTTAGCCGAACGCTTCCGCGCCGCTAGCGATCCCGAACAGGTCAAGCAACTAGGGAACGAATTAGGCCGCTTCGTCTTCGGCGAATAACGCAAGTTGAGCCATGCCTCAAATCGAAACTTGGTCGCGGCTTCCCGTCGCCATTCGCGACCATCTCATCGAGCGCATGCACGACCGCAACATCGGCATTGCCGATCTGAGCCGTCTCCGACCGTACTATCGACGATCACCATCAGCCTTCCTGCGCTTCCACCCGGCTTCTTCGCAATTGCGCGAGATCACCCTCCCACCGCACTTTCCCCTTCAACTGACGGATCGATCCCTGCGCATAAGTCTGCGCCAACAACCGCAATCCCGCTTCTACCGCAGCCCGCTTGGTACGCGCTCCGCTCCGCCGCATGGCTTCCGCCATTAACCGGTCGTCAATTTCAATGTTTGTGCGCATTCCAATCCCTCTCAAGCTCAATGTGTAAACATATTAGATTTTATGTGTATAAGAGAAAGTAGCTTTTGCGCGAAAGATTTTCACAACATCTTTGTGACATCCAACCTTGCCTCCCAATCAAAATAAGTCCATGATCGCCAAGCGGAGAAAAGCGCTATCGAAAAAAGTTTCGGAAGTTTAAGTCCTTTAGGCTCAAGATTTTGCCTGCAAGTGATTGTGTCCCAAGGATCTTTCCGGCTTTTCTCGGCAACATGATGATTCCAAAAGACCGGGAGGAAGGGGGGGGTATCAAAGGGGTACAGACCGGGCGGATGCCTGACAAAAACGGACTGGGGCATCCCTGAGACTTTGATCGATAAAGGAAGTAAGCCTACGGCATGCCTCGGAAAGCCGATGCCTAGCGGGGCAACTTGAAGTTGATGGTGACTTGCGTTTGAATTTCCACCGGTTGGCCGTCGAGAAGATACGGCTTGTACTTCCACTGTTTCACTGCCACCGTGGCCGCCTGGGCAAGGAGCGGTTCGCCGCTGAGAGTTTTCACCGCCGTGATATTGCCGTTCTTGCCCACCGTCGCCATGAGTTGCACCGAGCCTTCCAGGTGCAAGCGCAGCGCAGAGTCAGGATACGTTGGCTGAATTCTCTTGACGATCAGTCCCTGTGAAACTCCCTGCGATACGGCCAGGGTCTGCAAAACGGGAGTCGATTTGGTGGAAACATCGATCAGATTCGGCAACACCCCGCTCGAATTGTCCGCGGAGACGACCACGTTGGGAGCGGCCGTATCGCTTGCTGCGTGTTTCGCGGCTTTCGCTTTGCCGCTCTTTACGACCAGAGGTTGCGCACCCGAGCCTGCGGAAACTTTGTGTGAAGGTGCGAGAGCGGAAGCGTCACTTGCAGAATCGGATCCGCTGCCGTCCTGATCGCGATTGGAAGCAGTTTGACTCGCCCTGTCGCTTGGCTGCGAGTCTTGCAGGCTGGCCGAGGATGGCACGGGCGACACCGAAGGCGGCTGAACGGAAGCATTTGCGGGTTGCATACTTCTTGGTGGAGGCGACGGTCTTGCAGTTGGAGCGATTACGCTTCCGATCACCGACCCAGAATTCATTTTTCCGTGGAGTTGGTTCCAGCCGAGATAAACGGCTACGCCGAGAAGTACGATCACGACGAGAGCCAAAAGAACTTTCCTGCTGGCAGAAGTTCCCGATTGCGGCTGGCTCGTCGCCTCAGTCTTCTGTTCGATTTCCGGCGTAGAAAAAGTCTCGCTGTTAAGCTGGCTATCTTCAAATTCGAGTGAAACGCTGGAGCTCGCTTTTGCGGCCGCGACAACGGGAGCTTGTGCCTCGCCAGTCTTCGGCAGATCGCCAATAGGATTAACGGTGCGAGCAATCTTCGACAGTAGCGGTTCCGCGCTCTTCGCATGCGTAGCAGGTTCCTGTGGAATACGAGCCGAAGCTGCGGCGCTTGCGGCAGCCGCAGGCGAAGATGTGGGTGAAGATGCGGCTCTGGAACTCGGTGGACGCGAACTCTGCGGTGTCGATCCCTTCGCCGCTGTCGATATGGACGCACTCGCCGAAGTGGCGCGGGACTGCGGTTCCATAGCGACGTCCGCAAGATCGAGAACTGTTTCGTCGATTGACTTACTGGAATCGATTTTAGACTCAGCGGAATCTTGCGCTGACGCGTGCGCGACAGGCGCGGCGATCCGATTCCCCCAAGGTGCAGGCACAGCAGGAGCAGAAGGCCGCTGCGAAGCGGTTGGCGGCGCAGGCGCTCGCTGCGGAATTGTTGTCGAAGGTTTCGTCGGACGCGAAGCTGCGCTTGTGATTGGCGCGGCTGCGGGAATGTTCTCGGCGTGCACCAGCGGCTTTGCGCTTTCGCCCTTGCGCAACAATCCGCGCGCCACTCGCAGAGTTCCCTTCGATTGTTCTACGTTGATCGGCTTGGTCAACACCAGATTGGCGCCGATGCGAAATGCTTTGGCGACTCCCGCCTGTCCTTCAACGATGGCCACGGCCAGCGCGGCCTGGTTGGTCGCGGACTGGCGTGCGCTTTTGAATAGCAGAGTGGCATTCTGTTCGTTGTCGCAGTCTACGACTACGCCATCGAAATGTTCGCCCACCAATTTCTTTACCGCCGCAAAAGGCTCGGCGCAGGACTCAACCGCGAACTCCAGTTCGTTGAGAATCAGCGTCACGGTGTGCGCGGTTTTTTCGTCGGGACAGAAAAGGAGAGCTCGATAACCCATACCATCGTCATCCTAGGTACAGGCGTAAGCGTCATCAAGTTACGGCAGTAATTCGCGCCTTGCCGATTTCGCGCGGCCCCGTGTCCGGGAATCGAGGGAGATCTTCGTTTAATTCGTGAGGGGCAATGAACGAAAGTAACTTCCACCGGTCGCTTAGAATAGCCAACCATGCGCATACCCGCTTGGCTGAAGATTCTCTGGACTGTGTGGCTGATCGCCTGGACTCCGCTGTATTGGAAACAGTATGGAGCGCAGAATTTCCTTTTCTTCTGCGACTTGGGCAACATCTTTATTGGGATCGCACTCTGGTTGGAGAGTTCGCTGCTATTTTCCTGGCAGGCCTGCGGGCTGCTTCTGTTCCAAAGTCTTTACATCATCGACCTGGCCGGCGCAGTGATCACCGGGCGACATCCGATCGGCGGCACGGAATATATGTTCGATCCCGGCGTGCCGTTGGCGGTTCGTTTTCTTAGCTTGTTTCATGTGGTCACGCCACCGCTGCTGTTGTGGGCGTTGCGGCGTCTTGGCTATGACCGCCGCGGCTGGAAGTTTCAAACGGTAACCGCGTGGATTGTGGTTCCCATCAATTATTTCTGGCGTCCGCAGTTTGACGTGAACTGGGCTCGTGGCTTTTTTTTTCGCGAACAGCATCTTGTTCCGGGATGGATATACTTAACGGCCTATTTGGCGTTGGTCCCGATACTGGTCTACTTCCCGACGCATCTTCTTTTGGCATGGCTCAGCAAGCATTGGACCAAGCGTCGGAACAATCTCTGGACGACAACCGCTTAGCTCGCAGCGTCGGTCTTCGGCAACTTGTCTTGCGCTGCGGATTGTTGCGTGCGCAAGTCGGAGGTCTTTTTCTCCGCATTCGCCGCTTTCTGTTCTTCCAATCCGGAATCCTTGCGAATGTAAAGGGTTTGAGAAGGCATTGCCACGCTGGCGCCAGCCTCTTCGACCAGATCCATGATCTGCAACAGCAACTCTTCGCGGACGGCCGCGAATTCGTTGAAGTCTCGGGTGAGAATGTAAGAAAAGATTTCTACATTAAGCGCCGCGGCAATCTCGATGAGCCGCACGCGAAGCGTGGAGGTTTCGATTTTGGGATGGCTCTCGAGTACCCGCCGGATTTGCGAAAGAACATAACGCATCTGGTCGGCTTTAGTATCCGGGTGAATTCCTACCGTTGTCTTGAACAGGATTTTGTCGCGGCGGCTCAGGTTTTCGACGTTGATGGTCGCGACCGTACCGTTGGGAATCGCCAGCAGCGTGCGTTCGTCGGTGCGTACGCGGGTGGAGCGCAGCCCAATATCTTCAACCGTACCCGTGCGATCGCCGAAGCGGCAGACGTCGCCGACGCGAATCACTTCGTCGCCCAGCACGGAAACTCCCCCGAAAAGATTCGCGATGGTCTGCTGAGCGCCGAAGCCAATGGCGAGACCGCCGATGCCAAGGCCCGCCAGAGCGGTGGTCATGTTGAAGCCCAGATCGCTCAGGACCAGGAACACCGCTATCACAAATACAACCGCTTTGAGGATGCGCTCACCCAGAAGCATGAGCGATCCCGTACCGCCGTGGCCGTAAGCGATGGCGCGGTTGCGCACGCGCCTCAAGGACCAGCGAATCGCCCGCCACAATAGCCAACTCGAGCTGACGATCAGCGCAACCGAAGTCAGTTGATAGTAGTAATGGCGCGGCAGGAGAGCGATTCCCAGATATGCGGCAAAAAGCCGGTGGGCCAAAGTGCCCGCCAGCAACCATCCCGGACCCGAGACCGAACGCCAGTCTGCAATATCAACGGGACCATGCCTAAGAGCCCACCAGCGCACAGGAATTTCCAGGATAACGAGAGCAACCCAGCCCACACCGGCCGCGGCTGGAAGCGCCAGCAGCAAAGCCAGCCATTGCCAGAAAGGCATTCCGCCCAGTTGATGCTTGACCAGCACGTTGGGGAGACGATTTTCCATCTGCCGCGCCTGTATCTGGTCGTAGAGTTCGGGAACTTTCGCCAGCGTGTCGGAAGAGATCAACCAGACTTTGATTCCGTTCTCCGGCACGCGGACTAGTTGCAAGTCCGCTTCGACATCGCCTGAAGACATGGAGCCGAGATTCTGGCGGTCGAGCGGAACGTCTTCCTGCGGCGTGCCTTCGGGTTGCGTGCTCACGCGCTTCAGGTTGCCGGCGAAGGCCTTGTCCATAACTTCTTTGAGCTGGAGGGCCATCTGCTCGCCGCCGGATTGGCGGTGCGACGGACTCATCTGAAGATACTGAGCGGCGGTGTTGTAGTTGCCCGCTTGTGCGGCTTGCAGAAAACCGAATACCGTCCCATTGGGAGTGGTACGGCCGTAGGGATCGATGGGAGTTTGATTCGCGCTTGAGGGTGCGCTGCCGGCGGGCGAAAGAATTTGAGTGAGGGGATTCTGCGCGGCTGCTGGGAAACAAGCAGCCACCAACAAAATTGCAACAATGATTTTCTTCGCGATCGACATGTTTCTTTCCGCGGCCGCTACGAATTACCGGTTGGCGTTCGCAACAGAAGAATCGATTGTAGCGGAAGCAGGCTGCGATGCCGCCGACGGTTCAGCCGCGTTTGGGCCGGTAGATGTGGGTGCTGGTTCCGTAGAAGACCTCGGCAGCTTCCATTACAGTTTCAGAAAGCGTGGGATGAGGATGGATGCTCATGGCGACGTCGCTGGCCAGCGCGGCCATTTCAACAGCGAGCACGCCTTCTGCTATCAATTCGCCCGCGCCCGCGCCAACAATCCCCACGCCCAGCACGCGTTCTGTTTTCGGGTCGACGAGGAGTTTAGTCATTCCATCCGGACGATCGATTGTGACGGCGCGGCCCGATGCGCCCCACGGGAACTTGGCGACTTTAATTTCGCGATTCTCTTTTTCCGCCTGCGTTTCGGTCAGGCCACACCATGCGACTTCGGGATCGGTAAAGACGACGGCGGGAATCGCATGAGGCTCGAATGCGACTTTGTGGCCGGCGATGGCTTCGACCGCGACGCGTCCTTCGTGCGAAGCTTTGTGCGCGAGCATGGGTTCGCCGACTACGTCGCCGATGGCGTAGATTGCTGGATCGTTGGTTTGCAGTTGCTTGTTGACTTGAATGAATCCGCGGGCGCCGACTTGCACTTGGGTCTTTTCGAGTCCGGGGATTTCCGAGTTCGGTTTGCGGCCAACGGAAACCAATACGCGATCAAAAACTTGCTCGCGCTCTTTGACATTCGGCCCTTCGAAGGTTGCGCGAAGGCCGTTGGATTCTTCGCGAATCGAGGACACGGTGGTGTTGAGCAGAATGGCTTCGAACATTTTCTCCAGGCGCTTATGCAGAGGGAGAACGAGGTCGCGGTCCGCGCCGGGAAGCAGGCCGGAAAGCATTTCGACGACGGTCACTCGAGTTCCTAATGCTGCGTAAACCGAACCTAATTCGAGACCGATGTAGCCGCCGCCGACCACCAAAAGGCTTCCGGGAATTTCTTCCAGGTTGAGCGCGGCGGTCGAATCCATCATGCGCGGAGAATCGATTTTGAGCGTGGGTATGATCGCCGGACGGGAGCCAGTCGCAATAATAATTTTGTCGAAAGCGAGCGTTTCATTTTCGCCGCCGGGCTTGGTTACGACTAGCGTCGTAGAGTTTTCGAACGCGGCTTTGCCTTGCACGTAATGCACCTTGCGCACCTTGGCAAGTTGTCCTACTCCGCCGGTGAGTTTGTTGACCACGCCTTCTTTAAACGAACGCAGGCGGGCCAAGTCAATGGCGGGAGCGGGAAAATCAATCCCCCAATTCTTGGCCTGTTGCGCTTCTTCGAGCAGTTTGGCAACGTGCAGCAGGGCCTTCGATGGGATGCAGCCGCGATAAAGGCACACGCCACCGGGGTTTAGCTCGGGATCGATGAGCGTGACTTTCATGCCCAGATCGGCGGCAAGGAATGCGGCGGCGTAGCCGCCGGGGCCCGCGCCCACGACGGCGATATTCAGAGATTGGTTTTCAGATTCAGTCATGGGAAAGCGTGGTCAGGATACTGGCGTCCTAGGCGCCGCAGGCAACATGCAGAGGTCCTTCGCGCAGAAAATGCGCTCAGGATGACAGGGGTAAAACCTCACAACTCTGAAACTTTGCAACCCTGAAACTTTGAAACCTTGTAACTTTGCCTTCATCCCTGCACCGAGAGAAGGAATGGTTGTTCGAAGGCTTCCGCGATCCAGCGCAGGAAGCGTGCGGCGTCGGCGCCGTCGATCAGGCGATGGTCGTAAGAAAGCGAGAGCGGCAGAATCAGGCGCGGTTCGAATTTTCCATGCTCCTTTGACCCGATCCACTCCGGTTCCATACGCGATCGCGAAAGACCGAGAATCGCGACTTCCGGATGATTGACGATGGGGGTGAATCCAATGCCACCGATTCCGCCGAGATTGCTGATGCTGAAAGTGCCGCCTTCCATCTCGGCGGGAGTCAGCTTCTTGTCACGCGCTTTCTTAGAGATTTGCGATAGTTCGACAGCAAGCTCGACGATATTCTTCTTGTCGACGTCGCGGATGACGGGAACGAGCAGGCCACGGTCGGTATCGGTAGCAACGCCGATATTGATGTATTGCTTGTAAATAATTTCTTCTTTCTCGACATCGATGCTGGCGTTGAATTGCGGAAAAACTTTCAGCGCGGCAGAGCAGACTTTGAGCGCAATCGCGGTGACGGTCATTTTGCCACCGGCTTGCTCGGCTTTTGGAGCGAAGCGCGCGCGCAACTGTTCGAGCTCCGTGATGTCGGCGCGATCCTGCTGCGTGACGTGGGGAATCGTGTTCCAGGATTCGGCGAGATGCTCGGCGGTTTTGCGCCGCACGCCGCGCATGGAAACTTTTTCTATCTTGCCCCATTTGGCGAAGTCGGGAAGTTTGGGCGCGGCGAAGTGTCCCGCAACTGGCGGCTGCTGTGCCGTCGCCGAGGAGAGGATAGTTTTCGCGTGGGCTTTAACGTCGTCGTCGCTGATGAGCCCGCTCGGCCCGGAGCCTTTCACTTCGTAGATATCGATTCCCAATTCGCGGGCGAGCCGGCGGACATGTGGAGCGGCGGGAACGGGCGCACGATGTTCTGTGCCGGCAACTTTTCCCAATTGCGAGGGCATGCTGAACGAAGGCAGTCCCTGGGCGGGCTGGTCCGGCGGCAACGCTTGTTCTTCGGTTTTTCCTTCGGCGCGAATTGCGGCCTGAAAGGCGAGGCGCGCGCCATGCTGGCCGGAAGTGTGTTCCACTGGCGCGTTTTTGGATCCCGGCTGCTCGTTGGAGCTGGAAGCGCCCTCCAGCGTGAATATGACCTGCCCAACTTTGATCTTTTCGCCTTCCTTGACCTTGATGTCTTTGACGACACCACTCACCGATGACGGAACCTCGATCACGGCTTTATCGGTTTCGAGTTCCATTACCGGCTGGCCTTCTGTGACTTTCGTTCCGGGTGCGATCATGAGGCGAACGAGATCGCCTTGCGAAATGTTTTCGCCCAGCTCCGGCAGCTTGAATTCGGTTGCGCCCGGAGTGGACGGGGCACGGGATGGAGCGGTCGCGGCTGCCGTGGTTGGGCTTGGCTGAGCCGGAGCGGAATTGGTTGTGGCATCACGCTTCGGTTGTGAGGGGGCAGGGGCAGAGGGTTGCGGCGCAGCTTTGGTTGTTTCAGCCGCCTTTGCGCCAGCGCCATTTTCCACGGTGAAAATGACCTGGCCGACTTTGATCTTCTGGCCCTCTTTGACGCGAATCTCCTGCACGGTTCCGCTGACCGAGGAAGGCACTTCGACCACGGCTTTGTCGGTCTCCAGTTCCATGACGGCCTGGCCGGCGCTGACCGACGCTCCGGGTGCAATCATCAGGCGCACCAAGTCGCCCTGCTCAATATTCTCTCCCAGCTCGGGAAGTTTGAATTCGATCACTGCGTTTCCTTTGAGTGCATAATTATTCAGGTGCCAGCATAATTATTCTAATCGGTTAGTTTGTAAAACATCGATCAACTGATCGCGGGGTTCATCTTTTCTGGATCGATCGCAAGCTGCCGAACGGCTTGCTTGACAATGTCAATGCCGATTTTCTTTTCCTTGGCCAGCGCTCCCAGCGTGGCCAGCACAATGTGTTTAGCATCGACTTCGAAGAAATCGCGGAGCGCGACTCGATTTTCGCTGCGTCCAAAGCCGTCGGTTCCCAGCGAAACGAGTTGGCCGGGAACCCATTTGGCGAGGCTTTCGGGCAGCACTTTCATGTAGTCGGATGCGGCAATGAAAGGTCCGGGAGCGGCTTGCAGGGTTTCCGTCACATAAGGAACTTTGGCGGGCTCGCCGGGATGCAAAAGGTTCCAGCGTTCGCAATCGTTGGCATCGCGATAAAGCTGCTTGTAGCTGGTGACGCTCCAGACGTCGGCGGCGACGCCATATTGTTCTTCGAGAATCTTCTGCGCCTTGAGCACTTCGAACATGATCGTCCCGCTTCCCAATAATTGCACGCGGGCGGTAGCATCTTTCTTGTCCGATGTTTTGAAACGATACAGGCCCTTCAGGATTCCATCGCGAATGCCGCTGTCCTTGGGCATTTCGGGCATAGGCAGAGGTTCGTTGGTGACGGTCAGGTAATAGAAGATGGATTCCTGATCGATATACATGCGCTTGATGCCGTCTTGAATGATGACGGCGATTTCATAAGCAAATGCAGGATCGTAGGCCATGAGATTGGGGACGGGCAAAGCGAGGACGTGGCTGTGACCATCCTGATGTTGCAGACCTTCTCCCGCGAGCGTGGTGCGGCCCGCAGTGCCGCCGACGAGGAAACCGCGGCAGCGCATATCGGCTGCGGCCCAGATCAGATCGCCGATGCGCTGGAATCCGAACATGGAGTAATAAATAAAGAAGGGAATCGTGTTGATGCCGTGATTGGAATACGCGGTTCCCGCCGCGATGAACGAGCACATGGAGCCGGCTTCGGTAATGCCTTCTTCGAGAATCTGGCCGCTCTTGGCTTCTTTGTAATAAAGCAACGTGTCCATGTCGACGGGCTCGTAGAGTTGGCCGACGCTGGAATAAATCCCTACCTGGCGGAAGAGCGCTTCCATGCCGAACGTGCGGGCCTCGTCGGGAACGATGGGGACGATGAGCTTGCCCAGTTCCGGATCGCGCAGCAACTTGGCCAGCAGACGGACGAAGACCATGGTGGTTGAGGCTTCGCGGCCATCGGTGCCTTTGTAGAATTCTTCGAAGTGCGATTCCGGCACGGACTTCAGAGGTTCGGCTCGGACTTTACGTTGAGGCATGTAGCCGCCGAGTTGCTGGCGGCGCGCCTGCATGTATTGGATTTCGGCGCTGTCGTCGTGGGGGCGGTAGAAAGGCGCATCGTGCAATTCTTCGTCGGGGATGGGAATGCCGAAGCGCGAGCGGAACATCTGCAACTCGTCTTCGTTGAGTTTTTTCTGCTGGTGGGTGATGTTTTTGCCTTCGCCCGCCTCGCCCAGGCCGTAACCCTTGATAGTCTTGGCTAAAATGATCGTGGGAGCGCCAGTGTGCTCCATCGCCGCGCGGTATGCCGCGTGGACTTTTATGGGATCGTGGCCGCCCAGACGCATGCGCGAGAGTTGCTCGTCGGATAAATGCTCGACCATCTTCAGCAGCCGGGGATCGCTGCCGAAAAGATTTTGCCGGAAGTACGCGCCGCTTTCGACGAAATACTTCTGGTATTGTCCGTCGCTTACTTCGCCCAGGCGTTTTACCAAAATTCCATCGCGGTCGTTCTGGATGAGCTGGTCCCAATCGGAGCCCCAAATTACTTTGATTACATTCCATCCGGCGCCGCGGAAGATGGCTTCGAGTTCCTGAATGATCTTTCCGTTGCCGCGAACTGGACCATCCAGTCGCTGCAGGTTGCAGTTGACTACGAAAATCAGATTGTCGAGTTTCTCCCGCGAAGCCAGCGTTATGGAGCCGAGAGATTCAGGCTCATCCATTTCGCCATCGCCGAGGAAGGCCCAGACCTTGCCTCCAGCAGATTGTTTGAGGCCACGATTTTCGAGATATTTGATAAAGCGAGCGTGGTAAATCGCCTGAATCGGGCCGAGGCCCATGGAGACGGTGGGGAACTCCCAGAAATCGGGCATGAGCCAGGGATGAGGATAGGAAGAAAGGCCGCCGCCGGGCTTTAACTCGCGGCGGAAGTTTTGCAGCTTTTCTTTGGGGATGCGGCCTTCGAGGTATGCGCGAGAGTAAATTCCCGGCGCGGCATGGCCCTGGAAATAAACGATGTCGCGATCGCCGTTTTCGGTTTGCGCGCGAAAGAAATGATTAAACGCAACTTCGTATAACGTAGCGGCGGAAGCGAAAGTGGAGATGTGGCCGCCGATGCCTTCCTGAATTTTATTGGCGCGCACGACCATGGCCAGCGCATTCCAGCGAACCAGGCTCTTGATGCGGCGTTCCATCTCCTGACTTCCGGGAAACGGAGGCTGCTGCTTGGCGGCAATCGTATTCTGATAAGGAGTGGTTGCGGTAAAGGGAAGATTGACGCCCGCTTCGCGCCGGGCATGCAATGCCAATTGCTGCAACAAACGGCCCGCCCGGTTGGGACCGCCTTTGGAGAGAACATAATCGAGCGAATCAACCCACTCCCGGGTTTCGAGAACCTCTAACCCGTCCGTTTCCGTTTGCGCCACGTATCGTCTCCCTGATGTAATCGGTTTCGTTTAATCAGTCTGGTGTAACCGGTACTGGTTTAGTAGCTGCGGTCGGCCTTGCGTGGCCGGCGTTTCGGGATCAACACTCCATCATATTCAATCGCTGCATTTTTTGCTGCACGAAAGGCGGAAATCTGAGCTTTCGGTTAAAATTGTGCCGCATTCGACTCTAGGCGGCTGGTATTGGGGCGGGAAATGTTAAGAATTGCGTTCATACTCGCGTTGGCGGTCGTCGCCATAGTTGTGTTCCTGCGATTCTTCTCTCATCAAGCGCTGCCGCCCGTGGGCAACCTTGCCCCCGAATTTACGCTTCCGTCGCAAGAAGGCCTGCCTGTGAGTTTGCAGGAATATCGCGGTCATTGGATCGTTCTTTATTTCTATCCTAAAGATCAGACTCCCGGCTGTACGCGCGAGGCGCACAACTTTTCCGACGACGAACCGAAGTATGCCGACCGTAACGCGCTGGTTTTGGGTGTCAGTTTGGATGGTGTGGATTCCCACAAACAGTTCTGCACCAAAGAAGGATTGCATTTCAAATTGCTTGCGGACACGCAGGGAAAAACAACGCAAGCCTACGGTTCACTGAAAAATTTCGGTATTGTGAAATTCGCGGCGCGTCACACCTTTATCATCGACCCGGACGGGAAGATCGTGAAGGTTTACGACAGCGTCGATCCCACGAAGCACAGCGCCGAAGTCCTGGCCGCGCTCGATCAGCTACAGCATGCTCCCGTTTCCTGACAGCTTTCCTAATCGATCCTAATAACGATGAGCAGATAGGAACTGTGGGATGGGTTGCGGCTGGTGCGTCGGGTACGTTAACGGTGTTATACTCCGTCGCGTTTGCCGTGGCCGCTTTTTTTATGTTGAGTGCACTCAAGGAGGTCGTTCCCCGTGCTTAAGAGATCTGCTCGAATGTTTGCCGTTGTCTCGTTCATGCTGCTCGTGGTCGTTGCGAGTGCGATCGCTCAAAAGGCGAAGTCTTCGAAGGCGCCGATCTACCTTGACCCATCGCAACCGATGGAGCGCCGGGTCGACGACCTGATTTCGCGCATGACGCTGGAGGAGAAAGCGTCGCAACTAGTGAACCAGGCGCGCGCTATTCCACGATTGCAAGTGCCGGGGTATGACTGGTGGAGTGAGGCTCTGCATGGCGTGGCTCGCGCGGGCACGGCGACCGTGTTCCCGGAGCCGGTCGGGTTGGCGGCAACGTTTGACGATCCTTTGATTCACGAGATGGCGATTGTGATTGGCACGGAGGCGCGGGCCAAACACAATCAGGCGGTGAGTGCGGGCCGGCGCGACATCATGGAGGGCCTGGATTTCTGGTCGCCGAATATCAACATTTTTCGCGATCCGCGCTGGGGCCGCGGACAGGAAACTTACGGAGAGGATCCGTTCCTCACCGGCCGGATGGGCGCGGCTTTTGTGACCGGAATGCAAGGCGACGATCCGAAGTATTATCGCGTCATTGCCACTGCCAAGCATTACGCCGTACACAGCGGACCTGAGACCACGCGCCACATGGTGGACGTGCAGGTGTCGAAGCACGATATGGAAGATACCTACTTGCCCGCTTTCCGCAAGCTGGTTGTGGACGCCAAGGTCGATTCCGTAATGTGCGCTTATAACCGCATCAACGGTGAACCGGCTTGCGCCAACACCTTTCTTTTGGAAGACACGCTACGCGGCGCCTGGAAGTTCAATGGGTATGTGGTTTCGGATTGCGACGCGGTTTCCGATATTTTCACCGGTCACCACTTCACCAAGAGCATGCCGGAAGCGGGCGCCACATCTCTCAAAAAGGGCATGGATAGCGAGTGTGCCGACTTTTTTACGGTAGCCAAAGACAATTCGGACTACGTGAAGTTTCTGGATGCGGTGAAGCAGGGATCGCTGACAGAAAAAGATATTGATGTAGCGCTGAGGCGGACATTCACGGCACGTTTCAAGCTAGGCATGTTCGATCCGCCAGAGATGGTGCCCTATGCGCAGACTCTGGAATCGGAGATTGATAGCCAGCCGCATCGCGATCTCGCGCTGAAAATTGCGCGCGAATCGATTGTGCTGCTGAAGAATGACGGCACGCTGCCCCTGGGCCAGCATGTCGGCAAGATTGCGGTCGTTGGACCGCTGGCCGAATCGCTGGATGTGCTCTATGGCAACTATAACGGAATGCCTTCTCATGCGACTACGGCATTGGATGGCATACGAAAACAGTTTGCGAACGCTCAGGTCACGTTTGTCGCGGGCATGAATTTTCTGCGGAAGCAAGCCACGATTCCTCCGGATGTTCTTTCGACCGATGATGGGGAACCGGGACTGAAGGGCGAGTATTTTCCCGGCGCGGATTTTTCCGCAAAGCCACAAGTGGTGCGTGTCGACAAGATGGTGGACTTGCAGCTCTTCCATGCTGAGGCAGGGGCTCTTCCAATTCCCGAAGGCATGAAAGATTTCTCCGTGCGCTGGACGGGCTTTCTCACACCCGCAGAGTCCGGGGATTACGAAATCGGCCTGACGGGATCGATGAACCGATTGTGGATCGATGGCACAGCGGTGGTTAGCGATTCTGCGCTGCACGATCCAACGTCTCTTACCAAGACTATGCATCTGGAAAAAGGGCATAAATACGCGGTAAAAATCGAGTATTCGCGCGGAGGATTTGGCACCAAGTTTGTGTGGCTCAATGTGATTGCCGATCCGATTGCCGAAGCGGTTGCCGCAGCCAAACAGGCCGACGTAGCGGTTGCAGTGGTGGGCATCACATCGCAACTCGAGGGTGAAGAGATGAAGGTCGAAGTGCCCGGCTTCAAGGGCGGAGACCGCACCAGCCTGGATTTGCCTAAACAGGAAGAAGATCTTCTGGAAGCGTTGAAGAGCACGGGCAAGCCGCTGATCGTGGTGTTGATGAACGGCAGCGCGCTCTCGGTGAATTGGGCGAAGGATCACACGAACGCGATTCTCGACGCATGGTATTCAGGCGAAGAAGGCGGGACGGCCATTGCCCAGACGCTGGCGGGAGTGAACAATCCGGCGGGGCGTTTGCCGGTGACGTTCTACACGGGAGTCGAGCAGCTTCCGCCATTTGAAGACTATGCGATGAAGAATCGTACTTATCGCTACTTTGAAGGCACGCCGCTTTATCCATTTGGCTATGGGTTGAGTTATTCGCAGTTCAGCTACAGCAATCTGAAGTTATCGACGGAGCAGTTGAATGCGGGTGACTCGTTGAGCGCGGAAGTGGACGTGAAAAACATCAGCGACCGGGATGGCGATGAAGTGGTGGAGGTGTATTTGAGTTTTCCCAAATCTGCGATCGCCCCGATCCGCGCGCTACGTGGTTTTACGCGAGTACATGTGGCGGCGGGCGAGATGCAGCATGTTCATTTCGATCTGAATCCGCGCGACTTGAGCGAAGTGAATGAAAAAGGAGATCGTGTGATCGCTCCGGGCGCGTATAGCATTTCGGTGGGAGGGGGACAACCGGGAACTCAGGCTTCGCCGGTGGAAGCTGGATTTAGCGTGAGCGGGGAAAAGGCGCTGCCGGAATAGCGCAACGCTTTCCGCGCTAAGGCAGGCACTGATGAATGGTCTCGGTCCAGGTGCCGTCGGGATATCCCGTGCCGCTGGTGCCGTTGTTACGCGAGGTCACATCGTAGCTGAAGGTGTAGAGCATCCCGCCGCCTTTGGAGATCGTGGCCGAAGGTTCATACGCGCTGAGTTGCTTCACATCGGCAAGTGGCGTGAACTTATTGTTAGAGGGCTGCATGCAACTCATCCCGATGACCAGTTTGGACCAGCCGCCCATTATCTTTGCGTACTGCGTGCACAAGTTGATGGTGGTTGCGTAGCTCGGATAAGGGGAGTAGTCCATGGTGGTAACGTAGTCGATGGCCGCGGTTAGTTGCGCCAACTGTTTAGGGTAGGAAAGCCATTGGTCATAGATTGGTGCAGTGAGAACTGAGCCGCTGGGCAAAGCCGCACGTATGGCCTGAATCAGCGGAACCAGCGATGTGCTGCCCTGTGGCGGCTCGTAATCGAAGTCGATTCCGTCTACGCCCCAGTCCGACACGTTCGAAGCCACGTTGGCCACAAAAGCCGCTTGATTGGCCGCGGGAATCGATCCCAACTGCTGATCGTTGATCGAAAGTAAGACCTTCGTTCCATTCGCCCGAATGGTTTTAATCCAGGCTTGAATCTGGGTCGCGGAGAAGTTCTGGGTGAGAAAGCCGAAGTCCAGATTGTAGTTGGAGTCGATGCCGACGAAGGCCAATGGCGCTATGTCGACATACGCCGGCATCTGGTCAAGCGTAGGCGAAGGAGGATTTGGCTCCTGCCCGATCCAGTAGTTGATAAAGATTTCGTTGCTCACAGTATTGCTTCATGATCGGCGCGATCCTGGACGGGATCGCGCCGCCTCAAAGTTAGATCCTTAACGTTGTGTTAGTCTCCCCGTCCCGTCAGCGGGACATTCTGTGTGCCGATCTCGGCGTTGTCCTTCACCGTCAAGTTGGCTTGGACAGTGCCAGTTTTGGTAGGCGTGAACGTGACCGCGATGGTGCAACTGGCGTTCGGAGCAAGCGTGCTCGAGCAAGAGTTGGTTTGCTTAAAGTTGCTCGCGTTCGTGCCCGTGATGCTGATGCTGTTGAGGTCCAGAGTCGTGGTTCCCTTATTGGTAAGGACCACGTCTTCGGTGCAGAAGCGGCCCACTTTCGTTGTGGGCAAATTAAGGACGGGTGGGTTGAAGGTGGGGATGGGATTGATCACGGTAGCCGAGAGGCCCACATGCTGCGGGCTCCCTGATGCGTTGTCGGTGATATTGAGTGTGGCCGAGGGCGCGCCGATGTTGCCGGCGAAGAAGAATATGCCGATGAGGCAACTCTTTCCCGGGGCCAACGTTGCCGGACATCCGCTGACAAAGGTGAAATCACCTTTATTTGTGTTGCTGCCCAGAGTGAGCGACACATTGCTGATGTTGACGTTTGCGGTGCCGATGTTCTTAACCGTCACGTTCTGCTCTTTCAGGTTGAACAGATAAACGGTGCCGAAGTTGATGCTGGTCGGATTGATGCTGATCTGCGGAGAAGTAGTGAAGTTCGCAGTCACGGATTGCGGCGCAGTCATCGTGATGCTTGTGCTCGCGGAGTTCGCGTTCGCCACGTTGCCGGTCCAGTTGCTGAAGGTGAAGCCGGCGTTCGGCGTCGCGGTCAGCGGCACAACCGTTCCCGAATTGTAGAAGTTGCCCGATGCCGGCGAGACTGTTCCTCCGTTGCTGGGATTCGCAGCTGTCGTCAACTGGTATTGCGTGGCGAAGCTGGCGGTGTAGGTGGTCGCGCTTGGCGGCACGGTGATGCTGTGCGAGATCGCGCCGCTGTCGGACCAGTTATTCCACACATACTGCACGCCAGTCCCGCCCGATTGCGGCGAGGTGGTCGCGATGGTATGCGATGATCCGGGCACCCAGCTTTCGACCAGCGGGGCTGCGGTTGCTGCGCCGCCATCCACTGAAACCAGGAGATGAGCGGGATTGGTTGTCACTGTTATCTGCACCGCCGAAGTTGCGAAGTTGCCAATCACCGTTGCCGGAGCAGCGGGCATGTGGAAGTTGGTGCTGGC
>Ga0209010_1000185_pt1 | contig 23352 bp, 21 predicted proteins | sample BlaSpr_A8_OM1_O3_FD_187985 | JGI IMG/M metagenome (GOLD analysis project Ga0209010, IMG submission 187985) | Forest soil microbial communities from Thunder Bay, Ontario, Canada - Black Spruce, Ontario site 2_A8_OM1_O3 (SPAdes) (version 2) | ecosystem: Environmental > Terrestrial > Soil > Boreal...
GCAGTCCGTGAGCAACAAATGGCCCTCTCGCACCGCAGGGCAGTTCGGCCAGTGCGCGCGCAAAATGCTCCTTCGGATTGTTATCCCGCAGCCGATGCATCGCACGGTTGGGCTCGATGGAGGCTCCACGCTAGCCGTCGGTTGATCGGACTGACGAGCGGTGGAACCGCAGATTCTAATAACGGTGCGGCGGTTGAGACGGAACTCGCGCGCAATCCGAGCTTTCGGCCAGCCCTCGGCAAACTTGGCTCGCACAGCATCTGCCAAAGGACCGTCGATTCGATTGGCCGGAGCCTTCCTCGGAACTCGGTAATATCCTCGCTTCATTTTCTTGTTCTCACCTCACAAACCTTGCCATTCCAGGTGATGCGATCTTTTCGCGTCCAAGACCAAGACAGCGCCCAGTTTTCACGTCCAACTGCGTCCAAAACTGAGCAGACTTGTGACAGCTGATTCTACTAATAGTGGACGACGAGCGTTCAATGGCGTCAAATTGAAGGTACGAGCGCGTTTCCAACAGTTCTAACATTTGGAATGGAGGGCGGTCGGTAACGCCTTCCGCTGACGAGACTTAGAAGTGAGGGATGCAAATTCGATCCCCACCGCCCCTACCAAAGTTTCCTGTTCTCAATCTCTTATATCGTTAAGGACCCTTCAATCGGAACAAACGCTTTGACCAAGGTCAAGTTTCCGGTCAGCGAAGCCTTTTGATTTCAATGATTTGCGCAGCCTGAAAGACGTACAGTTGAACGGGAATCCTCACAGCCTCCGCAAGTACCGCGTGGATTGAAACTCAGGACCGGACTGAGAGTAAATTTGATCGGTCACCGCGAGGTGCCGGCTGATGTGTTTTTCGACGAGCCGCAAAGTCGCGCCAGAGTCCATATTGGTTTCGCACCACCTCGTCTCTGGATAACTTCCGGCTTGCCCGCGATTCGCTCAGAATCGCCGGACATAAGCTAATTTGACTGTAGGAATCGCCGAGCAGTCATTGTAAACGTTTCGCTGTCCAGCTCCGGACGACACAATGTGCAAAAACGACAAAGATCAGGGGAACGCCCAGAGTCGGGCGGCTTGGCCTACGAGCGTTCGACCTTGGGGGTCGACTGAGCTCCTAGCGGTTCGCGGAAAGGATCCATCGGAATCGGCGCGTACTCGACCTCGATGATCTCGAGATGGTCCGTCTTCGCTGGCGCGCGCAGGTCCACGCGATCGCCGGGGCTCGCCTTCATCAACGCATTGGCGAGAGGCGAGCGCCAGCTGATGTAGCCGCAGTCGAGGTCCACCTCGTCGATGCCGACGATCGAGACGATGTGTTCAAGGCCGGCGGCGTCCTTGTAGGTCACGGTTGCGCCGAAGAAGACGCGCGTAGCGGCTGACCCCGACCGCGGAGCGGCGGGATCGACGACCACGGCCGCGTCAATGCGTTTCGTGAGAAAGCGAATCCGCGAATCGATCTGGCCTAACCGTCGCTTGCCGTAGAGGTAATCGGCGTTTTCACTGCGGTCCCCGTTACTAGCAGCCCACGCTACGACTTCCACCACCGCGGGCCGCTCGCGACTCAGTAGGAACAGATGCTCGTCTTTCAACCGCTGCAACCCGGCGGGCGTGATGTAGTTTTTGAGCGTCGGCCCCGCTTCCTCGCGCACCGGTCCTCGGAGCGGCCGCTTTGTTCGCATTTGCCAATCTGCCATGGGATTTCGTGTACTTGAGGATGACCCAATCTCGGAACGTCCGCGCCTCGGTCGCGATAATTCCTCGCATGGTGAACGTGACGTACGCGGGCTAGACGTCGAATCATACATCGGTCTTTCCTGTGGCACTCTTGGAAAATGCGGTGACCCGTCCGATTGCATATCAAGGCGAAGAAGCACGCGGTTCACCTGAGCGATGAGCCGATCAGGTGCCCATTCCCAATGAATTGTTTGTGTTCGACCTGTAGGCTCACACTGATTCCGGGCGAGTGTCGATTATACGGAAGCAATCCAAGATGGGCACCGTGCGGATCAGTACCCGGAAGTCGGTTTCCCTCCAGCAAATGGTGGGTCATTGCTGGCGCGTTTTTCGATACCAATCCGATGCGGCTTCGACCTGCATACATCTGGTGAGCCCGTGTGCGTCCGGGGCAAGACATGACTTGTAAACCCAGGGATCCTCTACGCGGTGCAAGGCGCGCGTTCATGTTGAGCGCGTCAGCGATGCCGCGGTGAGTCGATACCTCGGAGGATGAGATCAATCCCGGCGAGAAAATCCATTCGGTCGTCGTGAGCGCGCACCTGTCCAGCTAAGCTGCGTGTAAAAGGGTACTCATGCGGATCGAGCCGCGACCACATCGTCGCGACCGCCTCCAGGAAGTCGGATCTGTCGAGGCCTTGCGTGCGAGCGAGCTGGCCGTTGGCCGCGTTCTGCCCGCCGACGCCAAGGATGTAGTGCAGCAACGCAGACACCGTGGCCCACTGTTCCTTGCCCGGCACGCCAAGAGCACGAACCTGCTGGCCCAGGGGTTCCAGGATGCGCACCATGGGCAACAGCCCCGCGGGACTTGTGAGCGCGGAGCCAACCCATGGATGCGCGTCGATCGCGTCGAAAAGGCCCAGTGCGAGGGCGCGAATGGTGGCCTTCGGTTTTGCGCCGGCCATGCCCGCCACCATCGTGCGAGCGATGATGGTGTCGCAGGCGGCCGTCAGAAGCTCGCTCTTGCTGGCGATGTGCCAATAGATAGCGCCGGGGCCGGTGGCGAGCCGCGCGGACAGGGTGCGGAATGTCAGGCCACTTTCACCGCCCGAGTCCAAGAGCTCGATCGACGCTGCAATGATGCGATCCCGGGAGAGCGATTCCTCCCGTCGTTGGCTGCTTCGTGTTTTTTTGACCATGCCTTATCTTGACACAGATGGAACAGCATTCCATAATTATGGAATGCTGTTCCATAGACTGGGGAGTTGGCGAGGGGCGGATTCCATGACAAAGAGATTTGTATGAATACTCCGGTCACGCACGATGTCATCATTTCCGGCGCAGGGCCTGTAGGTCTATTCCTCGCCTGTGAACTGGCGTTGGCCGGATGTTCGGTCCTCATAGTGGAAAAGGCGGAGAATCCGCATTCGCCCTTGAAGCAGCTTCCTTTCGGGATAAGGGGACTTTCTGCGCCTACGATTGAAGCGCTTTACCGGCGTGGGTTGCTAAAAGAACTCGAGGTCCATAAACGCCTTAAAAATCCCCACCAAAATTCGGGAGAAGGATCACGTCGTCAGGTTGGGCACTTCGCCGGCATTCCATTTCGTGAGGGCGATATTGATACCTCACAATGGAAATATCGCCTGCCAAGCTCGACTGACACGAGTCTAATTTCTGAAATGCAGGAGCTTGAAGCGGTGCTCGCCCGTCGCGCTGAAGCCTTGGGTGTCGAAATCAAGCGCGGGCTTGCCGTGACTGGCTTTCAGCAAACCGAGGACGGAGTCACGGTTCAGTCCGATGACCAATCTTTTCAAGGCAAATGGCTCGTGGGTTGCGATGGAGCCCGGAGTGTTGTTCGCAAGGCAGGAGGTTTTGAATTCGCCGGTACGGAGCCAGAATTCACCGGCTATACGACTTTAGTGGACATTGCCGATCCGGAGAAGCTCAAGCCCGGCCGAAACGTGACACCCAAAGGCATGTACCTTCAATCCCAGCCAGGTTACGTAGTCATACGGGATTTTGATGGCGGTGCATTTCACAATTCAGAAAAGCCAATCACGCGTGAACACGTGCAGGAGGTTTTACGCCGCATCTCGAACACCGACGTGACGATCAATGCTTTGAATGTTGCAACCACGTGGTCGGACCGAGCACGGCAGGCCACAACCTACCGCAAAGGGCGGATTCTTTTGGCTGGCGATGCCGCGCACATTCATTCGCCGTTGGGAGGGCAAGGCCTCAACCTCGGACTCGGCGATGCCATGAACCTGGGCTGGAAACTTGCCACAACCATCCAAGAGAGAGCGCCGGGGGGACTGCTGGACAGTTATCAAACGGAACGACACCCGATGGGTGCACAAGTTCTGGATTGGTCGCGCGCTCAAGTTGCAGTCATGGGAACAGGACCACAGGGGCGCGCGCTGAATGCAATTTTCCGCGACCTTATGAATACGCGCGATGGCGCCACCTATTTTGCAGGAAGGGTGTCGGGAGTTTTCACGCATTACAGCCTCGGCGGCGAGCACCCTCTCGTAGGCCATAGCGTTCCCAACTTTGAGTTCGAAGACCGTACGAAGGTTGGCGGGCTCATGCACGATGGCCACGGGATACTGGTTGATTTCAATACGAATACATCACTTAAAACTTTGGCGAACGAATACGGCCACCGAATGAAATATGTTTCGGGGCAGGCGACAGAACAATTCGGCTTGAGCACCGCACTGGTACGCCCTGATGGGATTATCGCCTGGGCCTCTGACATCGAACCAGATTGCCGCGAACTCCAGAAGGCTGCCGCTCGCTGGTTCCTGAAGGAGACAATATGAACACTCCGGTCACGATCATCGGTGCCGGGCTCGGTGGACTGACGCTTGCGCGCGTCCTCGACGTTTACGGCATTGCAGCGACGGTCTACGAAGCGGAAGCCTCGGCGAATGCGCGAGCGCAGGGTGGCATGCTCGATATCCACGAACAAAACGGGCAAATCGCCCTCAAGGCTGCGGGACTCTTTGACAAGTTCATTGAGATCTTCCACCCCGGCGGTCAGCAAGGGCGCGCACTCGACAAGGACGGCAACGCGCTCTTCGATCACCCCGACGACGGTACAGGCGGTCGACCCGAGGTGCCCCGAGGAGAGCTCCGCCGAATACTGCTTGAATCACTTCCTCCCGACACGGTCCGATGGGGACACAAAGTCAGCGTTGCGACCCCACTTGGCGGCGGGCGGCATGAGTTGAGGTTTGTTGATGGTTCAGGCTTGACGACGGACCTCCTCGTGGGGGCCGACGGCGCCTGGTCGAAGGTTCGTCCACTGCTCTCTGACGCGAAACCGGCGTATGCCGGGATCACCTACGTCGAGACGTATCTGTACGACAGCGACAATCGACACAAGGCGAGTGCCCAAGCGGTTGGCGGCGGCATGCTGTTTGCGATGGCGCCGGGAAAAGGCATAATGGCGCACCGCGAGCCCAATGGCGTACTGCATACGTACGCGGGGTTGAAAAAACCCGAGGACTGGATTGCTGGCATCGACTTCTCCAATCCAGCGGTTGCCGTGGCCTGCGTCGCCAAAGAGTTCGACGGCTGGGCCCCCGAGCTTACTGCGCTCATCACCGACGGTGAGACCGCCCCCGTGCCTCGACCTATCTATTCGCTCCCTCTCCAACACCGATGGGATCGGGTATCCGGCGTGACGCTGCTTGGCGATGCAGCGCACTTGACGGCACCATCAGGCGAAGGGGCGAACCTCGCAATGCACGACGGCGCTGAACTCGCGAAGGCCATCGCCGGGAACCGAAGGGACGTGGAAGCCGCGCTCCTTGCGTATGAGACGGATCTCTTTCCGCGCAGCGCCTCCGAAGCTCCGGAGGCGGACCGGATGCAAGAGGTGCTCTTCGGCGACAACTCGCCTCAAAGCCTGCTCGACTTCTTCGCCGAGAACCAGACCGTCAAGTAGTTGCTTGCGCGCATTCTTCCACCCGCACAGCGCCTCCGCGCAATTCTTCTCCTTTCCCCATTCATCTTTTTGCGATTTTAGTGTACTAGTAGAATTGCACAGATAATTTGAATCGCAGTCGCAGCGCTATGACATCATCCGGCGCCCGGCCCCTGCATCCGCATTCATGCAGAACAACCAAACGGATCCAGGTGTCCAGCGGCAGCGCCGGCATCCCGATGAACAACGACAAGGAGCAATGATTCGATGGCTCAACGCAACAACATTGGCATTTTGACAGGCGGCGGCGACGTCCCCGGCCTGAATTCCGTGATCAAATCTGTGGTCTACCGCGCCACCGAAACGGGTCGCACCGTCACCGGCATCCGCAAAGGCTGGAAAGGCCTCACCAATATGAATCACGCCGATACCGGCGAAGCCCGCCTCGATCGTCAGCTCACCCGCGAAAATACGCGCACCATCGACCGCAGCGGCGGCACTTGGCTGCACACTTCCCGCACCAATCCGCGCAAAGTCGCCTCCAACAAAGTCCCCGCGCACATCTCCGCCGAGCAACTGAAGAAACTTTCCTTCGACGGCAAATTTTACGACTTCACCCCCATCGTTATCGAAAATCTCGAGCGCCTCGGTATCGATTGCCTCATCGCCATCGGTGGCGACGACACGCTCAGCTTCGCCTCCGTCCTCTCCAGCCGCGGCTTTCCCGTGATCGGTATTCCCAAAACGATGGACAACGACGTCCACGGCACCGAATACTGCATCGGCTTCTCCACCGCCATTACCCGCGCCAAAGACGCTATCAACCGCCAACGCACCACGCTTGGCTCTCATGAACGCATCGGCGTCTTCCGCATTTTCGGGCGCGATGCCGGTTTCACCGCGCTCTACACATCGTACATAACTTCCGCGCGCTGCCTCATCCCTGAAGTTCCCTTCGATCTCGATCGCGTCTCCAAACTCCTGATGGAAGACAAGCACAATAATTCCAGCAATTATTCACTGGTGATCGTTTCCGAGGGAGCCACCTGGACCAAGCGCATCGTGGACGAATACGGCGAAGCCGACGCTTACGGCCATCGCAAAAAAGTGGACATCGGTCACGCGCTAGCCGATGAGCTGCAGCGCCGCACCGGAGAAGAAACCATTGAGAGCGACCTTACCTACGACCTACGCAGCGGCGAGCCCGACGCCATAGACCAGATTGTTGCCATCACCTACGCCAATATCGCCCTCGATCTAATCCGCGACGGCGTCACCGGCCAAATGGTCGGCGTGCAAAACGGCTGTTACGCTTCTGCGCCCCTGCCCGCTTCCTCGGCCGGCGCGCGCAAAGTGGATGTCGCAACCCTCTACAACACCGAACGCTATCGCCCGAATTACACCGCTAAGCTTGGCGCGCCGCTGCTCTTCGGCCACGACTGAAATCGCCGCGCCTGACAACTTCCCATTCTCGGCCTCTCACTGCAGCGGTATGCGATACAGGTTTCGTCGCGCACTCCTCACCGTGTACGCGTACAACCCCGTGCTCACCGCCGAGTCCACTTGACGCGGAATCACCACCACCGGCTTTGCCTTCTTCAATATCTCCTGATTCAACGTTTCATTCGTCGGCAGCTCCGCCAGCGCGTCCGCTTGCCGCAGCCGCAGCACGTAGGTGTTCTGGTCGGTCGCATAGAGAATTTCCATGTACATCATCTCGCCGCGCACATCCCAGCCCGGCATGCAAAAACTCAGACACACCTGCACCGGATCCCCTCCCTCTACCGGCACCGCAATCACAGACGGGGGATTCTCGTCACCGGCGCCGCGCGCCTGCACCGTCACCCACTTCCCATGCGGCGACATGGTAAGCAGATCGAAAATGGGCAGCGGGCTCACTTTCCGCCGCCCGCTTCCATCCGCGTGCATGCGCTCCACAAAGTTGGTTTGTCCCTCGACCGCCCGAAACAACACATCTCCGTCCGGCAAACAATGCACGCTATCGTCGATCGTCGTGGACGGGATCTGCCGCGGCGACGAGCGCCGGTTCAGCGGCGCCAGCCATAGTTTGGAATGGCCGTTCTCATCCACCCGGGAGAATGCCAGTTCTTTCCCGTCCGCGCAGACATCATAGTCGTGCGTCGAATAACCGGGCAGCGCCCGCTCCGTCGCGCCGCTGGCCACGTCGCGCGTCCACAACTCGTAACCCTGCGTTTGCCCGTTATCCATCAAGTAGTACAGCTTTTTTCCATCCGCGGAGAATTGCGCCGCTCCCGCATCTCCTTCCGACGAGATTTGTTGCTCGCCGTTCCCATCGTGAATCCAGACCGTGCCGGTCTCCGTCCCGACCGAGGTGATCAACGACTTGCCGTCGGCCGCCATCGCAATTCCCTCTTCCGCCGTCGGCCCAGACGTCACCTGCTCCGGCTGCCCGCCCGGAAATCGCTGTCGCCAGATATGAAATTTCCCTTCCGTGCTCTCCGTGCTCAATGTCAGGTACACCCACTTCCCATCCGGCGACCACGCCCCCGAAGTGCAAATACTCCTGGGCGGTCCCACCTCTTGTTCCGCACCACGTCCCTCATAAGGCACCACCCGGCAAGGGGTGAATTTCGCCTGGCTATCCATTTCCACCACCAGCATCGATTTCCCATCCGGCGAAAGATAGGCGTGGTGCGCCATGCTCCGATCGCCCGGCGGAACGTAAACTTCACGTCTTTGCCCGCGCCCCAAATCCGTGCTCACCACGATCATGTGAATTCCTTCTTTGATCTCGGAGAACAGCAGACGCTTCCCGCCGTCAATCCACGTTAGTGATGACGCGTTCGGCAGCATCACATGCGCTTCGCCGCCCAACACCGGTACTTCCCAGGTGTCAAAGGGTATCGCAGTCCCATACGCCACCACCGATCCATCCGGCGTAAATTCCGGCGTCATCTTCGCCGTCGCATCGTGTGTCAACGCCACCGGCGCGCCGTCCGGCAGCAACTTCACGTAAATCTGCCCAGGTCCGAAAAACGTGTTGGCTCCGCGAATGAATGCCAGCATCCGCCCATCCGGCGAAAGCGCGGGAGACACCGCCGAATCGGTGAAAAAGGTAATCTGCTGCCAACTCCTGCTTGCCGGCGCCGCCGGCCGCCCCGCGCGATACCACCAGAATCCTCCGCCCGCAGCCGCCACAAGCACCGCAAACCCCAGCAGCGAATAAATCAGCATTCTTCGATTGCGCGGCTTCCCTGCCGCTGCTGCCGCTCCCATCATCGGCGCTGTGTTCCCCGATTCCGAATCGCGTTTCAGCCGCCGCAGATCGCTCCGCATTTCCCCCGCCGACTGGTACCGCAGCTCGCGATCCTTCTCCAGCGCCTTGTGAATAATCTCCTCAAATTTTGGCAGCACCTGTGGATTCAGCCGGCTCGGCGTCACCGGCGCGCGATTCAGAATCGCATCAAAAATCACTCCCGTCGTTTCGCCCGGGAACGGCGCCTTTCCCGTCGTCATTTCGTACAGCACCGAGCCAAACGAGAACAAATCGCTGCGCGCGTCCAGCGGCTCTCCGCGCACTTGCTCCGGTGACATGTACGTCACTGTCCCAGCCACCGATCCCGCCGCGCTCTGCAACGGTTCCACGCTCCTGGTTGGCAGGCTCTGTGTGTGCTCGGCCCCGTCCGCTGCTGCGCTAGCCACCTTCGCCAGGCCGAAATCCAGCACCTTTGCTTGTCCCGCGCTCGTCACAAATATGTTCGCCGGCTTGATGTCGCGATGAATAATTCCCTTGGAGTGCGCCGCGTCCAGCGCGCTGGCCACCTGAATCGCAAATTCCAGCAGCTCGCTCGAGGCGAAACCGCCGCGCGCGATCCGCTCCTTCAGCGTCTGCCCCTCCATAAATTCCATGGCCATAAACGGACGGCCGTCGTCGTCGCCAATCTCGTAAATCGTGCAGATATTCGGATGATTCAACGCCGAGGCGGCGCGCGCTTCGCGCCGCAGTCGCTCAATCGATTGGGAATCGCCGGCAGAATCCGCGGAGAGGAATTTCAATGCCACAAACCGCTGCAACTGCAAATCTTCAGCCTTGTAAACAACGCCCATCCCGCCGCTACCCAACTGCTCCACAATGCGATAGCGCGAGACCGTCCGGCCTATCATCGTCGCAATCTTGTCCTCGGTACGCAGGTTAGGCTGCGCACCAATTCAAAGTAAGCCAACGCGACCCAGGCATCACTTTCCCCGGCGAAAACAAAACCGCGCCGCGCTGCCCGCGTTCGCGCTCTAAATCTTCAGCAGCCAGTGATGTTCGCGCAAGACCAGCACCGCAATTCCCAGCAGCGCGAGCGCCACCGTCAGCGTCACTAGCCGCCGCGTCAATTCCGAATTCTTCGCTCCGCGCGCTACGATGGGCAGATTGATCAGCGCGCTGGCAATCGACGCCAGCACCACGCCCGTACCCGCCAGCCCCGGCTGCAATTGTCCACTCGCCACCATGTTGGCCGCGGCCGCGGTCGTGCTGGCGCTGCTCACCAATCCGCCCAGCAAACTAACTCCCAGAAATCCAAATTTTCCCAAATGCCGCTCGCCCAGAGTGGATACCACCTGAATCACCAAAAAAAGCACCGCGAAATTCAGCACGTGCATCAGCGAAACTGGCGATTCCAGATGAATCAACGTCGCCGTGTCTCCCGCGCGCGCTCGCGAACGCCGCACCAGAATCAACGCTCCAATAGCCATCGCGATCAAAGGCGCCGCAGCCGAGCCCAGCGCCGCCGGCGAAAAAATCGCCACAATTACCAGATTGCGCGCAAACATCGCCACGATCGTGAGCAACAGCGCGGCAATCGCCACTCCCAGCGAAGTGCTCCCGGCTCCTAGCGGCTTAGCCAGTTCCGCCGCTGCCGCCGTGCTGTTCACCAATCCGCCTAGAAATCCGCTCACGTAAATTCCGCGCGTCCCGTACAGCTTCAGCAGCACGTAATTCACGAAGCCCAGGCCCGCGATGACAATCACGATCACCCACGCCGCCCGCGGATTCACCAATTGCCAGGGGTCCACAAAACGATTCGGTATAATCGGATAGATCACAAATCCCAGCAGTCCCAGCAGCACCGCGCTGCGAATTTCCTCCAGCGTCAGCCCGCCCGCGAATTTCCGCAGCTCCAGCTTCCACGCCAGCAGCATGGTAATCACGATCGCAGACGCCACCGGCGTAAACACGTGCCCGTCGCCCACCAGGTATCCCGCCACAAATACCAGCAGCGCCGCGATGGACGTGGTCAGCTCCATCGGCTTCAGCGCTTGCAGATTTCGCACGTCCGACAACCCGATCAACAGGAGCACACCCGCGAACGCCACCCCGGCCAGCGCCACCGGCAAGTGCGCGCTGAGCATCCCCAGCACGGAAATAAACGCGAAACTGCGCAGCCCAAATTCCTTGTTCGCCCATTCCCGCTCGATCCCCACCAGCATCCCAATGCACAACGACGCCGCCAGCTGCACCGCGATCGTCGGCGTAGGTATGTGCAAAGCTTCCGGATATGGCTGCTGCCAAATCATCGCGGCATTATACGACGTGCGCCAACAACAGTCGCGCCCACGGTGCCAATTTCACGCGCAACCGTAATTCGTGCGCCTCGGGAAGTTCCGGAATCTACGGGCGACAAAGAAAAAAGGGACGGACCTAGGGAAGCAGCGGTTCTATGTTCTTATGACGCAGAGGGCGGGGAGAAGATCGCTCGTGGCGATCGCGGAGGCGGAAATATCTGGGTGAACTTTCGGCTGCTGGCTCCAAACTGGCGCGGGAGCAGCTTTCGGCTGCGACTTATGGGATTGGCCGAAAACAGCGGATGATGTGTTCGGCCGAACGTGGAACGGTGAGAAGTCGTTTGAGGTGTCGTCGGCGAGCTTGAGAAATTCGGGGGTCTCAAGGGTCGCCAGACTGCACAATAGCAATCCCACCACGACGAAGAAGATAACCTTGAGGCGCATTTTAGAATTCAACAAACAGAAGAGTTATGCAGCTCAATTGCAATGCAGTAGCCCGTGGATACTACACGCTCCCTTCGCTAACGATCTCAGGGCGAGCAGGATGCCGAGCGAACGAGAGAGCACAGCCAGCAGGATTGGCGATGCCACCGGACCGTATGAGAAGCTGTCGAAGGCCGCCGTTTGTTAAACAAAAAATCGAAAGCGTGCCGGCCGCCCCCTTGGAGGAAATCTTCGATGCGTAAACTGGTCTGGGCAAGCCTCATCGTGCTCTGCTGGGCCGCAGCCGTTGCCCAGTCCGCTGGACAAGAATTCAGCATTGAGGCTAACAAGGCCGTCGTCAAACGCGCCTTTGTCGCGCTGAACGAGGGCGATCTGAAAACACTGAACGAGTTATTCGATCCCGATGGCCCATGGCATCTTCCGAATGGCAAGACCATGCCCCAGGGCGGGCCATTTACCGAGTTGGCCCAGTCCTGCCCGATGTGCGCGAAGCTTGAACAACGCAAGATCGTTTTCGACGTCATGGTCGCTGAGAGCGACCTGGTCTCGATTCGCTCCACCTGGAGCGGCCTCTACACCGGCACATTACGCGGCGTTTCGTTCCATCAGGCGCGGGTCACGCTTGTGTACTTCAATATCTATCGCGTCTCGGGTGGCCGCATTCGTGAGAACTGGGCTGAATATGACCGTATGTCGCTGGCCGAGCAGCTCGGGTTTCAGGTCACGCCGCCGGCGAGTCCTCAGTGATCCAAGCTTGCCGATGTTCCTCGCCGCCCGCTCGGGCAGCTCGCAACCTACCGAGCCCTCAGCGCGCTCGCTCAGTATAATCCGCGTCGAAGGCACTGCAACGTTTCCGAACCGCCAGCGCCATGCAGCCTGCTTCAATTAGCAGGAGCGTTCCAGGCTCGGGAACCGTTTTCAATCCAGGATCAGTGTGGAACGGCTCAGAATGCTCGAAACCGGACAACCGGCCGCGCCACGTGTCATGAATGCCCGCTAAGCCATCGATTCGGATAAAATCGAATTCGGCTGAATCATCACCGAGGCTAGCGTCAAGCACAGCGAAGCCACTCTCGTCCGCGCGATGAGCGCTTTGCAATCCCGCTGCGAATGCTTGCGACTCGAAAAAATCCCCGGACCGCGCTGCGAAATGCCCGTTGACGATTGTGATCCCATCAGCATGAGTGACCACTGCAAATGCCAAGATAGCCAAAACTAAGCCCATGGCCCGCTTCATATTCCTCTCCCGCAAGAAACTATAACGATCAATCTAAACGCTCACTGCGACTGAGAATTCCCAGAAATGCAACGCAGGGTTCCCTGGCTGTCTGCGATTCTCCTTCGCCAAGGACAAGCTGAAGAAATCGCGAAAATCCAGCTCCCCTGCCTGTGTCCATAAACTGGCCACAGTCCGAGACCGGTCTCGATCGGGCAGGTCAATCCTCACTCCTCCCAAAGATAATGCCGCCGCCTCGAACGCACTATCGGCGAAAACCTGTATAGCGCGAAACTGTTATCCGGTATCTCAAACACGGAGGCCGCATTCTGCTTTTCCGGCGACACAGGCCTTCTGCGCCTCTTAAATAATCGTCAGAGGAATTTTTTCCGTTGCCCCTGCGGAGCAGAGCAAATCTTGCTCCGAGGCGCTCTGCCTCACGCCCCAGGAAACCTCCACGCTCGCGCGAAGAGGATGCTTCGCTTTCGGTATTTCTTGTAATAGAACGAACGATCGTGCTATTATGTCCGCGGCAAAATGAAGACGCGCCCACAACCCGTCGCGACCGCTCGGCTCCCGCGTCAGCTCTCGGCAGGCGCAGTAAGAAAACACGCGCCACGCCGTCCCCGCGGCCTCAAAACACGCCGCGCCATCCTGCGCAAAGCCGTCAATATTGCTTCCCTGGAAGGTCTCGAAGGCCTCACCATCGGCAAGCTCGCCGGAGCCCTGCGCATCAGCAAGAGCGGCCTGTTCGCCCACTTCGGCTCGAAAGAAGATCTGCAATGCGCCGTCGTCGACGAAGCGCGCGACATCTTCGTCGAAAAAGTCATCCGCCCGGCCGCGCAACTCCGCGGCCTCCGCCTCCTCCGCGCCCTCTGCCAGAACTGGCTCGCCTACGGCGAACAGAAAACCTTCCCCGGCGGCTGTTTTTTCTCCGCCGCGTCGCTGGAGTTCGATGATCGTCCCGGGACCGTGCGCGATCGCATCGTGAGCCTGATGAAAAAATGGCTGGGAAATCTGGAACACGCCGCGCGCGACGCGCAGTCCACCGGCGAAATCCGCGAGGATGTGGACGTGCGCCAGCTAGCATTCGAAATTCAGGCGCTCGCCATGGGCGGCAATTGGAGTTCGCGCTTGTTCCGCGATCAGACAGCTTTCAGTTCGGCTAAAGCTGCGATCCTGCAGCGCATTGATCAGGTCAGCGCAGCCGTTCCATCGAGGAACTAATGCGTATCCATCCGGGTTTGCTCGTGGGCGTTTTTGCAAGTGCAATCCTCTGGCTCGCCGCGCCGCCGCAACGCGCCCAGGCGCAAACCTCCCAGAGCCCGCAAACCACGCCGAACGTCGGCGCAGGCGAGATCCCACTGCAGCGGTGCGATCGCTTGCCCGTCGTGATCGTTCAGGTAAACGACGTCGGGAAGCGCTTCCTCATCGACACCGCCGCGACGTCCCTGCTCAACGAAAAATCATTCGCGGCGGGGCATGCGAAAGAAATCCGCGTGCAATCCTGGAATCAAACCACAGCCCTTAGCGCCAAAGTGGTTTCCATCGCCGAGCTAAAACTCGGCAGCCACATTCTGCGCAACGTCACCCTCCCCGCCATCGACCTGACCGCCCTCGCCAAAGCCTGCGGCGGCCCGCTCGATGGAGTCCTCGGCGTGGACCTGCTCGAGCAGCTCGGTGTCACCATTGACCTCCAGCGCAGCGTTGCGCGCCTGGGCATCGCCGGGCCCAGCAGCACAGAAGTCTCCGTCATCGCGGAGATGGAGCAGGCCATGCATTCCTGCTCGGAAGCATTCAACAACGCCGACGCCGCCAAACTCGCCGCCTGCTTTGATCCCGATTTCGTCCTCAGTTCCCCGGCCGGAGAACTGCGCGGACGCGAGCAAGCCACGACCCATTTTCAGCAAACGTATTTTGGCCTGACTCCGCGCGTCCATTTTTCCATGACCATGAAAGATCAACGCGCTGTCGGCAATGTGGTCTGGAGCCTCTACGACTACACCATCGAATCCGCAAACATTCACAGCAGCGGCCGCGGCATGATGCTCTGCCGCAAATCCGAAAATCACTGGTACATCCTCAGCATGCACGAATCGCCGCTCGACTCCGCCTCCCTTCGCGCCCAGTGAGGAAAATCGACACGGAAGTTCGACAAGGAAAGGGATAGCGACGCCAGCAAGCAAAACCGGGGACGAAAAGGCGAATAGGGGAGCACCCCGGCCCTCGCGAGCCGGGGTGCTGATGAGGAGGGCCTACTCGTGATCTTCTGCGTTCAATTCCGCTGCAACCGGCGTCAGCGTCCCGAACAATCCGTCAGCGTAACCGTTAATTCCAGCCGCGAAAAATAACGCCGGACCCGCCGAAGGAATGGCCGTGCTGCCCGCTTCGTTGCTGCCGCGGTTGTCAAATTCCAATCCCCACAATCCGCTGATGGCGATCGGCGCGCCGGCGGCGTCCAGCAGATTCCCCAGGAAATGTCCGGTCACCGTATCAAACGCCGCGATCGTTCCACCAAACCGGTTGCCGATCAGCAAATCGTGGCTGAAGAACCCGAAATCCTGCGGAGCCAAAGCCACTCCCCAGGGAGCCTGCAGCCATGGCCCATCCTCCAGTCGCAAAATCAGCCTGCCGCGCGAGGTAAACACATCCACAAATCCGCACTGCTCCCCGCAACTATCATCCGCGGCAGTCTTCGTCGCGTTCTGTTTCGCGTAAGCCACCACCACCGTCGCGCCCACAGCCTGCACATTGTAAGGAGCAAAATCGCGCGGGACGCGCTCGTCATTAAATAATTCGTCGGAGATCTTTACGCGCTTGTAGTTCTTGTCGAACACCTCGATGCGGTTCTGGCTGAAATTCGCGGCCAGCAGGAAATGATCTCCATCCATTTCCACCCACGTCAGCCCCATAAACACCGCACCGCTCTTCGATTCGTCCACTTTGTTGACGGCCAGCGACTGCCCGACGCCTGCGCTGTTCGGCGTGATCGGCGTGAACGGCGGACCCCAGCCGGAAATGGTGCCGTTCTTCGTCGCGAAGATGAACGCCGCTGGATTATTCGTGGCCAAAGCGAAATCACTCGTGCCATTGAAAATAATACCCGTCGGGCTCGACGGACCTTTCACTCCAGCCGCATTCGGAACCGTTACCACCAGCGGCGTAATCGCGCCTGCGCCGTTGTACAAAGTGGAAGTGCCGGTCCCCGCATTATTCACCCACCAAGCACTCGCCGCGCCGCGCGCCAGGCCCCAGGCATTTTTCAGGTTCGGGTCAATCGTTACCGCTGTTCCGTCGGCATTGTCCGGCTGCGCAATGTCCGAAACCAAATTCTCCTGCGTATAATGCTGCGCAAAGGTCATCATCGGCAGCATCGCCAGCACACCGCCTGCCAGAAAAACTTTCATTGCTCTTGCGGAAATTCTCATGACTCATCCCTCCTTGAGTGGACGCTAGATCGACCGATAGGAATTCGCCGGCGCGGCGTGTGGGCCGAACCCTGACGAAGCGCATCTGCCGGATGGCTGAGGATCCTTGATACGCCGTGCGGAGACTACAACGGTTGCCGGGACCCCATTGTTCTGCCATGGTCACAAGCTGGTAAACAATTTGGCCCCGCCGCGACGCGAGGAATTAACAATTTTAAATCGCGCGCTGGCGTCGGGCCCGTGCACATCGGAAAACCGGGAATGAATCGCCGCTCGATTCCGCTTGCAGCCGCGCCCTGGAAAACGGTCTAACCCGCGATCTCATTGACCCGATTAGCTTTAGTCACGCTTCGTCGGTCGATCCCCCATTGCCAGTTCGCAAGGAGCTTGCAAATTCGAGACGCCCCAGCTGCAACCCGGCTCCTTTGCCAACTGTCAACATCCGCGGCCGGCAGGGCAGCATTTCCTCGTACACGAAGCAGATCACCGCGCACTCGCCCGCTACAGAGGAGAACCTCGCATGCAACTCCGCACCCGAAGCAACTCGCACGGTGGCAACTCGAATCAGAGGCGGTATTTCGCCATCGCCCAAACAGTTTCGGTCCGATTAGGCAACACGCTGCCGCTCCGACAACGTCGACACCGGCGTCATCAATGCCTACAAGCCCGTGACCGGCCAATTCGTCGGAATCGTGCGCGCCTCCAGGGGAGAAGTGATCCATGCTGACCAGCTCTGGGGAATTGCGTTTGGTGACGGCGCCGGCTCAAACGGCAACAGCCATCCGCTCTACTTCACCGCCGGTCTAGACAATAATTTCGACGAATTGTTCGGCGTGATTAGCGCGCAGTAAATCGTACCCGGCGGTAAAGGCCGGCCCTTTCCCGCTCTAGCGAGAAACCCCGCGCCGAGCGCCTCCCGATTTCCGCGCCTCTCCAAATAGGTAGGGCGCGAGTAAGGCGTCCAGCGAACGGCGGATCCATGCGGCCAGCGGGCCTTTGCGATAAACCGCCCAGTCGAGCATCGCGCCGCCGTTGACCTGCTGCACCAATCGCGCCAGCGCGGCTGTATCGCAAAGCTTCAGTTCGCGCGCCGCGATGGCTTCGTCCAACAACTTTTTGGTTTCATCGCGCGTGGTCACGAACTGCTGCAGGAGCACCGCGCGAAATTCCGGATCGCTCAGATCAATTTGCAGGTACGCCAGAAAGTTAGCCATCGACTCAGGCGTCGCGGCGAATCCGCTGAGCTCGACGAACAGTTCGACGAGTGTCTGCAGCGGCGTCCCGTATTTCGCGCGTGCTGCGGCGAATTGTCCGGAGACGTCGGCGGTCCACGCTTTGCAGTTGGCCAGCAGCAACTCACGCTTGGTGCCGAAGCGCTGGATGATTGTGGCTGGGACCACTCCGGCTTCTTTCGCCACGTCGGCGAGTGTAAGCTCGACCGGGCTGCGGCGCTGCATTACACGCGCGGCAGCGGCTAAAATTTGCGCGTCGGAAGTCTGGCGTGGGCGTGGCGACATTTTTAATCAGACCGCGGGGCGATCGGCCGGCACCAGAATAGCTGAATAGCCGTTTATAATCCACTTGACATTACTGAATGACCGTTTATTATTGAAGTGCCGCTTCGCAAGCGAGCTCCGCATTGCGCAACGCTCCTGATCGCAGCCCGCAAGCGTGCGGAAATTCGGGGGAGGGAAAAATGAACGCCGGTCAATTCAAGGCATCGCTCGCGGACCCAGCTCCAGCAGCGGACTTGCCTGCCCCGCTCGTAGCGCTGTGGTGGGATGCCAAGGGCGATTGGTCGCAAGCGCACTCGCTGGTCGACGAACTGGAAACCGCCGAGGGCATGGCCGTCCACGCCTACCTGCACCGCAAAGAAGGCTCGAGCTCCAACGCCGATTACTGGTACCACCGCGCCGGCCGAAACTTTCAGCGGCCCACGCTGGACGCCGAATGGACCGCTTTGGTCGAAGGCCTGCTTTCTAAAGCTGCGAATGCGTGAGGAGCGCCTACTAAAGTGCCCAACAAAATCCCTCCGACAATCCCCAGCAAAACTCTCTCCGGCAAAATCGCTCTCGTCGCCGGGGCCACCCGCGGCGCTGGCCGCGGAATCGCTGTCGCGCTAGGCGAAGCCGGCGCGACGGTTTACTGCACCGGCCGTAGTTCCAGAAAACCCGCCCGCGGCAAACCACCCACGCCTGGTCGCCCTGAAACAATCGAAGAGACCGCCGCGCTGGTTACCGCCGCGGGCGGACGCGGCATCGCCGTCAGAGTTGATCACACCGAACCAGCGGAGGTGCGCAACCTGGTGGCCCGGATCAAACGACGGCACAAGGGGCTGGACATTCTGGTGAACGACGTGTGGGGCGGTGACGCCCTCACCGAATTCGGCAAGCCGTTCTGGAAAGTGAACCTCGATAACGGCCTTCGCATGCTGAAACAGGCCATCCATTCGCACATCATCACCTCGCACTACGCCGTTCCGCTCATGTTCGGTTCGCGCGCACCGATCATTTTCGAAATCACCGATGGCGATGCCTTCTATTACCGCGGCAATATTTTCTACGATCTCGTCAAAATTTCGGTGATTCGCTTGGCCTTCGCCATGGCTCGCGAACTGCGCAAAGGCAACATTGTTTCCGTCGCGCTCACTCCCGGCTTCCTGCGTTCCGAAGCAGTGCTCGATCATTTCGGCGTCAGCGAAGCTAATTGGAAAGACGCCGGCCGCAAGAAATCGAAAAATTCGCGCGTTAATTCAAAAGACCAGAACGACAGCGCCGACGATTTCATGGTTTCCGAATCCCCCCGCTTCATCGGCCGCGCCGTCGTAGCCCTCGCCACAGATCCGCGCGTGAAAAACAAAAGCGGACGCGTCTTCAGTTCTTGGGCGCTCGCACGCGAGTACCGCTTCACCGACCTCGACGGCTCCCAACCCCACTGGGGCAACCATGCCAACAAGAAATACGGAAAATACAAAATCTGCGACGATCGGTTCTATTCCTACTGGGTCCCCGGCCTCGTCGAACTCATTTTCCCCGACTGGTTCTGACGCCGGCGCGATCCTGGCGCAATCGCTCGCTAGGGCCTTTCCTGTACCGCGATTTTCCCCGCAGCATGTCGAAATTGCCTTCTATCCGCGGCCTACGATCCCGCTCGGGCTCCCTCAACTCATTGAATCTTATTCACTTTCTTTTATACCTACGACGTTTGGCACTGAGGTTGCACCCTCCCATTTGGGTGACACATTCACCGCAGGAGGGTCGTAGCATGAAACAGTCACACTTTCACCTGAAGACCTGGCTCGCAGTTTCAGCTTTGACGGGTTTCTTGTGCCTTGGCACGCCCGTAAGCGCGCAATCGGCGTCCGCCCAGAATACTCCAGCTCTTCAAGGCGACGACGCTACGCGCCGGGAACTCGCGAACTTCAACCAATTCCTGGACAGCCATCCCGAACTCTCCGATCAGCTTCGCAAAGATCCTTCGCTCGTTAATAACGATGACTATGTGAAGCAGCATCCTGCCCTAGAAACTTATTTGCAGGATCATCCGGGAGTGCGCCAGCAGATTAAGAACGATCCGAACGCCTTCATGCGTGAGGAATCCCGTTTCGACCGCCATCAAGAGGATCGTGATCGTGACCGCGACATCAACCGCCAGGAGCTGGCGCGCTTCGATCAATTCCTGGATACTCACCGCGAAACGGCCGAGCAACTCCGCAAGGATCCCTCGCTGGTAGATAACGAAGAATTCGTGAAGAACCATCCCGCGCTGCAATCTTACCTGCGGGAACATCCGGAACTTCGCGCGCAGCTAAAGCAGGATCCAAGCGCTTTCATGCATCAGGAAGAGCGTTACGATAGCCGCCAAGGCGATCGCGACCGCGATATTAACCGCGAGGAACTGGCGCGCTTTAACCAGTTTCTCGATACCCACCGCGAAACAGCCGAACAGCTTCGCAAGGATCCTTCCCTGGTAGACAACCAGGAGTACCTGCGTAACCATCCTGAGTTGCAGGCCTATCTGCAACAGCATCCGGAACTGAGCGCACAGCTAAAGCAGGACCCGAATGCCTTCATGCAACAGGAAGATCGTTACGATCGACGCCAGGATGATCGCGATCGCGACGTCAAGCGCCAGGAATTGGCGCACTTCGATCAATTTCTGGACAGCCACCGCGAGACAGCCGAACAACTTCGCAAGGATCCTTCGCTCATAGATAACGAAGAATTCGTGCGCAACCATCCCGCACTGCAGACCTATCTGCAGGACCATCCGGAACTTCGCGAGCAGATCAAGGCAAACCCGAACGCGTTCATGCAGCAGGAAGCTCGTTATGCTCGTTATGACAACCGCGAAGACGGCATGAATCGTAATGCCACCGGTCAGCGCCAGGCTGCCAGCTTCGGCGAATTCCTGGGCGGCCATTCGGAGATCTCGCAGCGCCTCTCCGAAGATCCCACCCTGGTGAAGAACCAGGAGTACATGGAAAACCATCCTGAACTTCAGCAGTATCTGACCGATCATCCTGAAGTGAAACAGGAACTGATGGCGAATCCGCAGTCCTTCGTCAAGTCCGCGCAGCAGTTCAGCAGCACTAGCAACACTGCGCCGGCTGTGAAGACTCCGGTGCCGGATCCCGCCAAACCGAAGCAGTAAGCAACGACGCCTCGAGGATGGGAAGGTCGCGCAACGGCCTTCCCGTTCGCGGGCTGTTTCTTATTTCTGTGCGGCCACACGCCGCGCTCGCCTCAGCCCGCTGTCAGATTATCGGCGGGTCCGTGTTAAGTGGCGAATCCCATTTAGGAGGAACCATGAACGCCAAGACCGCTCAGACAGCACTGCTTCTCACGATCGTCCTGCTAGCCGCGATTCCTCTCAACGCCGGCGGCAATAAGAAAACTCCGCCCGAACGGGCCATGCTCGAAAGAATGGAAGCTGTTCCGTGCGGCGCGAAAGAAAAAGGCGTCACCGGCTTGGGCACCGTGTGGGCATCGGCCGGTATCACCCACGTCAATTCCGATGAAAAGCTTTGCCCCCAGTACGAGGTGGTTACCGACGAAATGGAATATCACATCCGCCCGACCGACACCAAGCACCCCATCGTTTTGCCCGTTGGTAAAGAGATCGTCTTCAAGATCAAGAAGGACCGCATGTACCTGAGAGTCGCCGACGGTGATCAAAAAATGCTCACCTACGCAGTCGTCGCGGAGAAACCGGCAAATTCAGATACCGACGCGCAAAATTCCGCACCCAAGCCGGACAAGCCGTGACGCGCTAGCAATGTTTCAGGCCTGCTCTGGGCAATGTGAATCGCGCCGCAACGCGATTCATCCTTCGCTGGCGCACGGCTGGGTCGAAGGACAGGGACTAGCTTCTGCTGGGCGCTTTTGACTTTGTTTATGAATCTGCAGGGCGGGTCCCACGCGCGCGGGACCCGCTCTGCGTCGGCGCCAGACTTTGCTGCCGAACAACAGCGAACTTGCCTGCGCGCCTTCGCATGCTCGAAGCAGCGCTCCGGCCACGCCTCTCGCATGGCAGCACACCTCACAATCGCCTTGATTTGCGCATACACCGAACCTCTGCGAAACTAGGTCCATGCGAAAATTACCCGACATTGCGATATGCGTATTGGCAGCAATCCTCATCTTTGCCGGAGCTGCGCCAGCACGGCACTCTTCGGCCACAAATTCCTCAACTGCTCCCCCAGCGGCCAGCGCGCCCGCCATGACGGACAATTCGGCTTCAGCGGCAAAGCCTGCGCCGACTGCGAAGCCCGCCGCGACGCCGGCCAGCAAAACACAAAATGCGACTTCATCACCGAACGGCACCTCAACGCAGACCTCTGGTGCTGCGAAAACGCAAAGTGGAACGGCGACCAAGACTCCGGCGGGTGCAGCGACGCAGCATCATGCGGCGGCTCCTTTGGTGTTGAAGACTGATAAGGATAAGGAGAGCTACGCGATTGGATTGAACATCGGCAAGAGCATCCATCGCGATGGCGTGGAGGTGGATCCCAATATTCTGTCACGCGGGATGAAAGATGCGCTGAGCGGCGCCAAGCCGGCGTTGACGGACGACGAAGCCAAGGCCGTGATGATGAGTCTGCAGACTCGAGTGCGCAAACAACAGGCGGAACAGGCGCAGGTCGCCGCAGAGGCCGCCAAGAAAGTAGGCGAAGCAAATAAGGCGGCAGGCGACGCGTTTCTGGCGGCAAACAAAACGAAAGAAGGCGTAGTGACGCTGCCGAGCGGGCTGCAATACAAAATCCTGACGCAAGGCACGGGCCCGAAGCCCACCGCGGCCGATACCGTGGTGTGCAACTACAAAGGCACGCTGCTCGACAACACGGAATTCGACAGCTCCTACTCGCGCAATCAGCCGCTCACGATTCCGGTGTCTGGCGTGATCAAGGGTTGGACCGAGGCGCTACAACTCATGCCGGTGGGGTCGAAGTGGCAGTTATTTATTCCGTCCGATCTGGCATACGGCCCGCAGGCCAAGGGGCCCATCGGCGCCAATTCCACGCTGATTTTTGAAGTGGAATTACTTTCGATTCAAGAAGGGAAGGAACCACCGAAATAGTTTGGGGAAAACTAAATAATACGGTCATTCCGATCCCGCGAACGCGGCAGAGGAAGCTGCTTTTTCGTGGAGCTGGCAGCGACGCGCGGAACGCGAGGTTAGACCGGGACTATTGCTTCACGCAGGAAGCGGGCGGCTTCTTCTGGCGGCGTGGGATTGATGTAGAACCCGGTGCCCCATTCGAAGCCGGCGACTTTGGTCAACTTGGGCATCATTTCGATGTGCCAGTGGTAGTGGTCGTTGATTTCTGCGCCGATCGGCGAGGTGTGGATGACGTAGTTGTAAGATGGGAATGCGAGCGCGGCGTCCAGGCGGCCCAGAAAATCGTGCAGCAGCCGCGCCAGATGCGCGTAGTACGGCGCCGGCATATTCTCGAAAGAAGAACTGTGCTGCCGCGGCAGGATCCAGGTCTCGAAAGGAAAGCGCGGCGCGTAGGGAGCGAGCGCGATGAAATGATCGCTCTCGATAATCATGCGCGAGGCGGTTTCGATTTCCTGGCGGATCATGTCGCAGAAAATGCAGCGCTCTTTCTGCTCGTAGTA
>Ga0209010_1000186_pt1 | contig 23136 bp, 25 predicted proteins | sample BlaSpr_A8_OM1_O3_FD_187985 | JGI IMG/M metagenome (GOLD analysis project Ga0209010, IMG submission 187985) | Forest soil microbial communities from Thunder Bay, Ontario, Canada - Black Spruce, Ontario site 2_A8_OM1_O3 (SPAdes) (version 2) | ecosystem: Environmental > Terrestrial > Soil > Boreal...
TAGCGAAGCTTCTGGCAGCGTGGGTTCGCGCGGCGAGTCTTCTTCCAGCGGATCTTCGTATGGCGGCGCATCGCGCGGTGAATCGTCCAGTTCCGGAACGATGGGCCGCAGTTCTGGAAGCAACGGCAGTTACTGGAGCCGCACCGCTCCCAGTTCGTCTGGATCGCGTTCGTCCGGCTCGAGTTCCTACGGTTCGGGCGCGAACGAGTCGCGTTCTTACGGGTCGAGTGGACATTCATATTCGGGCGGCTACGGGGGCGGATCGTCGCGTCCCCAGTTGAATATGCATCAGCCGATCGTGCAGCCACGTTCGTCTGGCGGCTACGGAGGCAGCTATGGTGGCTACCATGCTTCGCCCAGCTATGGAAGTTCGCATGGCAGTTATGGCGGTTCGCATAGTGCGCCCAGTTCTAGCGGCGGACATTCCTCCGGCGGTGGACACTCCAGCGGAGGCGGTGGGCATTCAGGAGGCGGCGGCCACGGCGGGGGTGGCCATCGCTAAGCACAACTGTTGCATTGAGTAGTGAGTAACGAGTTGCAGTAAAAAGTGAAAAACAGAGGCGATGCGAAGGGGCGCGCTAAACGGCGCGCCCTTTTCGCATCTGCAAAAATGGCTCGTTACGTGGATGATTTGGTGACTGATTCGGCGCGTTCGATAGTCTGCTCCATCAACTGCTTAAAGCTCGATGCGATTTCCGCAACAACCTCGATCCGGTTGTTGCAAAGGATTTTCTCATGATCGATTTTGACGATGCCGTAGTTCCAATTCTTTTTTCTGGACCTGATATCGAAGCACACCGGGTCGTGGTCCATGTCGGGCCCTTTTGCGAACTGAATGTAACCGGCTGGAATGAGCGCTGCCCAGAACGCTCGATTTTTCGACATCCCTTCGATCAGTCCGCTCAGGTCCGGGCCGGGCGGGTTGGCCAGCAGCGTGAGAGCCGGCAGGTGGACCTCCGCCCAGCGGTAAGAGAGGATAAGGCTTTCGAATAGATGCGGAAGTCGGGCCGGGAGCTTGGCGTATAGCGGCTCGAGTTGTGCCGGCTCAGAAGAAACTTTCTTCGGCCTCCAGTATCGCTCGCCGTAAGGACCGGGAGGGCCTGCAACAAGTTGCGCTGTACTAGGATCATCGCCGTCCCACGCCGCCAGGTCGTCTAGCTTTTCAAAGCTGGCGACGAATCGCTCGATCAGTTCGTGGCCTTCCATAACCCACGACATTACCTCAATCATCAGTGCCGCGCACGATTACTTACGTGGAGTGCAAAGCCCCGGCTCACTCGCACCGGGGCTTTCGAAATGTTTGACGACACTTCTTTTGCCGGCCAGCGTGCCCGTTTACCTCGCGCCGCCCGTGGCTAGAAACTGCTCACCCGTCAGCCACCCCGAATCATCCGATGCCAGAAACACGGCAATCGAAGCGATATCGCCGGGTTGTCCGGTGCGCCCGAGAGGCGTCTGCGCAATAAAGTTCTTCTCGAAATCCGAGCCAATGAATCCCGCAGTGTGCGTGCCTTCGGTTTCGATAATGCCGGGGTTGATGGAGTTAACGCGAATTTTCCGCGGACCCAGTTCCTTCGAGAGCACGCCGGTGACCGCATCCACTGCGCCCTTGGTTGCAGTGTAGACGGCGCTGTTCGGCGGCGTGAAGCGGGTTACGCCGGAGCCGATGTTGATAATGCTCGCGCCCTCGCCAAGATGCTTCACGGCCGCCTGCGTGGTCAGCAGCAGGCCGAGCACATTGATATTGAACATCTTGTGGAACGACTCTTCGGTGACCGCTTCGATAGGAGTAAATTCGTAGATGCCGGAATTGTTGACCAGAATATCGAGGCGGCCGAAGTTGGCCAGCGCCGAGGCGATGATGCCCTGCGCTTCCGCTGCCTTCGACACATCTCCACCCACGGCGACGGCTTTGCCTCCGGCGGCGGCAATGGCGGCGACGACCTTATCCGCGCCCGCCTTGCTGGAGGCGTAGTTCACCACCACGGATGCGCCCTCGGCGGCGAGTGATTTAGCGATGGCGGCTCCAATGCCTTTGGAAGCGCCGGTGACGACTGCAACCTTACCTTTGAGCTTGCTCATAGGTCCTCCTTAAGTCTTCCCCAGAAAAATGCCAGCCTGCATCGACTGCCGCTACATGAGATGGGCGCAGACTATCCTACGATTCATTAGTTCTGTAAACATGAACTATTGAACAATTTGGCGGGCGGATGTAACATCAAAAGCGATGAAGCCGCTCTTTCACCCCACGCTCGAAGACGTGACGGTGGAAGGAATTCTCTACGCGCTCGCCGATCCCGTGCGGGTGGCGATCTTCACCCAGGTCGCCGGCGCAGATTGCGCGCAAACCTGCTCGAATTTTTTGCAGGTCAGCGACAAGACCATACCCAAGTCGACTCTCTCGCAGCATTTCAAGGCGCTTCGCGAAGCGGGATTGATTCGCAGCGAACGCATGGGCGTGGAGATGCACAGCACCTCTCGCTGCGCGGAACTTGACCGGAGATTTCCGGGATTGATCAAGACGATCCTTGAGGCTCATCAGGTTCAGTTGAATGGGAAGACGCGGGTTGTCAACAAAAGCGGAAAATCGGCGGCAAAAAAAGCAAGGCGCTAGAAGATAACCTGTGTTTCAATCGGCATCCTTCACGGCCGCGCATACGCCGGACTATCTGGATCGGGTCGGTCATAGTCCCGCCCGTACTTATTCTTGTGCTCGAGATCGAAGTCAGATTCCGTCAGCGTAAAACTTCCCAAAGTACTATCTCCGGGCGCGACCGTGATCTCGCGGTCCAGCGTATGCAAAGCTTCGGGCGCGACGGACGGATGAAACACCTGCAACGAATATCGTCCCGGAGGAACATTGGCGATTTGAATTTGTCCGCGCGCGTCGGAGATCGCGTAGTAAGGCGTGCTCACGGCGACGATCACCGCGCTCATCTGCGCGTGGATGTTGCAGAAAATATAAGAGACGCCGGGTTTGTCGAACTGCACAAAGCGCGTGGTGCCGCTCTCGTAAAGTCCCAGGTCGAATCGCTTTCCGTCATACAGCGAGAAGACGTTGTGAAAGAACGGATCGTGATTGGGAAATTCCACTTTGCCGCCGACAGGAATCACCAGCAGCGAGGGATGGAACATCTTATTTTTTTGCACGAGCTGAGGAATCTCCGAGGGCTTCTGCCGCGGCGGATCGAAGCGCGCGCTGCCTAAGGGCGTGAGCCAGACTACAGCATTGGATGCGTCGTTGACGCGGTGACCGCCCTTGGTTAGTTCCACTCGTGCCTTGAGCGTAGAGTCCTGCGCAGCCGCTGCTCCTGCCAGCAGAAGGCAAGCTGTCGCAATGCGCCGAACATTGCGATGGCCGATCAAAACAAAATCCCCATAGCTAGATTTACCTGATTGGTCACGCTGTTCGCGTCGTAAATAGGGAAGGTGTGCAAGCGCCGGAATTCCGCGGAAAACAGCAAATCAGATCGCGGCCTGTAGATTACGTTGGCCAGCGCGCCGCGGTTGCGGCCCAGGATTGGGCCGAAATTATTCTGATCGGTCGCGAAGCCGCGCACGTTTCCGGCAAACGCGCTGTCTTCGGAAAAGACTCCGTTGAATTCCACTTTCGATGTGAGTTGAAACTTCAACTGGCTCCAACCTCCCGCGTCGTCCAGTCCGTGAATCGGAGTCGTGGGAGAATTTGGATCGCCGCCGTAAAGTATCGACGTGCCAACTCCAGCGCCGAGGCCTCCAATACCACGCCCGCGATAGAATTCACCGGAGAGAGTCAGTCGCCGCATGAGTGGAACCTGCCAATCGGTCATCGCCGCCCATGCGTCAACATTGCGCCCCCACGCCCAGTTCTGGCGGCCGTAGTACCCCGCCACGCCAAAAGTAAGAGGATGACCGAACAGTGGCTGCGACCACGCGGTGCGCGCGGCATACGCGGGCTGGCCGGATAGTTCGCCCGCCTCGGCAGAGCGGTAAAAAGGACCAACGGGATTTTCCCAGTCGAGGTTATCCAGAATGCCGGCCTGCACGGTGAGAGTCTGAGAGTCGGTCAGATCGAAGCGATGCTCGACGCGCAACTGAGGCGTCCAGGCCCACAAGTTTCCCGCATAGCCAAACGTCGGCGTGGCCAGGGACGCGAACGATGTCGGAGACAAAGGCGAAATGAACAAAGCATCCTGACCCGCGACCACCGATGTGCTAGCCCAGTCGAGCCGCAAGCTGGCAGTTTGCAGACGTACGATGCCGAAGTTGTTTCCGTCGCCGGTTGCGGGAAATCCCCCGGCGAAGTCGAACTGGATGTTAGCCGAAGTTCTCGCTCCGGCCAGATGCGGGCCAAAGATTTCCAGTCCGATTTCCGATTGCCGCAACGTCGCTCCAAATGAGTTTGCCGATGCGCCGGGAGCCGCTGGTTCGGAGTAGTCGGGAATATCCAGGTTGTTCGAAGCGCCCTGATTGCGGAACAGGTTCATGAGCACGATGCCGGACAATCGAGCGCGATACTTCGAGGCGGTTTCGACTTTGGTTTGATATTGCTCGTCGACTTTCGAGCCGAGAAGGGAAGTGGAATCTTCGAGTTTTTGGATTCGATCATCGAGACTCGATGAAGACGTTTCAGGCGCGGGGGCGGCGCTTGCGACCTGCTGAGAATTTGGCTGCGCTGGGGCAGTTGCGGCGGCAGCCGATCCCGTCGTGTGTTCCAGCAGGCTGCGCGTGTCCTGCAATTCGTGGCGCAGTTGCTGCATCTCGGTGCGCGACTGCGTATTTTCACTGCGCATCTCATCGACCAGAGTGCGCAACTGGCGGACTTGTTCCTGAAGTTCGCGCAGCGCGCCCGTGGTGGCTTCCGAGGTTGCAGCGCTGGCGCGGTCATCCTGCGATGACGCCCCTGGAGATGTTTGCGCCAGGGTGAAGGCATTCAGAAAAACGATAGCGGCAGCGACCCACGCAGCCCCGCGCACAGCGGCAGTCCGAAGGTTTCTCACACCCTTCCTCCTAGTTGTTTCCGGGCCCACATTTTCCGGATCGGTAACGCGAAGGGTGGAACTGCTGGCCTACGCGCCGGAATTCCCGATTGCATCGTCGCCGGCATCTCGTTTTGCGGGAACCAGAGAAGGAAGCTTCACGTTCGCCTGCTGCACCTCATGAACCGTTTCCATCACTCGCCCCGGCAGAACAATCGTAAAGACCGTTCGTTGGTCCGGCGTACGTTGCAGGATAACCTCTCCACCGTGATCCTGAACGATTTTTTGCACAACGGCCAACCCCAGGCCCGTGCCGTTCTCCTTGCCGTAACTTACGAATGGATGAAACAGCTTTTCCCGGATCGATTCTTCGATGCCGGGCCCGTTGTCTGAGACTTGGATCGAAATCGAGTCCTTGGTCTCCACGACGGTCACGTCTACGTTGCCGCCAATCCGGGGTACTGCCTCGCACGCATTCAACAATAAGTTGTAGAGCGCCCGTTCCAGCTTCCGCGGATCGAACCAGCCGAGAAACTGATCCTGGCAATGCACCTCAATGGCGGTGCCGTGATAACGCGGGTGAACGCGAACCACCTGCACGGCGCGATGCACGGTTTCGCAGACGCTGCTGTAAGAAGGGCTCAGGGATTCGCGCGTGCGGGCAAACTCCAAAAGCGAATCGATGAGATCGGTCATCGAATTCACGCCGGTGCGAACTTCCTGATACAACTCCTCGCGCTGAGACGAAGTTAGCCTTCCGTCGCAGAGGAACTCCGAGTTGGCCACAATCGCGGCGAGCGAGTGGCGCAAGTCGTGAGAGATGGAGCTGGCCATGCGGCCAATGGTGGCGAGTTGTTCGGACTCTAGCAGGTCTTGCTGACTCTTCAACAGGCTGGCGCGCATGCGGTCGAAGGCCCGCGTTAGTTCCGCGACTTCGTCGCCGCCTCGCGGGTCCAGCGGGTGATGGAAGTCTCCGCGCTCCAGTGCGCGGACGCCGCCCACCAGATTGCCCAAGGGTCGCGTGAACGTTTGCGAAACAAAAAAGACAAGCGCACTCCCGATCAAAACAGCCAACAAGCCCAAAAGCAACAGATAGCGATTCAGTTGATTGAGAAACTGCGCTGCCTGATCGTAGGAGCCGAGCACGCTCAGCCGCACCGGCGTTGTTTGCTGTCCGGAAAGGTCGAGCGAGGTGGCCAGGAAATGTTCTTTGCCCACTTCAATGTCGCGTGGATCTCTTTGCGCCGAACTGGCGACCAAGTCGCGAACGCTGGAACTCTGCATTTGATCGGGCGTGAGGGTGGTGGCGACAACTTCATTGCCGTAGGAAAACGCAACTTGACTGGCCGCGACTTTGCTGACTTCGCGGGCCAGGCGATCATCGATCTCGTGGCCGATCACCAGAAAGCCCAGCAGCGTGCCTTCCGTGCGCGAGCCGCGGTAAACCGGTTGCAGGAAAGCCTGATACAGATGATGCGCTCCGAACCACCAATGGCTGGAGTCGTCTTCGTTTAGCGAGCGATGAAAGTAGCTCTCGGCCGCATCGCGCGTGAAGCCGGGAGTCTTGGTGTGCAGCGCGACGACTTTTCCACCGCGGTCGATGAGCACAAACAGATCGCTGCCCGCGACCTGCCAGACATCCTGCGACGCATCCTGAATGGTCACGGGATCGGGACTGGTCATGATGGCGCGAGTGATGGGCAAGTCGGCAAGCAGTTCGGCCGAGCGCGTCAGCATGGTTTCGCGCTCATGCTGAAAATTTTCGAACGTGCCGACCGAGTTGCGCAGGTTCACCACGATTTCCTGGCGTACGTTGTTCTGGATGCTGCGCCGCACAAGCAACAGGCTGGTGGTGGTCAGGGCCGCGGTGATGAGCAACATCGCAAGCAGAAAGCGCGTGCTGAGGCGCATCCGCGGCACAAAAATGCTGGAGGATTCAATGTGCGGCGTAGTAGCTGCGGGCTCCGAAGAAGAGTTCAAGGGAATCAGCGAACAAACTTATATCCCATGCCGTGTACGGTGCGAAAATGTACCGGGCTGGAGGGATCCCTTTCCAGTTTTTGACGCAGCTTGAGAATGTGATTGTCGACGGTGCGCGTGGAAGGATAATTCTGGTATCCCCACACTTCATTCAACAGCTCATCGCGGCTGATGACCCGGTCGGCATTTTGCACTAGAAACTGAAATGTCTTAAATTCCTGTGCAGTCAGAATAATGACTTCGCCGTCGCGCTTGATTTCCATTTTCTTGAAGTCGGCGGTGATGCCGTCGAAGCTGACCACGTTCACGTTGGCGGTGCGCGACGTATGCCGCAGGGCCGCGCGCACGCGGGCCAGCAGTTCGCGCGGGCTGAAAGGTTTCGTGACGTAGTCGTCCGCGCCCAGCTCGAGCAACAACACTTTGTCGGAAACATCACTGGCCGCGCTCAGCACTACGATGGGCAGAGTCGGAGCCTGTGCCTTGATCTCCTTGCACAAATCTCCGCCCGAAAGTTTGGGCAGACGCAGGTCGAGAACAATGGCGGCCGGCGCCGAAGTTTGAAAACTTTCCAGCGCGGACTGGCCATCGGAGCGGACTTCGACGGCGAAGCCTTCGGTTTCAAAAAGACGTTTGAGAGCTTTCTGCACCGCCGGGTCGTCTTCAACAACAAGAATTCTGCCGGCCGGCCGGGGCATGTTCGCAACTTCCAAGCTTCGGGCCGGGCTGAGTGGAGTCGCCATATGAGCCATGGGAAAACCTTCCTGCTTCGGGTGAGCGCTTCTGACCTGGCTGGGAGTCGCTCAGAAACCCGCGTGAACAGCAGCTTACATCGGTTTTCCCGAAATCGCGCCAAGGCACGCGAGCTTTGACAATTATTTTACATTTGCACGCGTTAAGCAAAGGATTTTCGGCCAAACGGTTGCTGAAGACGGACTTCGGACCTCGGACCTTGGACTCAGACCTCAGACTGGCCGCGTGCTTTGAGGTCTGAGGTCTGAGGTCGGGTTTAGAATCACTGATTGCTCCCTGCGAACGAATCTGAACGCCTCGTCGTGGTGCTGGTTGACCCGCGAAATCCTTTGAACATTGGCGCGGCTGCGCGCGCCATGAGCAACTTTGGCGTGCGGCACTTGCGGCTGGTCGCGCCTTATGACGTAGCGTTCCGCAATGCGCGGTCGGCGGTGGGCGCGTCGGCGTTGCTGGAGAGCGCCGAAGTGTTTGAGACGCTCGCCGAGGCGCTGCACGATTGCCAGCTTGCCATCGGCACGACGGCGGTGAAGACTCGCGCCTTGCAGCATCCGCTGCGCGAACTCAACGTGGAGACCGGGCGCGCGATCCGCGCGGAGTTGAGCGAACGAACGGTGGCGCTACTGTTTGGTTCGGAAAAATATGGGCTGTCGAACGAAGACCTCAGCTACTGCCATTGGCTGCTGCGCATTCCCTCGCGCGAAGAACATCCATCGATGAATTTGGGGCAGGCCGTTGCCGTGTGCTTGTATGAAGTGACGCGCAACGAGAGCGTGCCGGTGGTTCCTGATTCTGTTCCGCAGGTGTTGGCTGGGCCGCGGGCGACTGCGGGCGATGAAGAGAGGATCGTGGTCAGCCTGATGGAGGCGCTGAATTTGAGCGAGTATGTTCGGCGCCACACAGAGGAATCTGTGCGCGAGAATGCGCGGCGCTTCGTGCGCCGGTTGAGCCTGCAACGTTCGGACGCGGAGTTGTGGCTGGGCATGCTTCGCCAGATTCTGTGGAAGCTGAAGGGTGGAAAGCACGAGGAATAGCGCGTCTTTACAAAGTGTTCTACGTAGAACATTTTGTAAAGGTGGATGCCAAAATTCGGAGTTTTGGAGTGTCCCGAAATGGCAAGTGGTTGAGCGGGGAGTGGTTACGGGAAATTGGCGGGGGATACTTTCGTGGGTAGGCGGAGGCTACGAAAGTAGGGTTGACAGTGAGTCGAGTTGCATCGCGGAAGGTGCAGGGCGATGGAGACTTCAGAAAAGATGAGGGTTGTGTCCGCAGTTTGAAAATTGGGTTTGTGGGTAAGCGGGGAAAATTGCGGCTAGGCTCGATTTTCCTGTCCGATTTGTTATCTGTACTTCTGCTCAATTGGTTTGTGCGTCACGAGGCAGTCAGAAGCTACTTCACTCTCGCTATTCCAAATTTCTCCTGTTTGATCTGAGCACAAGACATATTTACCGTTTATTCCCGGTTCTATTGGTATCGCTATGATCGTGTAGCCGTCGTTTTTTTGATTGCCGCGTTGGGCGCATCGGACGTCGAAACGGTACGAAGACTTTGTCCCAGACGCCAAGACACTGTCCACGAGGGCCGCTCGGTATGGCCCGTCTGAACCTCGTTCGACAAGGTCGTGCAGATTGCAGGCAAACCCAGCGTCAGGATGGCGCGCCGCGTACTCGTGTTCTGCCAGATTCAGATTCTGAATAGCTCCCACCGCCCGACGCAGATTCAGGAAGACGCGCGGCGTCACGGGAGGGAAGATTGCCAGCCAGAACGCCAAAGCTATGGCGAGCGTTGCGAGCAATATCGGAAACTTGCGCTTACCAAAGGCCATGATTGTTTCTTGGCCTCGAAAAAGTCTCTTTGAGCGGGGGCGTAGACAGGCGCTTTATCGAGGCTGCGAGCGGCAAATCCAATGGCTGCTTTTACTTGTTCGCGGTCGAGGCCGTCGAACCACGCCAGGATGTCGTCAATGTTAGCTCCGGCTTTTCAGATTCTGGAAGATGGCCGAGACTGGCATTCGCGTGCCTTTAAGCACCCATGTGCCGCTCACTTTGCCTGGAACGCTTTCGACGACGGGACATTGCGACCAGACGAGGTTCGCCATAGATTAGGCCTCCTTTACGGCACGATATGAGTATATCGCCGCACAGGACCATGTCTGGAGTTAACCGAAACGGCTCCGTCCGTCCCAGTGGCCACGTCCAGCCAACTCGCGATGTTACAAGCAAAAAGAAACAAACCTTGGGCAGCCCTGCCTTGTCGCAAAGGTTTTTCTATAGTCTATGGAATTACTCGGAATCTCACATTGCTTCGGAGTTTGCCTTTGGAGGTGGTTACTGTAACGAACCCGGAGGTCGCTCCCGGAGGTACCCGAGTCGTCAGGTAGGTATTCGCCTTTGAGCCCAGGATAGAATCCTTTCCGTTAAAAGAGACCGCGGTTGCGCCGCTGAGCCCATAGCCTAGGATTTTTACCGTGGAACCAGATCTTCCAGACGTGGGGATTGTTTCGATGAACGGGGCCAGCCCTGCATCCACAGCAAACACCGTGCCTTCATCGTTCACCCCTCCATACCATGTTGTGCCATAGAACTGTCCATTTGTGGATTGGAACAATGCGCCAGAGGGGTTCTCACCATCCGGACAGTTGGTTTGCGCGCAAAAGCTGTAGAGGGTCGTCAAATCGCCTGTCAGGGTAGTTCGGAAGATGCTGCCGTAGGCGTAATAGGCGCCGCCGAGAAAAGTTGTTCCGTAGAGATTGCCGTCCGTGGCCTGGATCAAGGTGCCTTCGGGCGAGGTTCCGTTATAGCCGGTAAAGGTATAAAGGGTGGTGAGAGCGCCGGCGGACGTCATCCCGAAAACTGTGCCTTCATTATCGGTCCCAGGGCCCGTAGTTCCGTAAAAATTGCCATCATTCGCCTGAATGAGGCCGCTGCTGGGTCCAGTACCAGTGAATGTGTATAGGGTCGTCAATTTGCCATTCAGTGTGATTTTGAATACAGTGCTGGAGTTGGTCCCGTAGAAATTGCCATTCGTGGCTTGGATCAGGCTTGAACTGGGGTGGCCGCCGTCGGCGCAGTTTGTCAGAGAACAAAAGCTATACAGCGTGGTCAGTGCTCCCGTCGGAGTGATTCTAAAGACTGTTCCGGCCTCGTTCGCCCCATAAACTTGGGTAGTTCCGTAGAAATTTCCATCTTTTCCTTCAATGAGGGCGGCATCGGGCTGACCACCGTCGCCGCACGCGGATTGGGAGCAGAAGGTGTACAGCGTTGTAAACTCTCCCGCCGGAGTCATCTTGAAAATCGTGCCAGCGTAATAAGGTTCTCCTCCCTCCTCGGTGGTCCCGTAGAAGTTCCCGTCAGTCGCTAGGAGAAGAGCTGCGGACGGGAAGGCGCCATCGCTGCCGCCAAAGCTATAAACCGTGGTCAACGTTCCGCTGGGTGCGAGTTCGAAGATCGTGCCATAAGGTCCATTTGCGCCGCCTACGGAGGTCGTCCCATAGAGATTTCCGTCGACGCCTTGGACTAGGGCCGTTAGGTATGGCCTGGCTCCGTTGGAATAGTCGAAGCTAACGAGGCTTGTAAATGTCTGAGAGTTCGCCGTTACAGTTAGAGCAAGGGAGCAGAGAAGAACCACAATCGGGAGCGTTCTGCGACGTTGGTCTATTTTGATCATGGAGTTCGTAATCCTATTTGCTCATTAAAACATGAGGATACATGCCCCGGTTTTCTCCGAGGCATTCTGGTGACGGCTTTTTTCTTGGCCCTTATCGAGATGACAACTCTTTCTTAGTGATCGGTAAAAGGCACGGGCAAGAGTGCTCACTCCCTACGACTCTCACTAACATCAACTACCTTCGCTGCATGTGGCATCCATTCCCACTTTTCGCAAAGGACGCGAAAAATGGGGCACCCTTTTTGTGTCGGCGGAAAACAGAGAACGCCCAACCTGCGGTAAATCATGACTACGGTGTGATTTCAAATACCACGCCGCAACCGCCGCCGCTGCCGCAGGTGAAGGCTCCTTTGTTTAGGGTTGTACCGTAGAGATTGCCGGCGGGATCCATGACTAAAGCACTCAGAGGATTCGCCCCATCGCCCTCACCGGTAAAAATGTGGAGATATTTGAACCGCCACTGGCCATTAACCGGCGTGATTTCGAAGACGTAGCCATCGTTGGCATCTCCGCCGCCGTTCTGCGCGGTTCCATAAATATTGTTGTTTGGAGTCGATCAAAAGGTGATCGACTGCATTTGCTGCGGGATGAAGACTGGCCAGCACCGTCAATGCCCAGGTCCCTGCGGCGTTTTTGTGCAGGCGATAGACCGTACCACCGCCTCCACTGCCGCCCTCGTATGTCATTCCATAAAGATTTCCGGCCGAATCAAAGGCCAGACCGCCATTCGGCGCCGCTCCGTCACCTGTGTTGGTGAAGGTGTAGAGGATGTGCTCCCGCCACCCGAAGGATGAATGGGTTAACTCGAAAACGATGCCGCACCCGGTGCAGGAGTCGCTGACGCCACCGTTCGCCGTGGTGCCATAAAGGTTTCCATCTGCGTCAGCGATCAGACCACGGAGCGGTCCTACTCCGTCGCCGCCTGCGCCGGTGAAGGCGTGAATGACCCTTTCTTCGCCAGTGAGCGACACCTGGTAGACGGTTCCGCAGCCATTGCCATCGCCTTGGGTGCAGGATAGATCTCCGCCCCTTAAGGTTGTGCCGTACAGCGTATTGTTCAAAAGAAGAACATTCGCGGTGGGCTGGCCGCCATCGGTCCCTCCCGTGAAGCGGTAGAGCACGCGGTCATGAGATTGCGTGGGCAGCAACTGGAAAACCGTGCCGCATTGTATGTCACCCTCAAAGTTGCAATTGCCTTCGCCGCCGGCGGCGGTCGTGCCGAAGAGGCTACCGTTCGCACCGAGGATGACGTTGTCAATCGGAGCGGCGCCGTCGGGATTGGACACGAATGTATTGAGGACCTTATAAGTCCAGCTTCCGCTATTCGGGGTCATCTCGAAGATCGTGCCGCAGCCGGGCGTGTTGTTTAGAACGCAGGTACCGCCGCCGCCAGCCGAGGCAATGCCGTAAAGATTGCCCGACGAATCTATGGTCAAGCCGCTGTAAGGATTGGCTCCGTCGGGCCCGCCGGTGAAGTCGTGTATGACCTGAAAGGTCTGCGCCTGAGCGGCTGCGATCAACAGCACTAACAGGACAATGGAGGTGGAAAAGATACCAAAGATTTTGGGCGTGGGCGAAGCCGGAAAGCTGTGCGAGTGCATAGTTACTCCAACGAAAATCTCGTCCAAGAGGACGGAGAATGGATTAGAAGACCGCTAGCGCGCGACAGTCTAGCAGAGGGTAATGCTCGGAGCAATGAGAGGAAAGGCTCTAACTTGGGAACGCCGGAACCGCTCAGTCCGCGGTTCAACGATCAAAGATCTCGTGCCAGAATCTGTCTCCATACTTTGCCGCGCCAAAGCCGCACGCCAAAATCAGACCTACCATGATGACAAGTAAAAGGGCTAGCTGGTCAAAGAGAATGAAGAACAAGCGGGCGCCAATTAACGTTCCCAAGAGTGCCCCGCAGACGAACCGCACCCAAAATTCGAATCGGCCGATTTTCGGCAGCTCACTCTGATGCGTGTTCCTAGCGGTCACGGCGTCTTAGAAAGTTCTGTCCGCGAAGGAACCACGGCGGTGGATCTGCGGCTGAATTGGAAGCGTAGCTGCCAGGCGCTGGGCGCTGGTTCGCCGTTTTGTTGTGGCGGAGCGAATTCCCATTGCTGCGCGGTTTCCTCGGCCAGGTTGTTGAAGTAGTGGCTGGAGGAGGGCGACGTTATTTTGGCTGCGATGACTTTACCGGACTGATCCACGTCGACGTGGACGCTGATCTTGATTATGCCGTGGATTTTTCTTTTGGTGCTGGCTGAGACTTCGGGTACGACGCGATGACGGATCGGGTCTTCTTTTGTGGATACATCTTTCGCAGACGTATCTTTTGCGGATGTGTCTTTTGCAGGTGCCGCTTTAGCAGATGTATCTAGAGTTGCTGTTGCCGGCGGCGGCGCTGCGGGTTGGGTGTCTGTCGCGGCTGGAGTTGCGGGCGCTGCGGGTTGCGGCTTATGGCTGAACACTTTTGGTCCGAGCCACAGTGCGCCGATTAGGACGATGATCGCTATTGGTGCGCCGATGAGCCATGGCGAACGAGGAGGGCTTTCGGCGCTTCTTGCGAGTGGCGTTTCGGCAACTTCCATAATCCGCACCGGCGCAGAATCGCGAGGGGGTGCGGGTTTTGCCACGGGTGTTGATTTGGCGAGCGGCGCGGGTTTTGCTGCTGCGGCGGAAGCGGTCGAGGTGACTGCGACCGTGGGCTGGAGCCATGCGCCGATTTCGGCGATGGTCGAACGATTCTTCGGTTCCAGCACCAGACAGTCGCTGATGATGCTGCGCAAGGGTTCGGGAATGTCGGCGGGAATTTTTGGCGCGGCTGAAAGATTTCCCGTGACTGCCAACGGACGCTGCTTCAGGGCTGCGATTAAGAACATTCCCAGCGACCACACGTCGGCGGCGGGAGTCAGCGTGCCGGTTGCGGTTTCAGGAGCGTCGTAAGCGGTGAGCGGGGAAATGTTGTCGCGAGGCTCGCCGGCCTTATACACGCGGTCCACGGGGAGCTTTATCTTGTCTCCCATGGCCATGATGTTTGAGGGCTGGACGTGGCCGTGAACAAAGCCATTTTTGTGCAGATAGGCAAGGCCTTCGAGCACGGGCGGAAGCAGTTCTTTGATTTCATCGGGAGTCAGGGCGCGCTGGGGGAGAATCTGTCCCAGGTCTTCTTCGGCGAAGTCGGTGACTACGAAAAAGAAGGGCGTGTTGTCGATTTCGGAGCGTCCGCCATCGAGCACGCGAAGAAGATACGGAGAGTTCAATTGCGCCAGGGCTCGCCAGCGGGCGAGCTGATGATCCGTGTCGAAAAAATCCGCGGGAAAAATCTTGACCACCGCCTTGGGAGATTTGGGACCGGCGATTTCGGTCAAGTAGACGCAGCTATGATCGGTGTTTCCCAGCCACTGCCGCAGCGGCAGCCGCGCGTCGAGCATGCGGCCTTCCCAGGCTCGGCCTATCTCTGCAATATTCATGGGCTCCCACTCGTAAAAAACATTCTAGCCGAGAGTTATTGTTTGCGACGGCTGGGAAGTTCACAGTGCTCGAAGAGTAAAGTAAAAAACCGAACCGTGGCCGAGCTGGCTGCGGACTCCGATGGCGCCGCCGTGGAGTTCGACGATGGCTTTGGCGATGGCCAGGCCCATGCCGGTGCCCTGCACGCTCGAGCGCAGATTGCGTCCACGATAGAATTTTTCGAAGATCATGTCCAGTTCCATGTCGTCGATGCCTGCGCCGTGGTCGGCCACGCTGGTCACGATTTCCCCGCCCAGGCGCAGTTCGGCCATCACGTGAATGGGAGTGTCGGGGGGAGAATATTTTCCGGCATTTTCCAGGAGATGGACGAGAACCTCGATGATGCGGTCTACATCCATGTTGATGAGCGGCAAGTTGTCAGGAATTTTCACTTCGACGGGATGACGCTGTAGGACGAGGCGCGAGGACTGAATTGCCGCGTCAATGGGCTCACGGATGGAGTGTGGGGCGAAGTGAAACTCCAACTGATGAGAATCGAGTTGGGCGACTTCCGCCGCCTCGCCGACCAGGCGGTTGAGGCGGTCGGTTTCTTCGTTGATGACGGTGAGTAGTTCTTTGCGGTCGGCGGTGGCGAGTTCGACGCCGGAGAGCAGTGTCTCTGCTGAGGCTTTAATGGCGGTGAGCGGCGTGCGAAGTTCGTGGGTGACGGAATCGAGTAGAACCGAGCGCAGACGGTCGCTTTCGCGGGCGGCTTCGGTCTTGGTGAGTTTTTCGACGGTATGGGCGCGTTCGATGGAGATGGCGGTGAGGCTGCCGATGGCTTCCAGAGTTTCGCGCGAGAGATCACAGCCGGAAAGGCCGATGGCGCCGACGCAGCGAACGCCCATACGCAGCGGCATGAAGCAGATGCGGCGATCGCGGTCGAGGACGGGTTCGCCTCGGCTGCTGATGGCCTTCAGTTGGTCGGTGGAAAATTGCGACTGGCTGGCCGGATCGAAGAAGTAAGTTTCCTGCCGTTCCTCGAGAAACATGGCGGCGCCGGTGACCCCGAAACAATCGACTACGTAGTTGGGGATGCGGTTGATGAGGCCGAAGACGTTGTCGCTGACCAGGAGTTGCTGGCTGAAAGCGTAGAGGCGCTCGACTTCGCTGCGGCGCTGGTTCGACTGTTCGGCTTCGCGCCGGGCGCGGGCGGAGAGTTGGCTGGCGACGACGGCGGTGCAAAGAAAGGCGAACAGGGCGATCCAGTTTTGCGGGTCGGCGATCGTAAACTGATAGAGAGGTGGAAGGAAAAAATAGTTGTATCCGATGGTGGCGAGTATGGCGGTGAAGATGGCGCAGTGCAGGCCCCAGACCGTGGAGATGACGAGAATGGCCAGCAGAAAAGTGAAACCGACGGTGGTTTGATTTACGTGCAGCCAACGGGTATAGACGAAGATAATAAGCGCCACCGCGGCGGCTGAAGCTGCGAAGCGTAATATCTGGTAGAGAGTCGCTCGTTTCACCGTGAGGCGATTCTAGCTGATTGGCCATCGCGCGATATTGTTTAGCCGAATAACTTTTAGCCGAGCGACTCTTACCTGAATAACTATTGCATGCCCAAGACTCCCGAACAATGGCTGGAAGAAGCCGCGCCGAAGAAGAAAGGAATTTTCAAGCTCTTTTTGGGCTACGCGCCCGGCGTGGGCAAGACCTACAACATGCTGAGCGAGGGCGTGCGCCGCGCCAGCCGCGGCGAAGATGTGGTGATTGGGATTGTGGAAACGCATGGGCGCAAGGGCGTGGTCGAACTGGCGGCGAAGCTGGAGACGGTGCCGCGGCGCGAGGTGGAATATAAAGGCACGCTGTTTGAAGAGATGGACGTGGACGCGATTCTGGCGCGCAAGCCGGCGGTCGCATTGGTTGACGAGTTGGCGCATACCAATATCGAAGGCAGCCGGCACAACAAGCGATACGAAGATGTAATGGATCTGCTGGAGGCGCAGATCGACGTGGTATCGACGATGAACGTGCAGCACATCGAGAGCCTGATGCCGACGATTCAGAGCGTGACTGGAGTTCATGTCCGCGAGGCGGTGCCGGACTGGGTGTTGCAGCGGGTGACAGAGATTGTGCTGGCGGATCTGACCCCTGAGGCTCTACAGACGCGCATGAAGCGAGGGGATATTTATCCGGTGGAGCGGGCGGATAGAGCACTGGGAAACTTTTTTCGGCCAGCCAATTTGATTGCGCTGCGGGAATTGGCGCTCCAGCAGGTGACGCGGGCGGTGGACCGCAGTCTTGAATCGTATCTGGAAAAGGAGGGCGCCGGGCGTGGGTTGGGGGTGCGCGAGCGCATTGGGGTTTGCACCAGTTCGAGCCCGGCGGCGCAGTATTTAATTGCCCGGGCGGCGCGCATGTCGCAGCGTATCGATGCCGATCTATATGTGATTTACGTGGACACCGGAGTGGACGCGGATCCGAAGGATCAGCGGTCGTTGAATCAGAATATTCAGTTCGCGCAGAATCTGGGTGCGGAGATTGTTTTTACCAAGGGCAAGAGCGTGGCCGAGGAAGTGGCCAAAGTGGTGCGCGAGAAACACATCACGCAGGTGGTGTTTGGACGGTCCGCGCAAACCGGGCTGCGAAGATATTTGTACCTTTCGGCGATTCATAAGTTCTTGCGCGATGCGCCGCCGGTGGACGTTCACATTGTTACGCAGGAAGTGAAGTGAGCGAGGCGGAATGAACGGGAACGGTCCAGCGAAGGGAAATATTCTGGTGGTCGACGACGAGCAGCAGATCACGCGCGTGTTGAAGACCACGCTTTCGAGTCAGGGCTATGGCGTGCGCACGGCCGGGGATGGGGAAGAGGCGTTGGTGGCGATGCAGGATTGGCCACCGGATTTGGTTATTACGGATTTGCGGATGCCCAACCTGGGAGGGATTGAGCTGTGCCGGCAGATTCGGGCGAAGTCGCGGATTCCGATTATTGTGTTGTCGGTGAAGGGCGAGGAGCGGACCAAGGTCGACGCGCTGGACGCGGGTGCGGACGACTATGTGACCAAGCCGTTTAGCGTGAACGAGCTTTTGGCGCGGGTGCGGGCGGCGCTGCGGCGAGCCGCGGCACCGGAGGAGCCGGAAAAAGCGGTCATCGAGACTGGAGACTTCCGCGTGGATATCCCGGGACGCAGCGTTCGGGTGAAGGGGCGGGAAGTTCATCTCACGCCGAAGGAATTTGATCTGCTGGTGTTTTTGGCTAAACATGCGGGTAAGGTGCTGACGCATCGCGCGCTGCTTTCCGCGGTATGGGGCGCGAACAACGTAGAACAGCCGGAGTATTTGCGCGTGTTCGTCGGCCATCTGCGAAAAAAGCTGGAAGCGGACGAGAATTCTTCGCGATACATTCTCACCGAGCCGTGGGTGGGATATCGGTTTGAACCGGGCGAGTGATCTCAGAATCCCAACTCATAACTAACCGAAGGCGTAATCATTTCCGCTGATCGCCCTTGCCTCCTACGCTATTGCGCACCTGGATTATCCTTCAGAGTTACTCGACGGAGGCTACAGATGCGACAAGGCTGCTTGGTATGTGAGTTTTCACGGGGCAGAAGACCGGGCCACTTGCGGCGCAATTCTCCAGTTCCTCTTCTATGCGTGTTGCTGATTGCCCTCGCTTGCGTGCCATTCGCCGATGGCCAGGAAATAAACGATGCGGGCAATCCGAATCGGGATCTGCGAGTGCGAGTCTCCGATCTGGAAACGGAAGTGAAGGAACTGAGGGAGATCGTAAGGCAGTTGCAGGCCGCGAACACGAGTGTTTCGGTGAGGCCGAATGCTTTGGTGGCGGCGAGCGATTCGGTTGCGACCGCCGGACCAAGCGTACTGGTATCCGCCGAAGTTTCCGGTCAAACATCTTCAAATCAAGCATCTTCAAGCGAACTATCCTCAACCCAAGCTGCGTCGGGCCAAACATCTTCGGGTTCGGCGATGGTGAGTCCCGAAGACTCGAAAAATCTGGCGTTCCTGCGCGGGACGACGATCAATCTGGCGCTCGACGGCTATTACGAATACAACTTCAACCATCCGGTGGGACGGGTGAACCTGCTACGCGTGTATGACGTGCTCAGCAATAATTTCAGTTTGAATCAGGCCAACGTTGTGGTTGAAAATCTCCCGCATCCTGAAGCCGGACAACGCTGGGGCGGGCGGCTGGATTTGCAATTTGGGCAGGCGACCGACACGTTGCAGGGAAATCCTTCGAACGAGCCGCGACCTGATATTTATCGCAATATTTTTCAGGCCTATGGGACGTACGTTGTTCCGGTAGGCAAAGGGCTGAATGTGGATTTTGGGAAGTGGAGCAGTTCCCTGGGAATCGAAGGCAATTACAGCAAGGATCAGATCAATTATTCGCGCAGTTATTTCTTCGGCTTCCTGCCGTTTTACCACATGGGAGTGCGCGCCAGTTATCCGGTGAACGACCGCTTCACGGTGAATTACTGGATCGTGAACGGCACCAACCAAGCCGAAGCCACGAACGCGTTTAAAGATGAATTATTCGGCTTTACAGCAAAGCCGCGCAAGACGATTACGTGGAATTTCAATTATTACCTAGGGCAGGAGAATCCTGACCGGGTGGAGGTGGCTCCTTATCTTCCGATTCCGGTGCAGCCGGGGCTAAGTTTTGTCGGGATCAGTCCTGCGCCGAATGGACGGACGCATATTTTCGATAGCTACGCGACCTGGCAGCCGACGCCGAAGTTGTCTTTTGCGCTGGAAGGCGATTATGAGATTCAGCGCGTGTGGCAGAATGCGTCGCCGGGAGAGTCGTCGGCTCCCAAACATGTCGATGGCGGCGTGGCGTATGCGAAGTATCAGCTCACGTCCAAGGTTGCGCTAGGGGCCAGAGCGGAATATTTGTCGGATCGTGGAGGACTTTTCAGCGGAATCACTCAGGCGTTGAAAGAGAACACCGTGACGTTCGATTACAGCCTGGCCGACGGATTTCTGATGCGTTATGAATGGCGCCGCGACTTCTCGAATCAACCTTCATTTCTTACTGATGTGCAGGGCGTGCTAGGCAAACAGCAGAATACGGCCACAGTTGGGCTGATGTGGTGGTGGGGACGCAAGGAAGGCGCGTGGTAGCCGAATTGCGCTCCTGACTTTTCAATCGCTCTTTCAATGCAAGCGCGGAAATATTTAGGGGCTAGGCGCAGCCGCTACTTTGCCGTCCTTGGGATTTGGACCAGATGCATGGGGCAACAGCGGATCTGGTCCTTCTTCCTGTTTCTCCAACGCACTGTTCAATTGACGGACCAGTTCGATTAATCGGTCTGGGTCTAGTTCCTGGGAGGCGAGCCGGGCGAGGTTTTGCCAGTCCTGATTTTCATAGGTCATCATGAAAATGGAAGTGCAACTGGGCTGCCGGAATTGGTTGGGGTCCCGCACTCGCCATCTGCACAGCCGGAAGCTACGCTGAATCAATTGGTTACAAGTCTACGTAGATTTACCGGCTAAACCTGGAAGGGAAGCTTTTCCACCCTAGAGAGAAATATTTCACGGGCTGAGTGAATTGCCAGCAGATTCCGGCCAAGCTCTTTCTTATTCCCACCGAGATTTCCAACGAGCGCCAGCGTCATCGCAGCTCAAAATGTCCTTCTGTGATCTATCGCTGATTGTCCTCACGAGGCACACTAGCAACCTTAAATTAGTCAAGACATTACAAGAGTACCGACAACTTGCGCATGAATGCTCCCCCCAAGCACTCGACAGCTCTCTCTATTGTAGCGGTGGCAGTGTTGTCCCTGGCGATGATCGGGTGCCAGGGAATTACCAGCACTCCCGTGACGACTTCAACCGGTTCGACATCCCAGACGGCGGCGGGACAGTTGAGCGTAACTCCTGCCAGCGTGACTTTTACCGGTGCGCAGGCTGGCGTCAGCCAATCGCAGACGGCCACGGTGACGAACACCGGAAGTTCGACCGTAGTAATCACGGAAGCGCCGGTGACGGGCGATGGATTCAGCGCCAGCGGACTGAACCTTCCAATGACCCTGCCTGCTGGTCAGGGCGCACACTTCTCGGTGGGATTCACTCCCGCCACTTCGCCCAACGCGAGCGGAAGCGTGGCGATCACGTCGAACGCTGCGAACTCGATGGTCGCGGTTCCCTTGACCGCCACCGGCATCAGTTTCCTTCCCTCAAAATTAGCGGTGACACCGGGGGCGCTGAGTTTGGGCAAAGTGAGCGTAGGCGGCAGCGGAACGGCAACGGGAACGCTGACGGCCTCGTCCGGAAGCGTGACCATCACTTCGGCCACCACTAGCAATTCGAGTTTTGCTTTGAGCGGGTTGTCGCTGCCCGCGACAATCCCTGAGGGAAAGAGCGCGTCTTTCACCGTGAGCTTTCGTCCACAATCGAGCGGTGCCACGAGTGCGAAGCTGACCTTTTCCAGCAGCGCCTCGCCGCCGACTACGGTTGCAGACCTCAGCGGAACCGGAGTTGCGGCGACCACGCAATTGAGTGTCGGACCGACGACACTGGGTCTGGGTAACGTCACGGTCGGAAGCACGGGAACCGCAACAGGAACGCTCACGGCGGCAGGAGGAAACGTAACGGTTTCTTCGGCCAAGAGCAGCAATTCGGAGTTTGCGCTGAGCGGGTTGTCGCTGCCGACGGTGATTGATGAAGGTAAGAGTGTTCCTTTCACGGTGAGCTTTCATCCCTCATCGGGCGGGGCGGCCAGTGCGACGCTGACGTTTGACAGCAATGCGAAGTCCTCGACGACGGTTGAGAACCTAAGTGGCACGGGCACCACGACGAGCGCGAAGTTGGCGGTGAGCCCGACTACCTTGAATTTGGGTAGTGTGGCCGTGGGAGCCGATGGCACGGCGCAAGGAACGCTCACGGCAAGTGGCGCGGATGTGACCATCAACTCGGCCAGCAGCAGCAACTCGCATTTTGCATTAAGCGGGATCACGCTGCCGGCGAAAATCCCGGCCGGGAAGAGTGCAACCTTTACCGTAACGTTTAACCCGCAAGCCACTGGATCTGCGAGTGGAACATTGACCTTCACCAGCAACGCGGTGCCGTCGTCGACGGTGGATGATCTCATCGGGACTGGCACCTCCGATCCGCAACATACGGTCAGCCTCTCGTGGAACCCCAGCAGCTCTTCCAATATTGTCGGTTACAACGTTTACCGGTCCACGTACGTCACTTCGTGCGGGGCTTATTCCAAGCTGAACTCCGCGCTCAATACGTCTACTTCGTATGGAGATAGTTCGGTGGTAGATGGGCAGAAGTACTGCTATGTGACGACGGCGGTGAACAGCAAGAAGGAAGAGAGTGCCTATTCAGCGGTGGTTGAGGCTACGATTCCGGCTCCGTAAGATCGGCTTCGTAAGACCGGATCGGTAGACGAGCCGGTTACAACTGGCTGGCTGCTTTAGCTTTTTCGTTTTCTCGTCGCCTTGATGGCTGGGGTAGTCCCTCGACCGGTCGCGGTGGCTTTGCGGCGGGTTGCGCTTGAGGAACGGCTCCTGAAGGGTGTAGCCGCGCGAGCGAGGATTTGGCTTTTTCGTGCGCCTCCTCGATTTGTTTGGCGGTCATTGCTTTTTCCATTTGCACTTTGACTTGAGTCCCGCCATCGGCGGCCAGCAAGTACCAAGCATAGGCTTGCACGACATCCCGCGGCTCCTTTTGCAGCGACACATACATCTGGGCAAGAGCCAGTTGGGGAAAGGGTAAGCCGCTCTCGGTGCTTTGCAGGAACATGCCGAAGTCATCCGCTGAAGCTGCGCTTTCGGATGGTCTGGATTTCTTGCGTACCGGTTCAGTCCCAGCGGCGGCGAGAGTCATAAACAACAACTCGACCCGGCTGGAGACACCCAGCTTGTCGAAGACGCGGAACAGGTAATTCTTGACCGTGTGCTGGCTGAGGTTGAGGCGCTCGGCGATTTCGCGGTTGGTGAGCCCTTCGGCTAGGCTGCGGACAATCTGTAGCTCGCGCTTAGAGAGCAGGCTCATGCCTTGGGCATTCATCGCGCGCACGTCGGGGGCGGCGGCCAGGGCCTCAATGGCGATGGTCATTTGCCGATGATTGGCCCAGATCTGGCCTTCGTGCACGCGGCGAATGCAAAGGTTCAGGATGTGCACCGGCTCGGTTCGGCTGACGACTCCCCGTGCACCGGCGCGAAAAGCGCTGAGGACGGCGTCATCGGCGGAGGAATCGAGCAGCATCACGGCTTTGATTTTGGGGAGCGATGAACGGATTTCGCGGAGCAGTTCGAAGCCGCGTCCGGGGCGCTCGTCAAGCGTGGAATTCATCAGCAGCACGTCG
>Ga0209010_1000187_pt1 | contig 23070 bp, 19 predicted proteins | sample BlaSpr_A8_OM1_O3_FD_187985 | JGI IMG/M metagenome (GOLD analysis project Ga0209010, IMG submission 187985) | Forest soil microbial communities from Thunder Bay, Ontario, Canada - Black Spruce, Ontario site 2_A8_OM1_O3 (SPAdes) (version 2) | ecosystem: Environmental > Terrestrial > Soil > Boreal...
TTCCCACACTCGCTGCGCTTTCTGGTGGAAAGTCCGCTCACCGGGGGCAAGCCGCTTCAAGAAATCGGGCGTCCTTATGTCTCTCTCTACGACTTTGCCCACAATGAATTCGTGCCCGCCGCATCGGAACTGCGAACGGCACGTGGTCTCATTGAACGCCATCTCACGAATGTCGCAGTAACGGGCGGCGAGAAAACATTGCGCGATCTGCTTGTCCGCGGTACGTTTTTCCGGGATTTCCTCGACCGACATTTGCCCCACGGGCTGTTTGTTACGCGCGTGTTCGAGCGCTGGCTCGACGCGGCGCAGCCGGCGGCGCTCGTCGTCGGCAATCCGGCATTCGAGGGGCCGGCGCTCACCCTGGCGCAACGGCGTGGCATTCCGACGCTGGTCTTGCAGCACGGCATATTGGGAGATTTCTGCCAGTTCATCGATCCGCCCGTTGACCATTATGTCGTGCGCGGAGCGTTTTGGCGCGGCTTTCTGGCGCCACCGGTACGGCCACGAGCGCTGGTCTTGAATCCGCCTGAGCCCAGCCCGGCAGCAGCGCCGCGACAGTTAGACTCTCCCCGCAGTATTCTGTTTCTCACATCGCCCTACTCCATGCAGGAATTTTGGAACGAAGCGGATCTGGACGACATTCTTCGAAGCTTGGTGGCGACAGCCGCGTCAGAGCGCGTCGAACTCGTCATCAGGGTGCATCCGCTCGAGCAAGCGGCGGAGTATCGGGTCAGGCTTGAGACGCTGTTCGGCAAAACGCTCGACGGTGTCGATGTGACGTTCAGTCAAGGCTCCGGTCTTCACAGCGTCCTGTCACGCGCCGCCGTCGCGGTGACTTACTCTTCAACGGCTTTTCTCGACTGTATTAAACTAGGTGTTCCCATCGTCGGTTTCGATTGGCATCATTTCAGCTACAAACGGCAGATCAAAGAATATGGAGTGTTCCACTTCGCCCAAAGCCTTGCGCATCTGCGGGAGCTATTGACCGAGGCGTTACGCGGATCGTTGCAAGGATATCGCGGCACGATAGAGCCGTTTTTGGCAAAGAGTTCGGCGGAGGAGATCAGGGTCGGCCTGGACCAGGCAATCCGGGGAACGGGCCGGAAGCCCGTCGAGGTTTCAGCCGATGCGGTGACGCTGGATCGTGCTCCACCGATTTGGGTACGCAAATGGGCTTAGACCTCGCCGCAGTTCAATTGCTTTGCCGCATTAAAAGCATCGGCGTGGATTTTTCGGACACGCTTACGATCGGGCGGCAAAAAACCCATAGCGATTCCGGCGCATTGCTGCGAACTTTCAGCGCGATCCGCATTTCTAGTGAGCACGTTCGAGGCTGCAGATAAGAGACAACGGTGAGCCGCTTTTTAGGCTGTTGCGAGCGCAGCAAGTCTGCTCACGCGACGCGTCCGACCATGAGCAGGCGACCTATATTTGCGACCTCGGCCAGCCGTGCGATCAGTGATGCCAACCGAAAACCGCATTGCTCCAATCCGCGTCTTCGTGGAGTCTTGGGCCGACCGCGACAATACCAACGCACAAAACCTTTCTAGCAAGGAGATTGTGGCGCGCCTCGATCCGAAGCGATTTCATGTCACTATGATCTGCGGTCGCGACCCTGACGCTAGGATTGCGTCGCGGCCGAATACTGTTCTGCTCCCTTGGCGCCGCCACGGTAACACGTTGCTCAACTTCCTGTACCTTGTAAGCCAAAAGCCGGATATTTATTTTTTCCCGCGGGTGGGAGCACTCTATAGCTTCTATAATCCGGTTCGGTCGCGGATCAAGCTTCCGACCAAAATTGTCGCGTACGTTGTCAGTACACTGTCGGCCGCCGATCACGAAAACTCCTACTTCAATGACGCGCAGCGTAATTTCTACAAAGAAATGCGCGCGCAATGCCGTGCCGCCGATATCGTGGTGGGAAACTCCATGCACGTCAGCAACGACATTCATCAGCTCTTAGGCATTTCAGCGAAAGCAATTCACAGCGGTATCGACCCGTCGATATTTTTTGCCAACGATTTGCCAACACAAAACTCGACGGTCACCGTCCTGTATGCCGGATCGTTCCAGCGGCGGAAACGTCCGGATGTGCTCATCTCCGAAGCGCAGAGGTGGCCGAACGTCCGTTTCCGGATGGTCGGAGAGGGCGAGGAGCTGAAGCCCTGCATGGCGCTTACAGAACAACTCGGTTGCAGCAACGTGACGTTCCTCGGGCATCTGCCTCAGGCCAAGCTTGCCGATGAAATGCGGAATGCCGATATCTTCCTGTTTCCAAGCCTCGTCGAGGGACATCCGCAGGTGCTCGGGCAGGCCGCGGCATGCGGCCTGCCCTGCATCGCGATGGATTGCTATCATCCCGACTACGTCGTCCATGGCGAAACTGGATTTCTATGTTCGGACTTCGACGATCTTTCGAGGCGCCTGCGGGAGCTCTTGGACGACTCTGCGTTACGCGCAAAAATGTCTCGAGCGGCCATGGCACATGCGAGAAAATTCGATTGGAATGCTGTTGTAAAACAGTGGGAAAGCTTGTTTGAGCGCGTCGTGATTTCGTAAGCGAGACCAGCCGGCATGTGCGGGATTTACGGAATATTTCAGCCGTCGGAAAGGTTGTCCGACGATGTCGACGCGTGGGACCTCGCCGCCCAGCAGCTATTGTCCCACCGCGGACCAGACGGACGGAATTCGGTGCGCCGCCTTGGATCCAGCGTGCTGCTCGGCCACACGCGCCTCTCCATCATCGACTTGGCACGCGGCCTTCAGCCGCTTGCGAATGAGGACAATTCCGTTTGGGTCGTATTCAACGGCGAGATCTACAATTACATCGAGCTGCGAAAAGCCCTTTGCGAGTCACAACATCGTTTCCGCACCTCTACCGACACCGAAGTGCTCGTTCACCTCTACGAGGAGAAAGGCGACGGGCTGTTGGCGGACCTCGATGGCATGTTCGCGTTCGCACTACTGGATGAGAAGCGTCGCCGGCTTCTCCTCGCGCGCGATCGTTTCGGCGAGAAGCCGCTTTATTGGACGCTTAGAAACGGCGGTAAAAGCATTGCCTTTGCCTCGGAGCTGAAGGTTCTCTTGGCGTTGCCCGGCATCAGTAGAGAAATCGACGTCGCCGCAGTCAGTCAGTATTTCGCGCTTGGCTATGTTCCGGCGCCGCGGACTCATATCCGCGGCATTCATAAACTGTGCGCGGGCGAAGCCCTCACCATGACGGCCGATGGACCAGTGCGAACGTTTCGTTATTGGTCGCCTGCCGTTCCCGATCAAGCCTCCGATCGGCGCCGCGAGCAGGAATTGGCCCATGACCTCTGGCATTTGCTGAAGGAGTCGACCCGCTTGCGATTGCGCAGCGACGTTCCTGTCGGCGCGTTCCTTTCCGGAGGAATTGATTCGACAATGATTGTCGCCGCCGTTCGCGAAGTTGAACCTGCACGCAAGCTCACGACTTTCTGCGCAAGATTTGACGACGACACGCTCGATGAATCAAAGCACGCCCGTCTGGTAGCGAATGCAGCCGGCACAGACCACCGAGAAATTCAAATCTCGGAACAAGAGCTAATTTCCTGTTTTGACGAATTGTTGGCATACTACGATGAGCCGTTTGCCGACCCCGCCATGTTTCCGACCTACGCAATTTGTCGGGCCGCCCGCCAGGAATGCAAAGTATTGCTGTCAGGGGACGGCGGCGATGAGATCTTTGGCGGATATCATCATTATTACCGATACTTCAACTGGCGCAACTTGCGTAAGGTGCCAGGCGTGCGCGCGGCCGCCGGGACCTTGAGCGCGCGATGGCCAAGCGGCCGAAGCGGCGCTGGTCTGCTGCAATTTATGGCTTCCAACACGCGGCGTCCCGAACTTCCGAATATGTTCGGCGATATGGAAACTCTGTTTACTGAGCCATACAGGACGGAGGCGCAAGTCGGCCTGCGCGAGTTGACGGATCGGCTCCAAGCCCATTCGCCGGGCCCTTACCCATATTCGCTCATGGCGCGCGATGTCTCGTCATATTTGCCGGAACAAGTGCTGGTTAAGGTGGACCGGGCCAGCATGCGCGCGTCGCTCGAGTGTCGCGCCCCGATTTTGAACACCAAGCTTTGGGAGTTTTCGACTTCCCTGCCGCTAACGCGGCATTTTCGCGATGGACAGGGCAAAGCGTTGCTTAGGGCGGCATTGCCAAACTGGGTTCCTGAGCAAATCAGAACCCGCCGAAAACAGGGATTTGTTCCGCCGTTGGCGTCGTGGTTTCGCGGAAAACTCAATTCGTCACTGGATATTTCAATAAGGCAGCCTGGGACAACGGCAAAGGAAATGATTCGGGTAGACGGCTTTCAACGTCTGCTCACCGCGCATATGAACGGCGCCGACAAGAGCGCGGCACTGTTTCGCTGGTTGGCATTTCAACGAGCGGTCGCCGGGTAACGGCGGCGTAACGGAGGCGCGCTCATGACCACCAAGTCCATGACCGGATCCGAAACCGGCGGTGACGTCGCTGGACAGGAATACTGGGAATCTACCTGGTCGACCGCGAAACCCGTCCTCTATCCGGGTCCGGTCTTTCAATTTGCGCCGCTTGCGGATAAACACCTGCCGAAAGCCAAAGGGCTGCGAGTTATAGAATTGGGAGCAATGCCGGGCAATCACCTGGTCTACTTCAACAAAGAGTTCGGTTATCGAGTTTGCGCCCTGGACTATGTCGCCGACATGAGCATTGTAGAGCAGACGTTTGCAATAAACGGCGTGAGCGATTTTGAAATCGTCAATTGCAATCTCTTTGGGTTTTCTTCAGTCGAAAAATTCGATGTCGTATTCTCAGTCGGATTGGTTGAGCATTTCGAAGACTGGCGAGCCATATGGAACAAGCACACTGAACTGCTCAAGCCCGGCGGGTATCTCTTTATCGGACTGCCGAATACGAGATTTTTGCATTGGGTTTTGATGAAGCTTTTTTGCCCATCGATGTTGGCCGTGCATCGACCCTACCTGATGTCGCGGAAGGTGCTCGGCAGGTTGTCGGCCGAATCGGGCTTGGACGTTTTATTCTGCAATTACATTGCGACCTACCGACCGTTCTATCCCGTGCCGGCGCCAGTCGGTTTCCTCAACCGCGTGATCATCAAGCTCTTGAATCTATCTGGGCTTGGCGAAATTCCGAACAGGTTCGCCAGCCCTTTTATTTTCTTAGTTGCGCGAAAGAGCGGCGCCTGAACTGATCACCATGCAGGTTCCGTTGACCGCAGATAAGCACGCACGATGAATGCCGTAAAGATTGGCGGCCAAGTGCTCTACGTTTTCGGCGGTGGCGTATTCACGCTGCTGGTAGGCTTACCGCTCCAAATTTATGTCGTTCGATCGCTGGGCGCGCAACCATTCGGCGCCTACAGCGTCGTCGAGGGCGCGCTGGCAACGATTGCCAACCTCCTGGCCTTCGGAATCGCACCAACCGCCGTTCGCTTCATCCCGGAGCATCTTGGCCGCGGTGAAAGTGGACATGTTCGGAGCCTTGTGGCCCTTGCCTCGGTCGCGCTCCTTGCAGTCGGCGTCTTCGGAGCCGTGATAACGGCTTTGCTTTCGCACGAGGTGATCGCATGGTGGGGACTGACTGAGAATGTACAGCGTGTTATTGCGGTCATGGTGCTGACGATTCCGATCGGACTCTTGACGTTTCTGTATCAGCAGATCCTTCGTGGCTTCCAGCAAATCTTCATCATGATATTCATCAGTTCGGTGGTTACTTTGGCGACGAAGGCCGCGCTGAGCGTTCTGTTCCTCCACAACAATTGGGGCACGGTCGGCTACGCATGGGCGGTGGTCCTGTCCAGCGCCTTTGGGCTGATATTGATGGCAGCGGTGGCGGCGCGGCTACTGTGGCGCCTTGAGAAGCCGGCCGAGCTACTCGCGCGGCCAATGCGACAGTGGATCCGGTACGCCTCGGTGCTTTACGCCAATGGGCTGTTCTCGGCCGCTGTCCAATATCTGGACCGGTTCCTTGTCGGCGCGCTGATCGGAGCAGACGGTGTCGCCACCCTTGTCGTTGTTCGCCAGCTCCAGCAAATGCCGCAGACGTTGTTCAATATGTTTCTTGTTGTGGTCGGCCCGATGTTCGCGGCAAGCAGGGGACAGCAACTCCGGAGCATCTATCAGGTGACCACCGATTGGTGCATGCGGTTGGCGCTGCCGTTGATGCTTTTTCTTGCAGTTTTTGCTAGCCCGACGCTCAACTGGTATGGCCGCGACTTCGCGGAAAACGGATCGGCCTTGTTGCTGCTTCTCCTTTTGGCGACAACGATCAGCATGGCGTACGGACCCATCGGCAATTTATTGATGATGACGGGATTCGAATCGAATATGCTGCGAGTAACGATCGCGGCTACCTGCACGGCGATGCTGGGCTATTTGATCTTCATACCGTTTTTCGGCTTGATCGGCGTTGGAATCGCCGTTGTGCTATCTACACTCCTGGGCAACACAGCGGCGTTTAATATCGCGCGACGCGGGCTTGAGCATGTTTGGTGGGCGGCGCGCTACACGGCATGGCTGTTGCCCTCTTTCCTTTCATTGAGCTGCCTTCTGGTGTTGCGCGTTTCGCTCGGCTGGAGCGTGGATGTGCGAGTCGTGTGGCTCGCGGTTGGCCTGTTGCTCGCTTATGCCAGTTTCAGCGCCGGTAATCTGGTAGCCGGTCTCCACGCCGACGACCGTGCGCTGCTTGCTGCTGTGAAGGCGCGGTTGCGATCAAGTGCCGGCTTTGGCGGATAGATGGTTTTCTGCTCCACCGCAGCTGCCGAAGTGTTCAAGCTTTTTTCACCTAATGGGTCTGGCGCGCTGGAGTGGGACAAGGATCCTCAGCCGGCGGAATGGGATCATGCCCTTGCCGCGCTGTCCGGCCATCCCTTGCAGTCGTGCCTGTGGGGCGATGCGCGCCGTGCCGTGGACGGCATCGCGCAGCACCGTTGGCTGGCGCGACGCGGCGGCGAACCGATCTGGATGATCCGGGTGGAGGAACGCAAAGTTCTGGGCGGCAAGATTGCCTGGGCGCCGCGGGGCCCGACCGGGCGCACGGCGGAGATGAGCTTGTCTGTGCCGCCTGGATTCGAGGAACGCCTCAGGGCCGAAGGCTTTGCGCTGCTCATCTGCGATCCCTGGGTTGAAGACCCTGAGACGGCACAGCGTCACGCCAAGGCCGCCCGCACGAAACCGCAAACGATCTGGATCGACCTTTCGTCGGGCAAAGACGCCGTATTCAGCAACTTGCATAAACATGTGCGCAACGGCGTGCGGCGCGCGGCGAAAATTGGCGTCAGCGTTGAAACGACATGCGATCCAGGCCGAACACGCGAATTCGTGGACCTGTGCAGCAGCATCAGCGTCCGAAAAGGCTTCGAGCTTCGCGCAACCTCGGATTTCGTCAACACCCTCTTGAAGAATTCAAGAAACAATGGCGATGCCGAAGCCGTGCTGTTCGTGTCGCTGAAGAACGGCAACCTCGGAGCCGGCCTTGTAGCTCTCCGTGTCGGCGAAAGTGTGCATATGATTTTCGCTGGCACCAATCGCGATTTGCGCCACGACCGTGTTGGCGAGGCCTGTCAATGGGGCGTCATGGAGTGGGCCATCTCGCGCGGCTGCACGCGATACGACCTGGAGGGCATCGATCCGGCCAATAACGCTTCGGTTTACGAGTTCAAGAAGCGTTTAGGCGGCGAAGAGATTACATTGCGCGGCCATGTCCACCTCCCGCTTAGATTTCCAGGGCGGGCAATGTCGTGGCTAGTCCGGCGCGGCGCCCATGGCTGATGATGCAAATTGGAGAAGCCTTGTCCCTCACTGAGGGCCAGAGTCCCAGGCACATGTCTTGGAGAAATCCGGCGAGGTCAATCGTCAAAATTGTCTCAACTATTTGGACGGAAAATACGGGGATAGATCGCTGTGTTTTCCTGCTTCATGGCTTCATTTGGCAATTACGCAAGCGATTGGGCCATTCGTTGGTAACGACGCTGGCGAATGGCGCGAAACTAAAAGTGTATCCACATACTGCATTCAGCGCGGCGTTCTACACGCGCTGGCTCGAGCGCAAGGACCTGTTATTCATACGGGCACATGCTGACCTTGCACCAACGTTTGTCGATGTGGGCGCGAACGTCGGGGTATTCTCTGCCTCACTGTTTGACAAGTTTTCGTATTTCATATTGATCGAGCCAGCGCGGGGATGCGTCACGACGCTTCACGAAACTTTCGCGCTCAATCCCTCGGTCCAGGGCGACATTATTAACGTTGCGGTCTCCGACCGGTCAGGTGTGGCTTCGTTTCTGGATGAGGGCGACTTTTCGACGACCAGCCGGGTCGTTGATGGGACACAGGCTGACAGCCTTGACGTCATATCCGTCGTCGTTGAAACGCTGGACTGGATATTGCGGACGCGTCGAGAGGACTTCATCGTTAAGGTCGATGTCGAGGGCCATGAGCAGCAGGTGTTTGACGGCGCCCAGCAGCTGCTTGGTGCTGGACGGATCAAGCTGCTTATGTTTGAACGCCTCGGTCGCACCAACCTTGATAATATTTTGACGTTCTTCGATGCGGTGAATTACGTAGTATTTTTCATTCTGGAGGATGGGACCGTCACTTTTGATGCGGAAGCACTGCGAACGCCCTTGATAAATCTGTTTGCGTGCCCGCATTCCGTGGTCCCACGCCTCGCGAAGCGGGTCGATGCCGCACAGCCATCATCGTAATCCGATGAAAGGCGTTGTGGTGCTTACACCGTGGTTTCCCAATCGGCCGGGAGACTCGGCCGGCGCGTTCGTCGGCGACTCAGCGCTCGCTGTGAGCCGGGCCGGCTGGCGGGTCGGCGCGCTGGTCGTGCGTCCGTGGATGCCGCGGTCCCTTCGCCGCTTCGCCAATAATATGGCACGCGGCGACCTCAGCACGGAGGCGTTTCCGCTGGCTGCCTTGGCGACAGTGCGCGTGCCGACGCTCCCACGCCTCATGTTGCGTTCACTGACCGACACCGTGTCGGATGGAATTATTGCAAGAGCACTCGACCATATGGCTCGCTCGATCTCCGCCGATATCATTCACGTGCAGACCGAGGGATTTGGCCCGATCGCCGCGCAAGTCGCGCGCAGGCTCGGTCTACCGTCGGTGGTAACGCTTCACGGCATCAATACTCATCCTCGGTATTTGCACGCCTCATATCAGAAGGCACGGATGAGATCTGGTCTGATGGCGGCGGACCGTGTCATCTTGGTCGGCGACCCTTTGCGTGAGTTCTTTAAAAGCTATATCGGATCCGATGAGAAATTTCAGGTCGTGCCGAACGGTATCGATCTTCCGCCGGCGCGCCCCGGCAAGCCGATTTTTGAAAACGGGCCGCGCCGCCTGGTCAGCGTTGCAAATCTGCAAGAAGGCAAGGGTATCGACCTCACCCTTCATGCCCTCGCGCGGCTAAAGAGCGAAGGAGTTTCCGATTGGACCTATCGGATCATCGGCGAGGGGCGAGAACGGGCGGCTTTGCTTAAACTGACGGCGGACCTGGGGCTGGGCGACAAGGTCAGCTTCGTCGGGCCGATCCGCCACGCGGACATATTTGACGCCTTGGCAAGCGAAGACATATTTGTGTTGCCTTCCTACCGCGAGGCCTTCGGTATTGCCTATCTCGAGGCGATGGCGGCAGGTTTGCTGACCATCGGGGTGATGGGACAAGGGCCGTCGCAGTTCATCAGAGGTGGGGAAAATGGAATCCTCTTACCCCCGCGCGATGTCGAGGCTCTGGTTGCGGCGCTGCGCGGTGTTCTGACAAGTGATTGCCAGCATTGGCGAAAAATGGCCCGCGAAGGCCAGCTGACGGCGCAAAATGCCTATACATGGGACCACCACGCACGTCAGCTCGTCTCGGTCTATGAGCAAGCAATCAGGGACAAGATAAGCCGGTGAGGCCGTTCCGGGTTGTGATGGTCTATATCGAGCCGACGCCGTACATCATCGCGTTAATCGACAGGCTCCGTCTTATTGAGGGCGGCTCGATCGAGGCGTATTACATAACGACTGATCTGTCTCAGCCCTGGGGGCTCCGGCTGGAGAGTGGACATGAGCGCGTGCTGCCCCGGGGATTTTTCGCAAGGATGCAAGCGCTTCGCCAAGCGCTGACGCGTGATCGTGAATCCACAATTTTGCACTTGGCCGGCTGGGCGCATCCGGTGCTTCTCGGCGCCTTGCTGATGGCAAGATCGCTGGAGATACCGGTGGCCGTGGAATCTGACACGGCGGAAGGACGGCCGGATCGTTCTTGGCGCCACTTTTGGCGCCACTGGGTGAAAAAACTGCTTTATCCGCTCCTATTCCGGTTGCCGATCCGTTTTCTTCCCGGAGGCACGCGACAAGCTCGCTATCTAGGGCAATATGGCGTGAAGCAAGAACGGATGACGATCGCGCAAATGACAGTCGATGTCTGCGCCATTCGCCGATTTTGCTCGCAGGATCGGGAAGCCGCGCGTTCGGCCGCGCGGGCGCGGTGGGGCATGGCGGCTGACGAGCGAGTTGTTCTCTTTGTCGGCCGTCTGGAAGCCTCCAAGGGCTTGCAGGAGTTGCTTTCGGCATTTGCCCGCGCCGTGGCAGAAGAGAATGATTTATGCTTGGCGATTGCCGGCGACGGCAGCCTCCGTGCACACGTCGAAACGATTGCCGCGAAACCAGATTGCCGCGTCACTTATCTCGGGCGTCTTTCGGGCGATGACGTGCTGTGTGCCTACCTTGCGGCCGATCTATTGGTGCTGCCGTCGCTATTCGAGCCATGGGGATTGGTGATCAATGAGGCGATGGCTTGCGGCCTGCCGGTGATAGTGTCCGACCGGGTCGGATGCGCCGACGATCTCGTTCGGCCGGGCGAGACCGGACTCGTCGTCGGCGCGGGCCGCGAGATCGATTTGGCCTCGGCTATAAGGCAGCTCGCCCGAGATGAGCCTGCCCGACGCCATATGGGGCAGACCGCTGAGCGCCTAATATCGAATTGGACGCTCGGTAACGAAGCGCGCAATATTGTATCCGCTTGGCACGAGATTGCCCGATGATTCTCCGGATACCGCGAAATTTCCTGTTTCCACTGACGATCTTGGCCTTTGTCGCGATTCCCGTTGACTACGCGAACATCGTGTTCACAACAATGACGCGATGGATTTTCCTCGTGATATTGACGCTTTATCTGTTGTCCAAAGGGCGATTTCTGACCGGATTTCAATCGCTCTTCGGTGTGGCGCTTCTCGTCTATTGCGCTTGGTGCATAACGACGTATTCGTGGTCAGAAGTTCCACAGCTTTCGATCGAGAAAGCCGTGGCGTTTTCGCTCGTCGCCGTGGCATTCGTGTGCGCGGGACAGGATTGGGTGCGTGAAAGGGGTAGCCTCAAGGCCATTGCCTGTCTCACTCCGGTGGCCGCGACAGCTTTGTTCGCCGGCATCATGGGACGCGTTGGAGGTGGAGTCGCGACAAAGCAACAAAGCATCGAGCTTTATCAAGGCCTTACTACTAATCCGAATATGCTCGGCAGCCTCATCGTCATGGCCTTACCGGTATTGCTTTGGACCGCGTATAACTATCGGACTAAGCCACAGATAAGATGGCTATGGTTCGCGCTATTGGCGCTCGCTGTCATATTGCTTGCCAGGACATATTCGCGGGCGGCCATTCTCAGTGCGGGCATGCTTGGAATCGGGTTTTGTTTGTCGCTCAAGCTGAGCAAAACCGGTTTCGCTCTGGTTCTCATTGCCGCCGCGCTATTGTTTGTCGGTGCGATAAGTTCCGCGGTCCTCGATACGACGTATAATGCCTACATCCTCAAGGGAGGCACCCAAGAGCAAGGAATCTTTTTCTCGCGCGGAGAGGTGTGGCGGCTATCCTATGAGAACGCCCAGCAGGGCGGCTGGTTTGGCGCCGGTTACGGCGTAACGGTCGGCGAAGCGGATTTCCAGGGTGGGGCGACGGCGGTCGGATACGGCCGGGAGAAAGGCAATTCGCAGTTGGCGATTGTCGAGGAAACCGGCATTGTCGGATTGGGACTCTATTTTATTCTGCTCTTCGCCCTTTTCGTGCCTCTCGTCCGCGCACACCTTCGTGAAAAAACTGCCGATACCAAGGTCATGTTGGGGATTGTCATCGGCGCGCTCGCCGGATTGATAGTCATGTCGGTCTTCGAGGCATGGTGGGTGGCCCCTGGCTCGGCTGAATCCGCCTATTTCTGGAGCCTCGCCGGCGTCGGCCTCGGCCTCACGCAGAGTTTGGCTTTCGCGTCCAAAACATTGAATCCTCCCCCGATGGCGCGGCAAGCAATTTTCCATCCCGCAAGGTTGCTGCCGCAGAGGAGAGTGAAAGGCTGATTGATGGGGGGACGAATCGCGTGGAAGCGCCGCATCGGTCGACTCTATTCATTCATGCGCGCGCGCGATGCGCAGCGAAAGCTGATCGTGCTTTACCATTCGGTCGGCGGCAGTACCGAGGCCACGGCGCAGGATGCCTTTCGCGATCAGCTCGGCGTCATTGCCGCGATGGGGCAACTTCTGCCTCTCCATGAGCTCCTTGGCTCAGCACCGAACCAAAGCATTGCGGTTGCGGTAACTTTCGACGACGGCTATGCCACACTGCGGGATCACGCCGCGAAGATTTTGATGGAATTCGGTTGCGCTGCGACGGTCTTCCTGAACGTCGGTGAAATCGCAGATGACGAGCGGCGCGTATCGCGGGCTGTGGATGGCTACTATCCCCACGAGCAGTTCCTCGCCTGGCGCGATGTGGATGCGCTCGTTGCGGCGGGCTGGCATGTCGGTTCGCACGGCGTCCACCATCTCGATCTGGTGCACGCCGACACCGCAACCTCAAGGCACGAGGTTACTGCCTCCAAGCAGGCGATCGAGCGGCGTCTCGGTACGCAGTGCGATATGTTCGCGTATCCGTGGGGCCGGAACGGTCCGGGGCTTCGCGCGCAAGTCCGCGCGGCCGGCTATCGCTATGGGTTTGCCGGCGATCACTCCCCCCTGACGGCGACGTCCGACCCGTTCGCGCTGCCGAGGATCAATGTGGCCAATGGGTACTCGCGCGACGATCTTGCCGCCATCCTGCGCGGGGATTGGGATTATCTCTATTGGCTGTCGCGGGCGAAAGCGGTGACGGGGTGAAGGTCCTCGTCAATGCCGCTTCGGTGAAAGAGGGCGGCCCGCTTGTTGTGCTCGATCAGCTCTTGCAAAACATGCCTCTGGTTCGCCCCGACATCGAGTGGGCGATCGCGGCGCATTCGCGCGTTCGGCAGCCATGGAACAAGCAAAGTAATATCGCTCAGGTCGATGTCGGCCATATGGATGCTCATCCGTTCGGCGTGCTGCACTGGTACGAAGTTGGTCTGCCTGCGGCCGTCAAGCGCATGAAGCCTGATCTGGTCTTTTCGATCACCAATTATCTGCCACTGCGCCGGCTGCCGGTTCCCACGGTGCTTCTCGTTCAACACGCCGGCCACTTCTCGCAACAGTTCGATGAGCTCACCCGCCGGCATTTGCAGCGACTCGACCGAGTTGCGGCGTGGGCGATCAAAACACGTTGGGTCGAACGGTCGGTTCGAACGGCAAGCGAGGTTACAGTGCAAACCGCGGCGCTTGCCGATGCGGTCGCTGCAAAAACCGGGCGTCCGCGTGAGCGCATCCATGCCATCCCGCATGGTCCCGGCGCGATGCTGGCGGCGCCTCCACTGCGGCGAAATCCAACCGGCAGGCCAGTCAGGATCGGCTACGTAACGAAGTGGGGCGTGCAGAAAAATTTCGAGGTTTTGTTCGCGGCGGTCGCCCGCTTGATCGGCGAGCGACGGGACATCCGGATCGTTTTGACGCTCGCGGCGGACTTGCCAGAGAATATGCGCATCATGCGCCACGCCGAGGCGGCCGGCCTGGGCGAGATACTCGAAAACGTCGGGGAAAACGACGCCGCGGGCGTCTCGGCACTCTACGACTCGCTCGACATATTCGCGTTCCCATCGCTCGTGGAGTCGTTCGGCTTCCCCTTGGTCGAGGCCATGGCCAAGGGATTGCCGGTCGCAGTCGCCGATACGCCGAGCAACCGTGAGATCGCGGCAGACGCCGGGCTGTTCTTCCCGCCGGCGGATGCGCAGGCGCTTGCCGCAATTCTCGCCGAGCTCATCGATAACGCCGCGCTACGCGAGGCGAAAGCCGCCGCGGCGCTCGGGCGCGCGCAGGATTTCTCGTGGCAGCAGGCGGCCAAACGTACCCTGGCGTTGTTCGACACCGCCTTGCGCGCGGCGTCGCATCGGGACGCAACGCCCAACCGGGAATGATGGCGTTGGATACGACACTTCAGAACCGCACGGAGCAGCACTACGACAGCCATCCGTTCGACGCGATCACGCCCGAGGATGAGCATGCGCCGAAAACCATCCAGCCAAAGCCGTTCATCGAATTTTGCGAGCGCCATTTACGACGCAAAATGACGGTCGCGGAGATCGGCTGCGGTCCCGGACGCGGGACGATGTATCTTGCCACGCTTGGAATCGAGGTAACGGCCGTCGACATCAGCGCCGCCTCGTTGGCGCGCGCCCGCACGCGCGCTCCCAAGGCCGGTTTCGTGCGCGCAACGGCGATGACGCTGCCATTTTCCGACGCGTGCTTCGATGCCGTCGTCTCGGACGGGGTCATTCATCACACGCCGAATGCGCGCGCAGCGTTCGCGGAAAGCGTGCGCGTTCTGCGTCCCGGCGGCTACCTCTATCTGGGACTCTATAACCGGCGACGGCACTACTATTACATCTATACCTATGCCGGATCGCCGATCCGCTGGCTGGACAAATCGGCAGCAGGCCGCGCAGCGCTCGGCATGACGCTCATTCCGCTCTACTATCTTGTCCATCTGGTAAAATCGCGCGGCAGACGGAGCTGGGCGGGCGCGAAGAATTTTTTCTACGATTACATCATCACACCGCAAGCGACCTTTTACACGGGCGAAGAAATAGCGACATGGGGCAGCGAGCTTGGTCTCGATTTGACCAAATACGATCCCTCGCTCGGCAATGTACATGTCTTCGTTTTCCGAAAATCTTCGATTGGCCGAAACGATCATGGGATTTCAGAATGAGTTTATGCGCAGGCCGATGCGACTTGGAATGCATGAGACCGACTTTCCTTTGACGAGGAAATTACCGCAACGAAGTGCTCATCTCGGTCATCGCGTTGATGCCTGAAGCCGAAAACCAAACCGAGCCGCCAAGCAAGCGCTGGCGGCGCGCCATGATCGGACTTGCAGTAGTCGCGCTGGCGGTCGGCGTTGCATGGCTGGAGCATGAGCTTATCCTCCGGCATATCGCCGGCTGGTGGGCCGTTTCCGACGAATTGGTCCATGCCGATGCCATCGTGGTGTTGGGCGGCGATATCAATGTGCGCCCGTTTGCCGCTGCGGCTCTCTACAAGCAAGGCTATGCCGCTAAAATTCTGCTCTCGAATATACAATTCGGCAGGGCCGAACGTCTCGGGCTGGTTCCCTCCAACACCGCACTAAACCGCGATGTTCTCCGAAAGCTCGGCGTTCCCGAAACGGCAATTGTCATTATTGGCGAAAATAATTCGAGCACGCAGCAGGAAGCCGCAGCGGTGCGCGAATGGGCGCTGCAATCACTGGCAAAGCGCGTCATAGTTCCGACGGAACTGTTTGCCGCGCGACGGACCCGCTGGATTTTCGATCGGGAACTCGGTCCGGTCGGCGTTGAGGTCCTTGTCCACGCTTTTCCGTCGTCCGACTACACGCTTGCCGACTGGTGGCGGCATCGCCATGGCCTGATCGACTTCAACAACGAAGTGCTGAAGTATTTGTACTATCGCGTGGAATATTGATGCAAGGTTACGTCGCGGATTTGCCCGACAGCGGAGTTGACGCTTGCTGTTCTATCTGTCGCAACTGCTTTGGTCTGTTGGCGAACCCTCGCGGATTTTGGCGGCGGCGATCGTTGCGGCCTGCTGTGGGTCGATAGCCGGCACCGGACGGGTGCGAATGTTATCGGCGGCGACGGTCGGTTTGCTGGTATGCGTCGCTATTGCCCCGGTCGGGTACTGGCTCCAAGTGCCACTTGAGGCTCGGTTCCCAGCCTGGAATTCGACATTGCCGCAGCCGCCCTACGGAATTATCGCACTCGGCGGCGATAGCGGCAGCCGGCTTGACGCCCTGGCGCATCTCAGCCGGCAGTTTCCCGAAGCTCGCCTCGTCTACAGCGGGCGCGGCGATCGAAATGCTGCGGCATTCGAAATACGCGAGGAGCACATCGATCCGGCACGCGTGATCCTTGAAACAAATTCACGAAACACGTTCGAGAATGCGGTCGAGAGCGCTCAAATAGTCAAGCCGCAAGCGGACGAACGATGGCTGCTCATTACGTCGGCCGCGCATATGCCGAGGGCGGTCGGGTGTTTTCGCCGTGCCGGGTTCAGCATTGTCGCTTATCCCGTCGATTTCGCAACGCAAGGCGGGTCGGGCCCGGCGCCAATCGGCGAGTTGCGCCTATCCCAGCTTGACGATGCCGCAAAAGAATGGATTGGGCTTCTCGTCTATCGGATCGTCGGCAACACAAATACCTTGTTTCCCGATCCATGATATTTGTTACTGTTGAGGCAATGCGCCGCGAGCATCTGTCGGAGTAATTTTGTCATGCCGCTCGTGGATGTCATAATCCTGACGCATCAGGAGGAGCTGAACCTGCCCCATGCGTTGCGAAGCCTGAACGGCCTCGATTGCGCAATCTTTATCGTGGATTCGGGAAGTACCGATCAAACCGTTCAGATTGCCGAGGCCGGCGGTGCGCAGGTCGTAACCCACGAATTTGAAAGCCAGGCGCGCCAACTCAATTGGGCGCTCGACACCCTGCCCTTGACGGCAAAGTGGACGCTTCGTCTCGATGCCGACGAGCATCTCACCGAGGATCTGGTGCAGGAGATTGGGCGTGTGCTCTCGAACGCACCCGCCGACGTCGCGGGTTATCTGATCAAACGAAGGGTGTATTTCTGGGGGCGCTGGATTCGCTTTGGCGGCTATTATCCGATATGGCTGCTACGACTGTGGCGAACCGGCAAGGCTCGCTGCGAAGACACCTGGATGGACGAGCACATGGTCGTAACCGGCGGCTCTATCGGCCGCCTGAAGCATGATTTCATCGACGAGAACCACAAGGGACTGACGTTCTGGATCGACAAGCACAACCGATATTCCGACCGCGAAATCATGGCAATCAACGCGCCATCGGAACAAGGCGCGCCGCAACACGTCGGGGATGCGGTCGTACGCAGGCGATTTCTAAAGCATACCATTTATGGCAGGTCGCCATTGTTCCTGCGCGCGTTCGCCTATGGATTTCTGCGCTATTTCATACTGCTCGGCTTTCTCGATGGCCAGGCCGGTTTTGTGTTTCACTTTCTGCAAGGCTTCTGGTACCGCCTGATCATCGATGCGAAGATATATGAACGGCGGATCGATCAATCGTCTTCGAGTACGGCGGAGCTGGACACTGGAAATAAAAACGTTCCGGTGAGTGACGGTCTGTGAGCGTCCGCAATGTCGTCGAACGTTGTGCACGAAATCTGCGGTTTCGCAGGCGACTGCCGCGGGAGTTCGGCTCACGTGTCATTTGGACGTCGCCCGACGCGCGGTTGCGTTATCTCCGACCCGGCACAGCCGCCTTCGACCGCGAGTTGCTGCAGTTCGCTCGCCGCTTCATTACTCCGGGACAGGTCGTTTACGACGTTGGAGCTAACGTCGGCGAATTCGCCGTAGCCGCATGCCATTTCGTGGGTCCGCAAGGTACGGTGTTGGCCATCGAGCCGGATCCGTTCTTGTGCGCCCTCCTCCATCGCACGATTGCCGAGCCGGGAAATGCGGGATTGCCGCTGGAGGCGCTTTGCGCGGCCGTCGCTGAAAAGGACGGCTTCTCCGCTTTTCATATCGCGTCCCGTGGACGCGCCTCCAATGCCCTTGCCGGGCACGGCATGCCCACCATGGGCGGCACGCGCGGCCGATTCATGGCACCGGTCTTCGCCATCGACACGATCGCGCAGGCGTGGCGCGCGCCGGATTTCATCAAGATCGATGTCGAAGGCGCCGAGGTCCGAGCGCTCGAGGGAGCACGCCAAACGCTATTGCGTCATCGACCCGTGGTTCTCGTCGAGGTGACGGCGATGCAGGACCGTATTGGCGCGTTCTTCGAGCAAATAAATTACCGGTTCTTTGCTCAGACGGCCGGCGGCGAGCTGATCGGGATTTCGCAATGTGCCTTTAACACCGTTGCCGTACCGGCGGAAAAAGTGCCGACGATGAAGTAACGGAGGCCGAACAAGTAACGCGTAATTATTAGTATTATCAATATGTTAGAGTAATCCGCGGCGATGAATAAGGCTCGACGCCGCTCAGCGGCCGCGAGCCGACATAGCGCGCCGCCACAGCCACAGCGGCAGGCGCAACAGCGGATAGAGAAAATGCAGTGGCAAGGGCAGCGGAAAGCGGATGACATCGGCAGGCCCCGCAGCCGCCGCCCGGATTTGCGCGGCATAGAATGCGAAGCCCTGCCCCAGCAAAAATTGAGTCCTGACAATGCGCGTCACGCCGGCGACGCCACCGTCGGCTTCCGTTTCCGCGCGCGGCGCGGTCATCGCATCCAAGGCGATCATCACCAATTTTTTCACTCTTTGATTTGCGCATAATTCGTCGGCGAGAGCATCCGGCAGATTCAAGGCAAAGAGCCGCTGGCAAAGCAGCAGCCCCTGCCCCGCACACAGACCGGCGCCAATCCGTTGCGCATGACGATAGAGACGTCCGATGTCGGCGTCGTTCACGACCAGCGCATTGACGTCGGCAAGCCATTTCAGCCGCGACCAGGCGTGATGCGCGCCGTGAACGCATAAATACGCGAAAAGATCTTCCTGTCCCAAAGTGTGGATGGTTGCGCCGTCGGACAGCGTGACGCTTTGCGCCGCCGAATGTGCGCCGACGTCCCGCAGCAGCAGCGGATTGTCCATGACGCGCCATTGCAGCTCGACGATGAGATGACGATCGGAATGGACGAGCTCAACCTCCCGCGCATAACGCACCACGAAGCGGCGTTGCCGAGCGCTGAGATGTTTCGCCGGAGACGAAAGGACATAGCCCTCGCGTTCGAGGAGCTGCATGGCCGTTTCGGCACGCTCCGGAGGGACCAGAAGGTCGATGTCCCTTGCGTGCTTCGCGCCGAGCCAGCCATAGGCCAGCTGCGCGAGCGCAACGCCCTTTAGGACCAGGACGGGGATGTCCGCCGTTTCAAGCACGCGCTGAAGGCGAACGGTCTCGGCGGCCAAGACTGAATTCTGCCGGCCGATGCGCTCGGCCCACGCCCCAAGCTTCTTGGCGGTGGCGGAAGGCAGATCAATTCCGGCCGCCGGCAGCGCATCATGGACGAGCCCGGCGACCCGCTGCCGCCGCACCAGCCACAGAAAATGATTCCAGTCGGTAACGCCCGCGGCGGCGTTCCGAACGGCAACGTTGCGAGTCTGCGATGCCGGCCAACGGCAACAGGCGGCGGCGAGAAGGAATTCGGGCGTAACGGCATCGCCGGCCGCGCGCAGCCCGGAAGAGGAATAATGATGGACGGCGGGCGCGCCGTCCGCGGCATGGCTTTGTATCGTCATCCCGTATACCAACACCGCCTGAACAATCAGTCTATTCTGCATGCGGCCGCCGTGCCAGCGCTGCGCATCTTTCCGTCAGCGCAATGCCGTGACCCGGCCTCGCCCGCGGTCCTGTTTTCGACGCAACGGCCGGCTTCAAACCGGAACAGCCGTTCGCACAATATCAAGCTTTCCGCCCTATGCGCGATGATGACGATGGCCGGGTGCGCGCGAAGCCCGCACAGCCGCTCGAGAATGAGCCGCTCGCCTTCGACATCGATGGCGCCGGTGGCCTCGTCCAAGACCAGCAAGCGGGGCTTGCGCAGGATCGCGCGCGCCAAGGCGATGCGCTGGCGTTCGCCGCCGGCCACCAGCGTGCCGCGCTCGCCGACGATCGTATCCAACCCCAATGGCATACCGCGGATCAGAGCATCGGCGCCGGCAAGGCCGAGCGCATCCCACATGTCCTGCTCGCTCGCCTGCGGATTAGCCCAGCTGAGGTTGCGCCGGACCGTATCGTGGAACAGAAAAGGATCCTGCGAGATGTAACTCACGCGCTGTTGCCAGGACGCGAGCGTGGCGCCTTCCAGCACCGTGCCGGCGACGGCGATCCGCCCCTGCTGCGGCGCGAACAGCCCGACCAGAAGGTCGGCGAAAGTCGTCTTGCCCGCACCCGATGGCCCGGTGATGCCGACAAATTCACCGGCTTCAATGGTCAGGCTGACGCCTTGAATGCCGCGCACGAGCCCGGTGCCACCGTCATCCGCCGCGTGACGAAAGGAGACATTGTCAAAAACGATTGCACCCTCGTCGGGCGGCAATACCGCCGCCGGAGCCGGCTGTTCCCGCGGCATGGCCGCGAGCTCTCGTTCAAGCTCCTTGACCTTCTCATAGGCCGGAATGACATAGGCGAGCTGCTGCACGCCCTGCTGAATCTGTCCGATCGGCCCAATCATTCGCGTGATGATGACAAGAAGCGCGATCAACATCGCCGCCGGGGCGTGGAACACGCCGAAGCCGACCAGCACCAGCAAGCCGCCGACGAGCGACGACAGCGTCGAGAGCGCGATCCGGCTGCGCGATTGTTGGCGGATATAGTCGATCTGCCGGCGCGCCAGCTCGTGCAAGGTTTGTCGGAATTCGGCAATGAAGCGCGATTGCAGATTTTGGCTCATGGCGAGCTTCAATCCGCCAAGAAACTGCGCGGTCGCGTCGAGCAGCGACAGGTTCGCGTTGGTCACGACCCGGCCGAGAGCGTGCGCGCGCCGGACGACACCCACGAACGCTAACGCACCGAGAGCCAGTAAGCCGAGCGCAAAAGCCGCCAGAACCGGCGCCAGCAGGAACACCAAGGCGGCCTGCGCGCCTAACATTGCCACGGCAACGGCGCATTGCAGAAGGAACTGCGCCATGGCGCCGATGCGCTGAATATCGCCGCTCATGACATGGGTGATGCGCGCATGCCGCAGCCGCACCACCTGATCCCATTGCGCGGCGGCAAGGCGTTCGGCGATGCGCAAACGCTGCGCCTCCACGAAACCGGTTTGCAGCCTGGCGGCGGTCACGTCGCGAAATGAAATGACCACGGCGCGCAAAACGAGTAGCACGCCGAAAAGCGCAAGCAAGAATGCAAGCTGGCCGATGGGACGCTCGATGCCGAGGACCCGGAATGCCGTCGCCGCTGCCCTGCCGATCCTGCCGGAAGCCGAATCCGGCTCGATCACAATCGCCAGCAACGGAACGATCAGCACCAGGCTGAAGCCTTCAAGCATCGCCCCAAGCGCGACCAGGACGGCTGCGAAAATGCCGGTGCGGCCGGCGAATGCGGCAAACTCGCGCAAGAATTGACGCAAGACCGCTGCGACCGGCGTGGCGAGGATGTCGGCGTCTTCGGCGAGAGCCTTATGCTCCGGCGGGGCGGCAGCGCCGGTCATTGATTGGCTCCCGATGCCTTACGCAAAAAATGGCCCGCCGCGATGCCGCGAAAGAGCCCACTTGCGCATCATCATCGAACTTTTCCACGTCCCGCGCTCCATCGACCCATTCGCCAACATACCACAATATCCGCGGCCCCCTATAGGCCGCAATCTGTGCTACCAAGCAGCCCGGCGACTGCTTATCATTGATGTGATTTGCAAAGCATATGGGCTGTCGTCTGAAGGAGACGGGCTTGATCGTCGATCGGGCAGCGCTCGCAGCGAAACGCATGATGAGGTCTATCGGCCTCGGGCGCCCACAGTCCAATCTGGATTTTTCCAGTCGATTGACCAGCGCGAAGCATGTCGACGCTATGCTGACGCAGATTGCCGATGTGGCGCAGGAGTGGCTGTCGAGGCAGTCGATCTTCCCCAACCTTATCCCGCTTGATGTGCGCCAAGAGGTGCGCGACTTCTACGCAAGCTATTTATCCAGTCCATTTCGTGATCGGACCGGCAACGGCCGTTTTAATAAGATACTTTGGCTCACGGTCTTGGCAAAAGCGCTGCGGCCAACGCTGGTTATCGATAGCGGGACCTATGCGGGCGCAAGCGCTTGGGCGCTCTCGCTTGGCGTCCCTCACGCCAAGATACTCAGCTTCGACGTTGACCTATCAAGATTGCGTTTGCGGCAGCCCAATTGTGAATACTTCCAATACGACTGGAGCAAGCACGATCTCGCAAACGTCGACCTTTCGCGGTCGCTCTGCTATTTTGACGACGCGACAGACCAAGTGCGACGGGTCCTCGAAGCCAAGGATCGGGGCATTCCCTTTGCCCTTTTTAACGATGACTTCCCGCTCTCGTTCTTCGCAAATATGATGCCTTCGCCGAAGCGGCTTCCGACACTCGAATTTATCGACGATCCTTTGCTTGAACACGGCGAGGTTGTCGAATGGGTATGGAACGGAGCTCCTCGACGATGGGTCGTGGACCAGGTCTATCTGGCAAAAGGCCGCGCGGCGATAAAAGCCGCGGAGCGACTCCCGGACTTGGGCATGATCACGGGAATTCATGTCCTGTCGCCAAAAGCGATCGCTCTTTGACACAGACTCACCAAGTTATGTATGCGGTGATGATTCGGCCCCGGACACGGTGGCCTTGACAAGCTTGCCACCGAGTCGGAGCAGCGGCCGCTATTTGGTTTAGGACAACAACCCAGATTTGATTTAGGACAATGACCCAGCCAATGATAACGCGCCGCGCAAGAGGGGAAAACGCCGGACCATGGCCCATGTAGCGATAGGTGAGCCTCATGCCAAAATTGCGCCGCTCAATGTCTCGAACTATTTTGCTTGCGCACGGGCACATCTGATCGATCTGGCGTCAACGCTGTTGTTGTTCTTCTGCGCGAGTATCGCTGCCGGCCGGGTGTGGCGATTTCCATTCGACGACGAAATCTATACACTCTCGCGGACCGAGATGCGGTCG
>Ga0209010_1000188_pt1 | contig 22943 bp, 23 predicted proteins | sample BlaSpr_A8_OM1_O3_FD_187985 | JGI IMG/M metagenome (GOLD analysis project Ga0209010, IMG submission 187985) | Forest soil microbial communities from Thunder Bay, Ontario, Canada - Black Spruce, Ontario site 2_A8_OM1_O3 (SPAdes) (version 2) | ecosystem: Environmental > Terrestrial > Soil > Boreal...
CGGTTGAGGCGGCGACCGCGGTCACCAGTCCGGTCAGCGCCAGCGACGACAGCACGTGGGCGCTTTCGTAGCGGCCGGTGCGCGATAGAAAGTAAGCGGTGAGGATCGGCACCACCAGCCAGGCAAAGACCATCAGCTCGATCGGGGCCGGCGTGCCGCGCGCGAATAGGTAAACCGGAAACGACGCAAGCGCGATGATGCTGCCAAGGAGCCGCGGCGCGATAAAGGCGCGATGCCGCGACGCCGTCAGCGCATCCTGTTGCGCCGAAGGGTGGACGAGCGTTTCGACATAATCCCGTACTGGCGCGAAGAGGCCCACGATCCCGTCGCACGCCCGCTTCGCAGACGCGCTCCCCTTGTTCTGTTGTGCGATCGTGTCAGACGCCGCTTAAACGAACGCTAAAACGCCGGGCCTTGTGCCGTCTGGGCGGCGCGTTGCCGCACGGCGGATTCCGCCATCATGGTGAATCGCTCGTTGCCACGAACGGTTGCCATTTCTCTGACGTTTGCGGGTATCGCGGAAGTGCCTGCAAATCGCTGATCTTTCGCTTTCGCCAAAAGCTAGCAAAAGCCGGCCTGGCGCGCGTTCGCTCAAATTTTAGGTAAATTATATTTTCTCCAATTGAACGAAAATTTGCGGCGTATTCTCGTCGATTATGGACAAAAACGTCCCCGTCGAGCGAACGCCGCCTTCAATGCCGCCTGCTAGGTTGCGCGGGCGTGCGGCGACCCATGCCGCCGGGGATACGGGTCTGATGTTCTTTCTCTTGCGAATGGCGTTCTGGCTTGGCGTCGTGCTGATCCTCTTGCCCAGTGGATCGGCGCAACACGCCGCGCAGTCGAGCGACGTCGGCACCTCCGAGACGATCTCGGCGGCATCCGCTACGGTCCAGGACCTGCGCGGCTTCTGCAGCCGTCAGCCCGATGCCTGCACGGTCGGCTCGCAGGTCGCGGTGTCGCTCGGCTATAGAGCCCAAGCCGGCGCCAAGATGCTTTACGATTTCTTGACCGAGGCGCTGGCGCCGAAGGAAACCGGCGCGCTGCCTCACGGCGCACCTGCGCGCGGCAGCGCTGCCAAAGTCGAGCCGGTTAAATCCTCGCCGTCCTCGCAGAATACGCTGACTCCGACTGATCTTGCGCCGGTCTGGCGCGGACCGCAGCCGCCCAAAGACCCCAAGCACGCGGCTTAAGGCGCGTTTACTCATCCATTGGTCGAGCAATATCCGCCTCACCAAGCGGCCGGCTTTTATTTGCCGCAGCGAAGCCGGTTTTCCCCTATCAAAGGGCTTGCTTGAGCCGGTACGATGCCGTCCACCCGGCAAGCAGTTTTCCCAACAGAAGAACCATTTCATGCCTATCAGCGAAAAACTTAAAGCCCTCATCAGGTCTGCCTGGGATGACGGCGCGCCGTGCCTGGTCGCGACGCAAGGCCCGAATGGCCCCAACATCTCGCCCAAGGGCAGCATGGTCGTTTTCGACCACGACCATCTCGCCTATTGGGAGCGCTCGAAGAAGCAAGCGCTGGAAAACCTCGGCCACGACAAGCGCGTTTGCGTGATCTACGCCAACTTCAAGGCGCAGCGCGACGGCGTTCTCGACTCGGGCTTTTTGCGATTCTACGGCCGTGCCGAACTGCACGACAGCGGGCCGATCCACGACGCCATATTCAATCTGCTCCTGCCGCGCGAACAAACCCATGTCGGCGCCGACACCGGCATCGGCGTGCTGGTCAAGATCGAACGCGCCGCCGATGTTCGGGGCAAGCCACTGCCCTGAAATCACGGTCAGTGGCGCTAACTGGTCGCATTTGTTCTCGGCTGTGAGCAATTTTGAACAGCGGCGCGAAGAAAAACGACGCTTGCTATTCGACCGAATAGGGCGTCCAGTGAAATGAGCCTGAAGACAGGCGGGATTCTCTTCCGCTGAGAGTTGCCAGAAAAACGGCGACCTACCGAATTCGCCGCTCAATAACAGGCAGCTGCTGCCGTCGGTCGGCACTTTCATTCTCAGCTACAAGATAATTATGGGAGCGCGGGTCATGGAGACATTCTATATAGCGCTCGCCTTGGCAGCCATGTTTGGCGTCTGTTTTTTCCTATTCATTATTGAACCACGCAGGAAGATTTACGATTAGCGAATGAACGCTCTACGCAGCGCAGGCCCTGACGAAACACTCCGCCACCGGTATCGATCAGTGAAATACACTGGTCCGGGTGGAATTGTGGAATGTCCGCGTTCGGAGCACGGAGCATTTTATCGGCAACAACCCGCGAGCAAGCCCTGCAAAATGGCTCAAAAACACTCATGAGTGCGCGCCCACCCAGACCGCCAATGTCATCTAATGCACGCTCGAATCGGTGGACATCGAATGCGGCTCGCCCCGAGCCGAGGGGGTCGCAAAGCGCGCAAAGAAACTATGAGCGGTATCTGGCGCTCGCCCGTGCCGAAGCCCAACTCGGCAACACGGTCGGGGCGGAAAGCTACTACCAGTACGCCGAACATTATTTCAGATCGATGCGCTCGAACCTTGAAGACACGTAAAAGTGGCCGTCAGCGGTGCTCCGCAAGGCGCACATATTCCGTCCGGACGGCGTCCTTGCCGTAGACTCTTTCGAGTCGGCGGACGGTGAAATGACCCCGCGCCACCTCCTGAAAATGCTCGATAAAGGCGTAGTTGACGGCGGCGCCGCCTAGCGCACCGGCAACCGGAACTGTCTGCGCCGCGATCTTCTGCGTCACCACGACGCCAAAGCGGGACGCCACTTGCGCGATGAAGCGGACCAGAACCGGGGCGCCTTCCTCGATAACACCGCGCTCCGCGATGAAGCGTGCGGCTTCGGTGACACTCTTCGCCAGCATGCCTCGGACGGTGAAATAACCGCTTTCGGACGCGTTGGCCGCGCCGGGGCGACCGCCCAATGCAAAGACCTGCACGCACGACAGCGCCGGTTCCGGATCGGAAAGATCTTCGCCCTCGCTTCGCGCGATATCCGCGATCGATCTCAGCATGATGATCGTCGACACGGGAAGCTCAATGGGAAGTGTCGCCAAGCCGAAGGCGCCGCCGGCAGCGCCGGATGCCGTGGCCAGCGCCTTGTGCAGGCGTAGCGATCCGGCGTGAGGCGTGTGTTGCATCGTCCGCAGCGCGACCTTAAGTGCGGCCTCAAGACCTTTGGCGGTCGCGGTTGCAATTGCGCGCGAAGCGGCAGCGGGAAGTGCGTTGCTGATGAATTCGACGGGCTTACCCACCAGATTGGTGAGGCGTACCGCGAGACCCGGATGTTCAAGCGACTGAACCGCTTGTCGCAGCGCCGCCAGATCTTCCGGTGTCATAGTCGGACCCGGCCTTGTAGCAACCGGCGCAATGCTCGCCATGAATCTCCACACATCGTCTGCCCGGCGACGCCAGACACATCGACCTCTCCGGCCCCACACTCTATATATAGGGTGACGCAGGACGAAAGCTTGATGGCTGATATCGACGAAATCATCGACAATTTCTCGCTCCTCGACGATTGGGACGATCGCTACCGCTATCTGATCGAGCTGGGTCGGGAATTGCCGCCGCTCGCCGCGGAAGCCCACAACGACGCCAACAAGGTCCGGGGCTGCGCCAGCCAGGTCTGGCTCGATACCCGGGTGCGTCCCAACGGCGCGGGCGGCCCGGTGCTGACTTTCGTCGGCGACAGCGATGCGCATATCGTGCGCGGGCTGATCGCCATCCTGTTTGCCATGTATTCGGGACGTAGCGCCAAGGATATTCTCGCAACCGACGCCGTAGCGCTGTTCGAGAAGATGGGGCTGCGCGAGCATCTCACGCCGCAGCGCTCCAACGGATTCCGCTCCATGGTCGATCGCATCCACTCCGATGCGCGCGCGGCGCTGGCGACCGTGGCCTGAGACACCCCTGTTCCGGCGTTCTAGCCGCGCGCAAGGCCGTGTTGTAAGTCTCGTCCGGGGCGTGAAATGATCGGCCGTACTGGCAGCACGTTGGATAGATCAAGCACCGCGAGCGCATGCGCACCGGACTGACGGACGTATTCGCCGGCACGATCTGCAGCGTGCTGACGATCACCTACTCGCTGTCCTACGCGGCGCTCATTTTCAGCGGTCCGCTGGCGCATTTCTTGTCCTACGGCATCGCGGTCACGTTCATGTCCGCGGCCGTCGGCGGCGCGTTTGTGGCTTTGCGCAGCTCGCTGCCGTTTGCCGTCGCCGGGCCGGACAGCTCGATCTCCGTCGTCATTGCCGCCCTCGTCGCCACTGTGCTGCAGCGGGTCGCCGCCGAGGGCGATACCGATCTGCTGGGCCCTGCCCTCATCGCCATGGCGCTGGCGACGGCGCTGACCGGGCTCTTGATGTGCGTGCTGGGTTTCACCCATGCCGGACGCGCCATCCGCTTCCTGCCCTATCCGGTGGTCGGCGGCTTCCTCGGCGCCACCGGCTGGTTGATGGTTACCGGCGCCATCCAGGTCATCACCGACCAGCAGGCAACGCTAGCCAATCTCGGCGCCTTCGCCAATGCCATGACCGGCGTCAAGCTCGCGGCCGCAGCTGCAGTCGCCCTCGTCCTGCATGTGCTGCTGCGTCGCACGAAGAGCCCATTCGCGCTCCCCGGCGTGCTTTTGGCATCGTTCGCGGCCATGCACCTCGTCCTGCTATCGAGTGGCACGTCGATTGGCGCGGCACAGGCGAGCGGTTGGATGTTCCATCCGCAGCCCGCAGCCTCGCTCTCCTTGCCGTGGAAAACGACCGCGCTGCATGCTTTTCCATGGGCGGCATTGCCGTCCTTCGCCGGCGACGTGCTGGCCGTGATGTTCGTCACCATCAGCACGTTGCTGCTCAACACCACGGGAATCGAGATTGCGACCCGGACCGAGGCCGATATCGAACGCGATCTCAAGGTCCACGGCCTCGCCAATCTGTTGACCGGCGGGCTCGGCGGCATGGTGGTCTGCACCTCGCTGAGCCGCTCGATCCTGGTCCGCACCGCGGGTGCGACCAGCCGGCTGTCGGGACTGACGGTTGCGGCGATCTCCGCGGCCGTGCTGGTCGCCGATCCGTCGTTCCTCGGCTATGTGCCGAAATATGTTCTCGGCGGGCTGTTGCTCTATCTCGGTTCCGATCTGGTCTATCAATGGCTCATTCATTCGTCGCGGCGATTGTTGCTGCTCGAATATCTGTCGCTGATCGCCATTGCCGCTCTCATCGTGTATTCGGGCTTCATCGCCGGCGTGGTGATCGGCATCGCCATCGGCTGCGCCACCTTTGCGCTCAGCGTGAGCCGCGTGAACGCGATCAAGTTCAATTTCGACGGCTCGAACTACCGCTCGACGCTCGACCGCGGGCCGAGCGAACTCGCGCTGCTATCCGAGCACGGCCGCCAGATCCAGGGCATGACCCTGCAAAGCTATTTGTTTTTCGGCTCGGCCAACCGGCTCTATCAATACGTCAAGACGTTGCTGGCGCGGCAGCCGGACTGCCGCTTTCTGATTTTCGATTTCCGGCTCGTCACCGGGATCGATTCGTCGGCCACGCACAGTTTCGCGCAGATCAAGCAGGTCACCGCCGCGCACGGCACGCGCATCGTGCTTGTCCATCTCAGTCCGGAATTGGAACGCGCCTTTCGCACCGCGCGCTTTATCTCCGACGACGTCACCATCGTTTCCGATCTCGATCGTGCGCTGGAATCGTGCGAGCAGAAAGTCATCGAGACAAATCGCGCCGAGGCCGGCGAGAAACCGTCGCTGCGCGCCTGGTTGTCCGACGTTTTAGGCAGCGCCGAGCATGCCGACCGCTTGGCGGCGTACTGCCGGCGGCTCGAAGTCGAAACCGGCGACATCATTGCACGGCAGGGCGACCCGGCCGTCTCGATGCATTTCATTCTCGAAGGCCGCGTCGGCATCATCGTCGATATGGGCGACGGCCGCACCATGCGCGTGCGCAGCCTCGGCCGCCACACCACCATCGGCGAAATGGGCTTGATCACGCGGCGGCCGCGCAGCGCCACCATCCAGGCCGAGACCGCCAGCGTGCTCTACGAGCTCGCCGCCGACGATTACGAGACCATCAAGCGCGAACAGCCGGCGCTCAGCCAGGCGTTGCTTTCCTATGTGGTCGCCGTGATGGCCGAACGGCTCAGTTTTGCCAACCGCGTGGTCGGCGTGTTGCAGCGCTGACAAGCGGACGAGGAGCGATCAACCGCGATCTTTGCGGCGGCGGCGCTGCTGGCCGAGCCCCATCTGCTTGGCAAGCTGCGAGCGGGCCTCGGCGTATTTCGGCGCCACCATCGGATAGTCGGGCGGCAGGCCCCACTTCTCGCGATACTGCTCCGGAGTCATGCTGTAGCGCGTGCGCAGATGCCGCTTGAGCGACTTGAACTTGTGTCCGTCTTCCAGGCAGACAATGTGTTCGGGCGTGACCGAGCGCTTGATCGGCACCGCCGGCTTGAGCGGCTCTGCCGGTGCCGCCGCCTGACCGCCCGATACGCGCTTTAGTGCGGCGTGCACTTGACTGATCAGGTTCGGGACATCGGCGCTGGGCACCGTATTGTTGCTGACATAGGCCGATACGATGTTCGCCGTCAGCTCGATAAAGCTGCTGCTGTCGCCTTGATTGTCGGCCATGACCTGCGATCTCTGATCGTTAGTCTGATCTTGCGGATATAGTCAAAAGCAAGCATTCGGTAACGGCATATTGTGCCGCGACGAATCTGAAACCTACAATAAGATTAGTTATATTGGGCGTTGAAAGTAAAGCCCTTTAAAACCGTCGCAGGCGGTCAAGTCTTGGTCGGCAGGACTTCAGGAACTGGAAAAAAGCCCGCGAGCGGAATTACGCGCTTTGCTCGATATGATTGCGGAGCTCGGTGATCGAGCCGAAGCGCAGGGTGCCCTGCGGCAACTGCGCCTCGATCGAGCCGTCCGAGTACAGCGTGTAGGCCATGCCGTCGACAACGCCGGATTTGAGGATCGAGACCGGTGTCGGTTCCTCGGGTGCCGGCGCCACCGGCCGCGGCTCGGGCGCAGGCTCTCTGAATTGGAATTGCAATGGTTCGGGCGTCAGGACCGGCTCGACCGGGAGCGCCGGTGGTTGTTGGGCAGCGGGTTGCTCGACGTCAGGGCCCGGCGCCTCTCGCCCCGGCCGCTGCTTTTTTGGCCAAAAGGCTTCAAAGTTTTTTGCTCGCTCCGGCCGGTTCGCTGGACGCGGCTGAACCTCAAGCCGCGGCTCGATCCTTGCCGGCGCGGCGCCGTTGGTCTGTCGGGGAGCCACGTTGTTGGCTTCCGCAACAGCCTCATCGGCGCGCTCCGACGGCTTGGGTGACAGCGATACGCCGGCGTCCTCGACAACCGGCGCGTTTTCGAGCCGCACCAAGGTCGGGAATTTCTCGCGAAGCCGCTCGAGCGCGGCGTCTTCGGGTAGCACCCGCGGAGTGGCCACGGCCGGTGCCGGCGGTGGAACGGCTTCAGGCGCCGGCTTGGGCGGGAATGGGATGCGGCCTGGGGCGACGACAGCGGGCTCCTCGATAGCCGGAGCGGCGGCTTCCTCCTGGAGCGCTGGATGCGGCAACGGCCGCGCGGCGAGCGCCTTTTCGATGCGTGCCAGCGCGCGAACCGCAAGCGCAAGCCCGATCAGGATCAGGCCGCCGACGATAGCAACAGCGCCGGGGGTGACGATCGAGGCGTCGTAATCCCGTCCGCCGAACGGCAGGCCCGGCCCAATCAGCACGACCCCGGCCGCGGCGATCACCGCACCCAAAATCAACAAAAACGCATACATACGCCCGTCACCCCGAAGGACGCCCGGAGGCCCTAAAGTGGCATCATTTTGACCGCACCGTGACAGGGGCGCAAGGTTAATATATCCGCGCGTTTGGTTACCGGCGGCCGCCGATCCGGCCGCCGAGCCTAAGAACTGAGATCAAGGGTTGTAGCCAAGAGCCATACGAAGAGCCGTTGCCCAACCCCCTGCCTTGGGCCTATTTAGAGGAACTTTTCGCTTCGCTCGGCGGTTTCACCGAAACGCCCGCATCGTTCCACGCCGCATTGAGGAGTAGACCTAATGGCATTCACCCTGCCCGAACTTCCCTATCCCTACGACGCGCTCGCCCCCTACATGTCGAAGGAGACGCTGGAATTCCATCACGACAAGCACCACGCCGCTTACGTCACCAACGGCAATAATCTCGCCAAAGGCACGGAGTGGGAAAACAAGCCGGTCGAGGAGGTCGTCAAAGGCACCTTCGGCAAGAACGCCGGCCTCTTCAACAATGCCGCTCAGCATTACAACCACATTCATTTCTGGAAGTGGATGAAGAAGGGCGGCGGCGGCGACAAGATTCCCGGCAAGCTCGAAAAGCAGATCACGTCCGACATCGGCCCGATCGCCAAATTCAAGGAAGATTTCATCCAGGCTGGCGTCACCCAGTTCGGCTCCGGCTGGTGCTGGCTCGCGGTCAAGGACGGCAAGCTCGCCATTTCGAAAACGCCGAATGGCGAGAACCCCCTGGTACACGGCGCAACTCCCATCCTCGGCTGCGACGTGTGGGAGCACTCCTATTACATCGACTATCGCAACCGGCGCCCCGATTACCTCAAGGCGTTCTTCGAGAGCCTCATCAACTGGGACCACGTTGCCGAAATGTACGAAGCGGCGACGAAATAGGCGCCGTCACCGCCATGCGCGCTTGGAAGCGGGGCCTCGCGCCCCGCTTTTTGCAACTGACACCATCCCGGCGCCCGCGCCGGCGCCCTGCCCTTTTGCCGCATTGTGCGCTTCCCCTATGGGCCGCATCTGTTGCGGTTCGCGGCGCTACGCGCATCTGAGACCGGGCCAGTCGTGCACCAACCCGCGGCGAAGTTGATACCCCTGTCGTCGGGCGCGATCATGGTCGCACGCCGGCTGGATGCGCTCGCCATCGGCGTGTTGGTGCTTACCGGCGTGATCGCCGCTGCGACGTTTCGCGATTATGGCCTCGGCTGGGACGACTACACCCATTCGGAATATGGCGACCTTCTGGTGTCGCTCTATTCGTCCGGCTTTGCCGACAAGCGCGCGCTGTCGTTCGTTAATCTCTACATGTACGGCGGCGGCTTTGATTTGCTCGCCGCGCTCGCCGCCAAAATTCTGCCGTTCGGCTTGTTCGAGACGCGCCGTCTGGTGGGCGCGGCGGTCGGTATCGTCGGCCTGTTCGTCGCTTGGCGGCTCGGCCGGCGGCTTGGCGGCCCGCTCGCCGGTCTGATCGGACTGATCCTTCTTGCCACCTGTCCGCTCTATTACGGACATATGTTCATCAACGCCAAGGACGGACCGTTCGCCGTCACCAGCGTCATCGCGCTGCTCGGCATCGTGCGCGCCTTCGAGGAATATCCGCGCGCTACGCCGGCGACCGTGGCGCTGTGTGGCATCGGTGTCGGCCTCGCCGTCGGCTCGCGCGTCATGGGCGGCTTTGCGGTGCTCGACGCCTTGCTGCCGCTATTGTTCATTGTTGCCGTCCGCTCGCGCGCGAACGCGACGAAGCCGGCGCTCGCGGAGTGCGGTTCGTTCCTCCTCGCATTCCTTCCAGGCATCATACTGGCCTATCTGGTCATGGGCCTGGTCTGGCCGTGGAGCGTCATCGCGCCCTTAAATCCGTTTCATGCCGTCGAATATTTTTCCAATTTTTTCGAGAAGCCGTGGCGCGAGCTGTTCGATGGGCAGTTGATCCCGGTTCCCGATATGCCGCGCAGCTACGTGCCGACGCTCGCCGCGCTGCAACTGCCAGAAATCCTGTTGGCGCTCGGGCTTTGCGGCATCGTGGGCGCGACCGTCGCCTTGGCGTCGCGCGACCGCGGCGGCTCGGCCGGACACCGCGCGGCGCTTCTTGCGGTCGTGCTTGCCGCCACGCTGCCGATTCTCATCACCGTCGCGGCGCGCCCGGCGATGTACAACGGCATCCGCCATTTCGTCTTCGTGGTGCCGCCGTTTGCCGTGCTCGGCGGACTTGCCGGCGCTTGGATCGCACGCCGGCTTGAACTCCACGGCCGCGCTGCGCTGGCTGTGGGCGCTCTGGTGTTGTTCGTGGGCGCCGTCTCCCCGGTCATCGCGATGGTGCGGCTGCATCCCTACGAATACACGCACTTCAATCGCATTGCCGGCGGCGTGGCCGGGGCGCGGCCGCGCTTCATGCTCGATTATTGGGGATTGTCGCTGACCCAGGCCTCGCAGCAATTGCGCGCGCTCCTCGCCGCGCGCGGCGAACAACCGTCCCACGGAACCTGGATGGTGGCGGTCTGCGGCCCGCATCCGCCGGTGACCGTCGCGCTCGGGCCACAATTCACCACGACCTGGAATCCCAAAGGCGCGGATTTTGGCATGATGCTCGGCGAATTCTACTGCGCCAAGCTCGACGCGCCGGTGCTGTTCGAGATCGTGCGCGACGGTGTCGTCTATGCACGAGTCTACGACATTCGCGGCCGTTCGATCGCGACGCTGTTGACGGTGCCCGGGATCGATCAACAATAGGCGTCATTGCCGCGATGGAGATCGGTCCAATGGAAATCAGACCATGAGCGGCGCCAGTGTCTACGTGTTCGATGCCTACGGCACCTTGTTCGACGTCCACGCCGCCATCGCGCGGCATCGCGCGGCGGCCGGCCCCGACGCGGACCGCTTTTCGGAAATCTGGCGGACAAAACAGCTCGAATACGCCTGGACTTTGACGCTGGCCGGCCACTACGCCGATTTCTGGACGCTGACCGAGCGGGCGCTGGACTACGCTTTCGATCGCGTGCCCTCGGTTAGCCTGGCGCTGCGCAGCAAACTGCTCGACGCCTATCTCACACTCGACGCCTTTGCCGACGCGCTCGCCGCGCTGACTGAGCTCAAGGCGCGCGGCCGGCGCATCGCCATTCTCTCCAACGGCACGCCGCGCATGCTCGATGCCGCGGTGGAAGCTTCGGGCATCGCCCCGCTGTGCGACGCCGTACTCTCGGTCGACGTCGTGCGCATGTATAAGCCGCGGCCGGAGGTCTACGCGCTCGTCACCGATCGTTTCGGCGTCACGCCGGACGAGGTCGTGTTCGTTTCGTCGAACCGGTGGGACGTCATGGGCGCGGCCTCGTTCGGCTTCCGCACCGTTTGGGTCAATCGCGCGCAGATGCCGCAGGAATATCCGCACCAGCTCCCGGCCCACACCGTGACCGACCTGTCGGCGCTGCCGTCGCTCGTGCTCTAACGTTACGCGTTCACCGCGACCGCTTCGGCTTCAACCGGCGGCATCAATTGTGGGGCGACGAATGTCCCCTGCTCCAGCGACTCGATCTGCTTGTCGAGCTGGGCGATCACGTAGCGCGTATAGGGGCCGATGTGGAGATAAAAACCCATCAGCGTGACCACCGCGCGCAGCGCACCAGGATTGGTATTCATGCAATTGGTGAAGGTGCGCCAGAACCGGTCGCGGTGCTCCGGCATGCGGCGCAGGATCTCCTGCACGGCATTGACGGTGCCGATCTTGGCGCGGATGTCGCCTTTCGGCATTTCGCGGCGGCGGTCGGAGCAATCGAGCAGCGAGACAAGGCGGTCGATGCGCCCGCAATAGGCCTCAGGCGTGTAGACAGTGGCCAGCACGCGACGAAGGTCGCGTAGCACTTCCAGCCGTGGACGTTTGGTTTCGAAATTCAACCCGCTGGCAATCTGATCATTTCCGCCTTTCGGCAAGAACTCGGCGTCGACCTGCAGACGCCCTTCGCGTGCCAGTCGGCGCGACAACTGAGTGTTCGGCAGCGCCCACAACTGCCCGATGGCCGCCATCGGGATGGCGCAATCCTCGATCAATTCGATCATCGGCTCGGCGACGGAACCTTTCTCGCTGTCGAAGCCGACGATGAAGCCCGCGGTGACGAAAATACCGGCCCGGTAGATCTTGTGGACGCTGTCTGGAATGCTGCGGCGCGTGTTCTGCTTCTTGCGCATCGCAATCAGCGTGTCGGTATCCGGGCTTTCGATGCCCATGAAGATGAGAAAGAAGTTCGCCTTCTTCAAAAGCGCGATCAGCTCGGCATCATCGGCGAGATTCAGCGACGCTTCCGTGGAAAACTCGAACGGATGATCGCGCTCCTCAAGCCACGCGATCAGATGCGGCAGGAATAATTTGAGTGCCTTCTTGTTGCCGATCAGGTTGTCGTCGACGAAATCGACATGGCCGCGATAGCCAAGCTGATAGAGCGCTTCCAATTCCTCCAGCATCTGCTCGGCGGTCTTCGTGCGCGGCACCCGGCCATAGAGCTCGATGATATCGCAAAATTCGCATGTGAACGGGCAGCCGCGCGAATACTGCACGCCGAGATGCATGTATTGATCGAACTTGAGCAAATCGAAGCGCGGTTTCGGTGTCTTGGTGACGTCGATCGTGAATTTCGGCGCCTCGAACAGCCCCTCGTTGCTGCCGTTGTCGACCGCGTCAATGAACTTGTCGATGACACCCTCGGCCTCGCCGACAACGCGGAAATTCGCGCGATCGTAGATGTGAGGGCTCGACGACACATCCGGACCGCCGACGGCGACCGGTTTACCGCGGCTGCGGCACAATTCGATAATGTCGAACGTGCTGGCCTGCTGGAACATCATGCCGCCGGACATCACCAGGTCGGCCCAATCCAGGTCGGCTTCGGCCAGCTCTTCTGTGTTGAGGTTGACCAGGCGGACGTTCCACTCGCGCGGCAGCATGGCCGCGACCGTGATAAGGCCGAGCGGAATGGTCGGGTATTTGGCGCCGACGAGGGCGCATGCCTCGCGGTAATTCCAGAACGACTCGTTGGTGAAGCGCGGATAGACCATCAGCACGTTGCGGGTCTTCGGCCGCGACAATCGCACACTTCCATTGAGCTGCTGGTCCAAGGAACCCCGTCCCCGTCACAATCGCCGCAGTATGGCGGCCTGATCCGCCATGACAAAGACAAAGCCAGACTCCCGCGATCCTGTCCAGCGTAGAAAAATACCGTTACATCATGGCGTTATCGCGTCCCGGCGATCGCGGCTGGGCTGGCGCTCGGCACCGATTCCGTTAACCTTGGGTTCCGATCAGCGCTTGGTCACGACAAGGAAGCGAAAATGCGTGCCGCCTATTACGAGCAGAACGGCCCGGCCAACGCAGTGCTCAAGCTGGGCGAGGTCGAAACGGCGCGGCCCGGGCCGGGCGAGGTGCGCGTCAAACTTGCCACATCCGGGGTCAACCCTTCCGACGTGAAGGCGCGCTCAGGCGCGACCCGCAAGATCGCTTTTCCGCGCGTCATTCCACACAGCGACGGAGCCGGCGAAATCGACTTGGTGGGCGACAGCGTTTCCGCCGCGCGGGTCGGCGAGCGGGTCTGGGTGTGGAACGGACAATGGCTGCGCCCGTTCGGCACCTGCGCCGAATATATCGTCCTTCCCGCCGCGCAAGCGGTGCGCTTGCCGGCCAAGACCAGTTTCGAGGTCGGCGCCTGCCTGGGCATTCCGGCGATGACGGCCTACCACGCCATTGCCGTAGCCGGCGCCGCGCCCGGTATCACGCTCCTGATCGCCGGCGGCGCCGGCGCCGTCGGGCATCACGCCGTGCAATTCGCCAAGGCCGCCGGCGCAACCGTGATTGCCACCGTCAGCTCGCCAGAGAAAGCCGATGCCGCGCGCGCGGCCGGCGCCGATCACACCATCGATTACAGGCGCGAAAACGTCGGCGAACGGGTGATGGCGATCACCGCCAAGAAAGGCGTCGATGCCGTCGTCGAAGTGGATTTTGCAGCCAACGCCAAACTCGCGTCCAACGTACTGCGCGAGCGCGGCGCCATCGTGATTTATGGCACCGGCGCGCCGCAGTCCGAAATCCCTGGCATGTTCTTCCTGCGCAATGCCATCACGTTGAAGTTCATCTATGTGTACGAGCTCAATGCCGCCGAACGTAGCGCGGCGCTCCATGCCATCACGCGTGCGCTCGAGGCAGGCTCTCTCGCCACTCTGATCGGTAAAACGTTTCCGCTCGCGGATATCGTCGCCGCCCATGAAGTCGTCGAAGGCGGCAAAATCCTCGGCAACGTCGTGGTCAATATTGGTTGACCGTCGCAATGCTTCCGCGCGACGCGTTGACGCCGGCAAAAATGCGTCGTTACCATTGCGGCAAACGCATATGGGAGGAATCGCTGTGCGCTCATTTTTTCAGCCGGCCATCGGCTTGTTCATTGCTGCGGCAGCGCTGGTGCCGTCCGCTCATGCCCAGAGCAATGCCGCGTATCTCGCCACCTATGTCGAAGTCATGCCCAATGCGGTCGCCGCCGGCATCGCGCTGCTCAAGCAATATCGCGATGCAAGCTCCAAGGAAGACGGCAATTTACGCGCCGAGGCGCTGGCCGAGATCGAGCGGCCGAACCGCTTTGTCGTCATCGAAGCCTGGCGCGACAAGGCGGCGCTCGATGCCCACGGCCAAAGCGCGGCCACGTTAAAGTTCCGCGACAAGCTCAAGCCGATCGCCGATGCGCCCTACGATGAGCGCATCAACGCCGCGCTCTATGTCAGTCAAGGCAAGAATGAGAGCCAGTCCGGTGCCCTTTTCGTGGTCACGCATGTCGATGTGATTCCGGCCGGCAAGGACGATTGCATGGCGGCGCTCAAAGCGATGAGCGTCGATACCGCGGGCGACGCCGGCAATATCAGCTACGAAGTGCTGCAGCAGGCCAATCGCGGCAATCACTTCACCGTCATCGAGGCATGGACCAACCGCAAGGCGCTCGACGGCCATGCCATGGCGGCGCATACGCGGGCCTTTCGCGAAAAGATCAGCCCGGCCGCCGGCGCGCTCTACGACGAGCGCATCTACAAGGCGCTGAACTGACGCTTGCGCTACTTCTGCGGCGCAAAATTCTGATTGCTATAGGGCAGCGACGTCGGTCGCTGGATGGCGATAAATCCGTGATCGAGGGTGTGGTGGCAGCTGTTGCAGCCGGCGGTGAGTTTATCGAAGGCTGCAGGAAATGCCGCGCTATTCTTGTCATCGATGATCTTCTGCAGCGCCTGCATCGGGGCGCCGACGGCCTTGTCCACGGTGTCGCCGCCTAACAGCTTGGTCACATCCTCAAAACCCTCGTTCAACTCGCCGATTTCGTAGTCGGCGAGCGGCCAATTGCCGGCGCGGCCGGCGAACCAAAGCTTTATGTGGCGAAGCTGTTGCAAGGTCATGATCTCGCCGAGGCCGGGGGCTGCCGGTGAATCTTGCGCGCTCGCACTCGGCACCGCCAAGAGCGCCATGCCGATCAAGACTGCAAAAGCCGACCTCATGAATTCCTCCTTCAGAGCCGCCTAGCTCGCTGGCGGAAGGTGCTCGCTGCATGCCTTGGGAAAGGCCGCTTGGCACGCCTCATAGAGCGCAGGACAGGCAAGCGCTGCTGCAAGCGCGGCATCGACGGTTTTTAACCGGTCGCCGGCGGCGCGCGACTGCGGATCGTAAGTCAGCACTGCGTCGATCCGTTCGACGCCGCGATCGGTCATCAGGAAGCGCTCGGCTCCGTTGAAATACATCGTCCCGGTCTTGATCGCATCGGTGAGTTTCTTGGTGTAGTCGGCCGCCGTCTTGGGATCCGGCTTGACGCGGGCGCGGGTCGCTATGTCGGTGTAGAAAACGTTGAGCTTGAAATAGGCGCCGCCGCATTGCGCGAGCGCGAGCCAATACGGCTTGCCGTTGAAAGCGCCGGGCACCGCCACCACGCTGTCGCGCTTGTCGAGCGGCGCCGCGGGCACCGGCGGCGGCGCGGCCTCGCGCGGCTCGCGATTGCGGCGCGTCTGCGCGTCCGCGCCGGTGGCGGCGATGAGCGCCACCGTCAGCAGCGCGGCTTTTGCAAAAATTCCGGGCATAAGGCGATTATAGTCGGGTCGCTGCACCGGGTTCAAAACTTCTCGAGCCAAGGCCGCAACTCGATCTCCCAGGCCCAGGCGCTGCGATGCTGCCGCAGCAGATCGAGATAGCTTTGCGCAATCGCATCGGGATCGAGCATGGCGTCCGGTTTGTCCGGGGGATTGGGCCGGCGCGGGCTCAAAATGCCGCCGTCAACGACGATATGGGCAACGTGAATGCCTTGCGGCTGCAGTTCCCGCGCCATGCTTTGCGCCAGCCCCCGCAGCGCGAACTTGCCCATGGCGAACGGCGCCGACTGCGGATAGCCCTTCACGCCTGCCGAAGCCCCGGTGAGCATGATCGCGCCGTGTCCTTTCGGCACCATGCGCTTGGTGGCCTGCTGCGCGACCAGAAAACCGCCGTACGCGGTCACCGCGAGCGCGCGCTCGACCTCGACCGGGTCGAGGTCGACGAACGGCCCCCGTGTCCGGTAGCTGGCATTGTAGACCACCACGTCGGGCGCGCCGACCGCCGCTTCGACATCGGCGAACAGCTTTGCGACTTGCGCGCGATCGGTCGCGTCACACGTGAAAGCCTTGCCGCCGACCTCCTGTGCCAGCGCCGCCAGATTTTCGAGCCGGCGCGCCGCCACGGCGACCTTCATGCCCGATTTGGCAAACAGGCGCGCCAGCGAGGCGCTTAGGCCGGAGCCGACGCCGACGATGAGAGCGTTTTTGTAATTCAATTCCGACATGGAAGTTCCTTTCAATCGATGACGGCGATGGCGTTGATCTCGACCAGGCAGCGCGGATCGGTGGCAAGCCGCACCACTTGTACCGTGGTCGTGGTCGGTTTGGCATCGCCGAAATACTCGCCCCAAACTCGGTTGAGCGCATCCTGGTCGGTCAGATCGGTGACAAAGCGGTCAGCTGTGACCACGTCGGCAAAGCTGGCGCCGACCGCGTCGAGGCCGCGCTTGAGATTTTCCAGCGCCGCGCGCGCCTGACCTGCCATGTCGCGCGGCATGGCGTCGAACTCTTCCGGCCGATGCGGGTGATGATGATAGACCGGCGCCGCGGTGACGCCGGCGAGATAAACCGTGGTGCCGCCTTTGACCTTGATCGCCGGCGCATAGGGCATCCACAAATCCGGCGCGTCCGGCCAGTGGATGTGCTCGATGGTTTTGGGCATGACGAAGCTCCTGGTGGGCGCGGCGGGCGGCATGGCAATATAGCCTCATGCGCAATATTCCGCAGGGTTCCGGTCTATACCTTGCCGTGTTGGAGTTCGTCTTCGCGCTCGGCTGGACCGTCTATGCCATCTATCTGCCGCGGCTCGCGGCTTCCGGCGGCATCGCCGCCGGCGCGGTCATCTACATCCTGATGCTCGACCAGGCGATCTTCACATTCACCGACTTCGCCATGGGGGTTGCCGCCGACAAAGTGTCGCGACTGGTCGGCCGGCTCGGTCATTGGGTGGCGGCGATCACGGCGTTGAGCTGCGCGGCGTTCGTCGCCCTGCCCTACGTCGCTGGCGCAAAGCTTGGCCCGACCGCACTCCTCGTGCTCATCGTTATCTGGGCGGTCACCTCCTCGGCGCTGCGCGCACCGCCGCTGATGCTGCTCGGCAAATATGCAGCGCGGCCGGCGATCCCCTATCTCGCCAGTCTCGCCATGCTCGGGCTGGGCATCGCCGGCGCCGTCTCGCCCTATCTCGCCATCACGCTCGCCAAGCAGGACCCGCGGTTGCCCTTCGTCATCGCCAGCGTCGCCCTGGTGCTGGCCAGCCTTGGATTGGCCAAGGTCGAACGCTCGCTGGCGAAGGATGCGCCGGCAAAACCCGAGCCACCGAAAAATGTGGACCGCGCCTTTCCCGTCATTGTCTTCGCGCTGGCAACCGTGATTTTCGCGTTCGGCTTCCAGCTACATTTTTTCTTCAACAGCGCGCCGCGCTTCAAGCAATTCACCAGCGATATCTCTACGGTGATGCCGGTGTTCTGGGTCGGCTTCAGCATCGCGATGTTTCCGGCAAGCCTGATCACCAAGCGCTGGGGCGGCCTGCCGGTGATGGGACTGTTCGGACTCATTGGCTCCATCGCCATCGTGGTGATGGAATTTTCCGGTAGGTTCGAAATTGTCGTCGCGGCGCAATTGATCGCCGGCGCGGCCTGGGGCTGCATCCTGATGAGCGCGTTTTCCGCCGCCGCCGCGCTCGGCTATACCGGCGCCGAAGGCAAAATCACCGGCGTGCTGTTCTCGGCGCTGGCGCTCGCCACATTTACGCGCATGGCGACGACGGCGAGTGGCGCGCTCAACAACCCATCGCTGGCGCCGCTGCTGCACTGGGCACCGGCTGTGTGCTGGATGATCGGAGGCGTAACGCTGGTGGTCCTATCGGTGGCGCCGATGCGGCGCACGCACGGCATTGGCGCAAAGCTTTGATCCTGGTTGCAACGCATAACGTTATGCGTTATATTTGCCGCGATGATCGTTAACTTTCGCGATACTGAAACGGCGGCGATCTGGGAAGGCCGACGGAGCCGGGGGCTTCCGTCCGATATTCAATCCGCCGCATTGCGGAAGTTGCGTCTCATCAACAACACTAAACGCCTTGATGAACTTCGCGTGCCGCCGGGCAACAGGCTAGAGGCGTTAAAGGGCGAGCGGCACGGACAGCATTCGATCCGCATCAACGATCAATGGCGAATCTGTTTCGTCTGGAGAGAAGGCCATGCGCACCAAGTCGAGATCGTCGACTACCACTGAGCTTCTGCCAAACCCCCATCCGGGTGAAATCTTGGCGGAGGAGTTCCTGAAGCCGATGAATTTGTCCCAAACGGCATTAGCGCGCGCGATCGCGGTACCGCCGCGACGGATCAACGAGATCGTACTCGGCAAGCGTGCCATCACCGCAGATACTGACCTGCGGCTCGCACGCTACTTCAATATGTCGGAAGGATTTTTTATTGGCTTACAGACCGATTACGAACTGATGGAGCGTAAGCGCGCGATCGGCGACAAGCTTAAGGCGATCAGACCAAGGGCGGCCTAACATCAGCCTCACATCCTAAACACCCCGAATTTTGTCTCCGCTATCGGCGCATTCAACGCCGCTGAGAAACAGAGCGCCAGCACGCGTCGGGTCTCCGCCGGCGTGATGATGCCGTCGTCCCAAAGCCGCGCGGTGGCGTAATAGGGATTGCCTTCGGCTTCGTATTGGTCGCGGATCGGTTGTTTGAATTCTTCTTCCTCGATCTCGGACCATTTTTTGCCGGCGGCCTCGATATTGTCGCGGCGCACCGTCGCCAGCACGCTTGCCGCCTGCTCGCCGCCCATCACCGAGATGCGGGCGTTCGGCCAGGTGAACAGGAACCGCGGGCCGTAGGCGCGGCCGCACATGCCGTAATTGCCGGCGCCGTAGGAGCCGCCGATGACGATCGTGATCTTCGGCACCTGCGCGCAGGCGACCGCGGTCACCATCTTGGCGCCGTCCTTGGCGATGCCGCCCGCTTCATAGTCGCGGCCGACGATGAAGCCGACGATGTTTTGCAGAAACAGCAGCGGCACGCGGCGCTGGCAGCACAGCTCGATGAAATGCGCGGCTTTGAGCGCACTTTCCGAGAACAGGATGCCATTATTGCCGAGGATGCCGACCGGGATGCCGTGAATATGGGCGAAGCCGGTGACCAGCGTGGTGCCGTAGAGCGCCTTGAACTCGTCGAACTCGGAGCCATCGACCAGACGCGCGATCACCTCGCGCACGTCGTATTGCTTTTTCAGATCGACCGGCACGATGCCGTCGAGCTCGCCGGCGTCGTATTTCGGTTCGACGGGCTTGCCGAGCGGAATGTCGATCGACTTTTTGGTGTTCAGGCCGGCAACAATCTCGCGGCACAGCGCCAGCGCGTGACGGTCGTTCTCGGCCATGTAATCGGCGACGCCGGACTTCTTGGTGTGCACTTCGGCGCCGCCGAGCTCTTCGGCGCTGACGACTTCGCCGGTCGCTGCCTTCACCAGCGGCGGGCCGCCGAGGAAGATGGTGCCCTGATTGCGCACGATGATGGTCTCGTCCGACATCGCCGGCACGTAAGCTCCACCGGCAGTGCACGAGCCCATCACCACCGCGATCTGGGCAATGCCGGCGGCCGACAGCGTCGCCTGATTGTAGAAGATGCGGCCGAAATGCTCGCGGTCGGGAAACACTTCGGTCTGGTGCGGCAGGTTGGCACCGCCGGAATCGACCAGGTAGAGGCAGGGCAGCCGGTTCTCGCGCGCGATTTCCTGGGCGCGCAAATGCTTCTTCACCGTCATTGGGTAATAGGTGCCGCCCTTGATGGTGGAATCGTTGCAGACAATCACGCATTCGCGGCCGGCGACGCGGCCGACACCGGTGATGATGCCGGCGCCATGAATGGCGTCGTCGTACATCCCGTTGGCGGCAAGCGGCGACAGTTCGAGGAACGGCGTTCCCGGATCGAGCAGTGTCATCACCCGCTCGCGCGGCAGGAGTTTTCCGCGGGCCAAGTGACGTTCACGGGCCTGCGCCGAGCCACCTTCGGCCGCCTTGGCGCGCTGCGCCTCGAGCTCCGCGACCAGCGCGCGCATCGCGGCCTGGTTGGCACGGAATTCCTTAGAAGCGACGTCGGCGGTTGATTTGATGACAGCCACGAATCCCTCCCACCGGGAGGGATTCCACTACGCTACGGCCGCGAGCGCAACCGCTAGGCGCGAACTTCCTGGCGCTGGAACACCACATAGCCGATGACGAACAGCACCATGGCGGTGGCGATCATGCCGACGATCTGCGGCCAGGCGATCAGGACGCTCGAGGCGAGCGGCAGCGGCGCACCGAGCACGGCGCCTTGCAGCTGGCTGAGATAGATCGGCCCGAGCGAACGCGTGGTCGGATCGAGCAGCGCCACCACCACCTCGGCGAACAAGGTCGAGGGCGAGAACCGCGACAGGATCTGCTCCAGCTGCGCGGTGCCGGGCGTCTGCAAGCCCAGCGCCGCGTAACGCGGATCCGGCGGCACGATGATTTGGGCGATGGCGCCGGCCAGCACCGGCCATATGAAGGTGATCAATAGCCAGATGCCGAGCGTGACCAGCGCCGCGGTGGCGGCCGAACGGAATGTGATCGAGAACAGCAGCGCCAGCGCTAGCCACACGCCGGCGTAAACGATGGTCACCAGTAGAAAGACAAAGCTGCGGGCGATCTCCTCGGCACCGGGCGGGATACCGATCAGCAGCAGGCCAAGCCCGATCACCAACAGCCACAACGTGACCAGGCTGATCGACAGCGTCGCCAGACCGGCGAGGAATTTTCCGAACAGCAAGGCGTCGCGATAGATCGGCTGCGCCAGAATACGCGACAGCGTGCGCCGGTTGTGCTCGCCGTTGACCGAATCGAAGCCGAGCCCGATCGCCATCAGCGGCACCAGGAACGACAAGAACGAGACGAACGACGGCAGCGGATCGCGCGACGTCGTGAACAGCCGCAGGAACAGGAATGGGTCTTCGGCGGTGGTGTCCTTGATCTGCTGGATCGCGCCGTAGAGCGCGGCGAGCGCGACCAGCACCACCAGCCATTCGAGCACGCGCATACGTACGCTGGTCAGATGGTCCGACAGCTCCTTGAGCATGACCACGCCGAGGCCTTGGAAGGCCGAACCTTCACGCTGCATGAAGCGTTCCCTCTTTCAAAGTCGCGTCGGGCTGGGCCTCGAAATAGCGGGTGTAGATCGCCTCGAGGCTCGGCTCCTGCACGCCGAGGAATTTCAGCCGGCCCTGCATGGCGACGACTTCATTCGCCGCTTCCGGCCGCACGTCGCGGTCGGCGTGCAGCCGCAATTTGCCGATGCCGGTCTTCTCGACGCCGCTGACGCCGGGAATGAGCGCAAGCCGCTCGGCAAGGCCGACGCCGTCGGCTTCGATATCGACCACATAGCCGCCACCGAGAACCTGGCGGCCGAGTTCGGGCACCGTGCCCAACAGTGCAATCTTGCCGCCTGAGAACAAGGCGACCCGGTCGCACACGCTCTGCACCCGCTCCAAGAGATGCGAAGACAACAGCACCGAAACGCCCTCGGCCTTGAAGTTTCGGATGATGCCGAGCAGCTCCGCGGTGGCATGCGGATCGAGGCCCGAGGTCGGCTCGTCGAGGATGGCGATCTGCGCGCCCTTCATCAAAATCTCGGCAAGGCCGAGACGCTGCCGCATGCCGCGCGAGAAGGTGGCGACGCGCTTGTCGGCAAATTCGCCAAGCCCGACCCGCTCGATCGCGTCGGCGATGCGCTTCTCGCGTTCAGCGAAGCGAAAGCCGATCAGGCGCGCGGTATAACGCAGGTTATCGGCGGCGGTGAGGTTGTCATAAAAACCGACCGTGTCCGGCAGATAGCCGACGCGGCGCTTGACCGAAAGCGGCTCGCGCGCTGGATTGAAGCCGAGTACGCGCACCTCGCCGCCGGAGATTTCGGTCAAGCCGAGCATCATGAGGATCGTCGTCGTCTTGCCCGCACCGTTGGGGCCGAGGAGACCGAAAATCTCCCCGCGCCCGACGGTGAACGAGATGTGGTCGACGGCGACCGCGTTGCCGTAGTTTTTGGTGAGGTCCTTGGCCTCGATGACGGTATCCTCGTTCATCGCCGGCCGAACCTCGCCACCGCGCCGACCATGATGAGGAGCGCCACGCCGATGATGCCGACGCCGGCGATGCCCCACATCGTCGAGGTCGTCACCGTTACCCGGAACGTGCTGGATGCCGATTCGCCGCGCGCCGAGGCGCGGATCGCCGTCACATAGTCGCCGGCGATCGCCTTGTCGGTCGGCGTGATCAGCGCCTGCACTTCCTTGTTGTCGTTCGGCGCGATGCGGTCGATGGTCTTCGGATCGAAAGTGACTTTCCACCCGCTCGGCGCCGAGCCAGAGAGCTGGATGTCCTCGGCCGGGGCCGTACCGGTATTGGTGATGACGACCGGCACGGTTGTTTCCTTGCCCGCCGAGGCGCGCGTCGAAACCAAGCCCTCGCGGCCGCTGATGTCGAGCTTCGGCTGGCCGGTGATGTTGAGGCCGAGATCGGCGGTTGCGGAAGCGTCTTCGGCGGCGAC
>Ga0209010_1000189_pt1 | contig 22830 bp, 19 predicted proteins | sample BlaSpr_A8_OM1_O3_FD_187985 | JGI IMG/M metagenome (GOLD analysis project Ga0209010, IMG submission 187985) | Forest soil microbial communities from Thunder Bay, Ontario, Canada - Black Spruce, Ontario site 2_A8_OM1_O3 (SPAdes) (version 2) | ecosystem: Environmental > Terrestrial > Soil > Boreal...
CGGGTTCCCATCGCCAAATAGGCTTGCAAGGTGTCGGCGGAGATGCCAGCGGCCTGGCGCAGCTGGTGCACGTACCGCGACATCGTTCGCATTCTTCACGAGCGTGTCGGCCTCGACGTGGCAGTCAGCACGATTCACTCCTTCATCAAGGTTCGCGCCAAACACCGAAAGCAGGTGCAGTACGAACTGCCACCGCTCGAACCGGAATCGTCGTTGAACACGCGTTTGAGTCCCGACGACGTTGCATCGCGAATCGCGGCGCTCAAAGCAAAACCAGTCGAGCAGAAAGGAAAACCCAAGCACTTTCACTTTGAGGAAAGCGAGCCGTTGAAACTCGTCAGCCAAGGAGGATCGCGATGAACGCCGAAAAGAAAAACAAGCGCGTCGTCTTCACCATGGGCGGTAAGGGCGGCGTCGGGAAAACAGGATTGATGGTTGCCCTAGCGGAATGGTTCGAAGCCAATGAGATTCCATTCACGTTGCTCGACCTCGATACGGAGAACAAGGCACGGGGCTCGCTCAAGCACTTCTTCAACGGGTCAGTAGCCAAGGTGAATATTCACACGCCAGCCGGTCTCGACGCGTTCGTAGATCATCTCGAATCCGGCGCGGCGATCATCCTCGCCGACATGGGAGCCGGTTCGGGGCAAGTAGCGAGTGATTGGTTCGACGCGATGTATGACGATGTCTCGGCAACCGGCGCGCGTTTCACTGCTGTAGGCGTTGTCACACCAGACCCGGCAAGCGTTGAGAGTGTCCTTGCCTGGGCCAACCGACTGCAGGAGCGGACGCAGTATCTGATTGTCCAGAATGCGACAAGTCCTCAGGCAGACTTCAGCTACTGGGAATCTGCCGAGCAAGCCATTCGTTTCCGCGAAGCACTATCGCCGATCGTGATCCGGATGGAATTTCGTCTGGCAGAACTGGAGAACCCGGCCCGGCAACACGGTATCCGACTTGGCCAGGTTGCGACAAGGCAAAATGCAATCAACGAACTGAAGCGTGCTTCCATCGTGATGCGTGCCGAAAGTTACCGGCGGCGGCTCTTCTCCGAGTTCGACCGGGCAAAGGAGATGTTCCTCCCATGAGCGCCGATCAGGAACTCCTAAATCTGGCGGGCGCTGAGTCCGAGAACCAAAGCCTGTTCGATGAACTGGCAGGACTAGTGCCCGCCGAACGGCAGGCCGAATACTACAGGGTCATCGCGCACACTCGCACCCTCAGCCCAAACGACGAGGTGCTCCGGGTGTTGGAAGCGATGGGTATGCTGGCGCTTCTTACGAGAGAAACGCCCGCGGCGATCGCGGTAGAACGGAAGTCTTTGCAGAAGATTCTGGAAAATGCTCTATCTAAGGCTGGCGAAGTCGAGAAGCGAATGGCGGCATACTCGTCACGGCTTGAGTCACGCATTGCGCAATTGCCGAAGGAATTGGAAACAGGTTTGGACCCACCACGCATAGCGAAGCTTCTGGGCGAGAGCCTGCGACAGTGCTTCCAGCAGTCCAGTCTGCCGGACACGGCCAGGGCGCTTGACCAGTCCTGTTCTGAAATGAACTCCGTTCAAGAGCAACTTGTGAACGTGCTGCGAGAAGTAGCTCACCCTGACATCGGAGTGATCGAAAAGGTCAGAAGCGCTAATGACTCGCTCCTGCGGAGCATGACTACTAGGGCGCAACAGATGGACAATTTCCTTGTTAGGCTGGAAAGGCAGGTCTTGACCATTTGGCTGCCTGTCGTTGCCACTGCTGCTCTAGCACTGGGATTCGCGTTGGGTACGTGGTTTGCCAACGTGCGACAAGGAACGCCGGAAGCATCAAGTGCCGCTCAGTCACAACAGATGCCAAGGCCGGAAGCTCCTGCGCAGCAAGTCGTTCCGCAGCGGAACGCAAAGCATCATTGACACGGGGCTAGGTCGCCAGGGAGTTCACTAGAGACATGCCAAACATATGGTTCACGGCGGACTTTCATTTCGGGCATAGCAACATAATCCGTTACTGTAATCGACCGTTTCGAAGCGTCGAGGAAATGGATCAAACAATCCTCGAACGTCTCAACGCCTCCGTTAAGGTCCATGACATCCTCTATTTCCTTGGGGATTTCTGCATCGGGAGCAAGGTGAAGGCTCTGGAGCACCGCCAGCAGATTCGCTGCAAGAAGATCTTTGCGGTGCCGGGTAATCACGACAAGCAAATTCGCAAGCTGACCGAGGAGTTCTCTTGGCTCAGCAACCTTACGGAAACCTCTATACATGGCCAGCCCATCGTGATCTGTCACTATGCCATGCGCGTCTGGAATCGCTCCCATCATGGTGCGTGGCACCTGTACGGACATTCTCATGGGAACCTCCCTGACACACCTACTTCCCTTTCCATGGATGTCGGCGTTGACACTCACGATTTCCGCCCGTGGCACTTCGACGAAATCAACTTGCTGATGAGTGAGAAGGCAAAGAGGCTGAGCGAGCTACGCCGCACTGATCCATTGAATATCCAGTAGTTTAGGGTTCGTTCGAGCTATAGGCACTCTCCAAACTTGGGAACCCACAATTCGCCGCTTTGGGTCATTCTGTCGCGGTCCTCAGCAAGACGTTCGCAATCGGCAGTAACACTTTCCCCCGAAGAGGACTTCTGGACAGCGTCAATGTGCGCCATCAAGTGGCGCACCCGCTCCGCCGTGACTCAGGCAGAAGCAGCAATCGCAATCGCCACCTCTCTCCATCGGTAAACACTAGCCGACTTATCGTTACCGATCTGGCGCACTTCCCAGAAGCCCGTTTCTGACCAGCAATGTTGATCATCGAATAACGGACTTGTCGACTACGTGTGCTGCGAATCGAGATGCCACCATTGCGTGTTCGGTGATTCAGCCCGAGGCAGTGGTTCGTCCCGCGAACCGTTGGCCACGAGCATTACCAACCGGATCAAGGTGGAGGCATTGGCGATCGTTCGAACAGCGAATTCGACGGCCGCGATTCGCCCGCGCGGCCGCCGATATGGCATCTCTGGATGACCTTCCAATGTAAGAGTAATTCTTTAGCTCGCTTTTGCCCCTGGCTCGCGCTTTCGGAAGGCGGCTTCTCCCGCGTCGGACACCTTGACCCACTTCGCGTCAGGCGAGGCCCCTAGGTCGTAGTTGTCATGCCAGTTCCACCACTTGTACGTCGGAGTCTGGGGGTAACCCTCTGGCGAGTCCTCCCAAGTCTCCTGCCGGCCGAGCGGCGTGAGGTCGAGGTAGCTCCAGGTGCTCCCCATCGCCTCGTCGCCGCGGTTGTTAGTGAAGTATGTGCGGAACACCCGGTCGCCATCGCGCAAGAACACGTTGTGCCCGTGCCATTCATCGACGCCGAAGTCCTTGTCGAAGCCGTCGGTGATGGTGTACCACGGCATCTCCCAGCCCATCCGCGACTTCAGACGCGCGATGTCCGCCTGCGGCGCGCGTGAGGCATAGGCGAGGGTGGTGTCGCGTGCGTTCAGGTGGGCCAGGTGCGCGACCTGATCGGCACCCAGAGAGCAGCCGCGGCAGGCGTGCTCGGGCCAGCCGAACACTCCGGGCTCGAAGAAGGCACGATAGACGATCAACTGACGGCGGCCCTCGAACAAATCGAGCAGGCTTACGTTGCCCTTGGGTCCGTCGAACTCGTACTTCTTGTCCACAGCCAGCCAAGGCATCCGCCGGCGTTCGGCGGCTAGCGCGTCACGGGAGCGGGTCAAGGCCTTCTCCTTCACGAGGAGCTGCTGGCGCGCAGCCTCCCACTCTTGGTACGGCACGATCGAAGGAGTATTCGTCGCGAGATTCGACTTCTCACTTTTTCCGGTCGACATTTTGATTCTTCCTTTCCTCTGAGTTCGGCAGGACTTCTCCTGTCCAGCTCTTGCGAGATACTTTCACGGCCAACGCTGTCAGCCCGCCGGTAGAAACCGCGCCGGCAACGACTAATCCTACGGTTGTCCAACAGAATGGACACATGGTTCACCTCCTCGGTAGCGAAGCGTGACTGCTGAGTTCGCTTCTATATGGGTGACGGGTGGAGGGAATTCCTTTCGACAGATCAAATAGAAAGAATTCCCTCCCTTGCTTTATGCGTTGACGGGCTCTGCGTTAACGAGCGCGGCAAACTGGCGCTGGAGTGCTTTGACCGCACCGCCGCGCCAACCCTCCGCGACGGCCTCTGACATGGGATCCGGAAATATTTCCTCTTCCCCCTTCGCCACTCCGTCGAAGATAGCGCGCGCAACGGATTCTGGCGAGGCCTTCGGTATTTGCAGGCCTCGGGTCATATCCGTATCCACGGGGCCGGGCAGGACCACATGCACTCGAATGTCCCGCTTGGCCAGAAGAACACGCAGCGATTGTGCCAGCGAAAACGCGGCCGCCTTGGAGATCGAATAAGCTGGACTGAACGGCACAGCCGCAATGGCTGATAACGACAGGACATTTACGATGGCTCCTCGAGAACGCGTCAGCAGCGGCAGGAAAGCCTGGGTTACGCCATACGGGCCATAGAGATTGACGGCCAGACTCTGTTCGAGCGCGGCGTGATCGCTCAAGTCGTCATAAAGCGCCAAGCCGGCATTGTTGATGAGGAGATCGAGAGATTCGACTCTCTCGACTGCTCCTTGAATCTGCCGAGCGTCGGTCACGTCCAGGGTCAGGGGCGTGACCCGCTCATCCGAATGGGCCAAGGGCTGGCGTGTACTGGCATACACCCGCTTCGCGCCTCTCCTCAAGGCTTCCTCGACCAGCGCCTTTCCGATTCCGCGATTGGCCCCGGTCACTAGAACTGCTTTGTCTGCGATTGTCATATGTCCTCCTATCGATCACCTCTCAGGTGGCTTCTATAGGGGTGACGGGTGGAGGGAGTTCACTTCGACAAAGCAGCAGAAAAAAATCAGCCCCGCTTTTGTAGCAGGAACTGTCTCACCGCGGGGTCCTCGGCCAGACCAATCGCCCGGTCGAAGGCATCCGCGGCCTCAGACATTTTCCCGAGCCGCTGCAAGAGGTGAGCGCGAACTGCCCAGTAAGGCTGATAAGCGAAGACATCGTCCGGGTCGATCTCATCCAACACCGCGAGCCCCGCATGCGGACCATTCGCTTCGGCCACTGCCGCGGTGTATCCGGTTTGTGTACCGAGCGTCGGCGATATGCGGATCAGTTGTTTATAGAACCCTACAATCGCTCCCCACTCAACCCGACCGCTGCGTGCCCGCTCCGCATGCACCGACTGAATCGCGGCTTCAAGTTGAAACCGGCCGAACCGTCCTTTCTTGAACGCCTGAGCGAGATGGCCTTCCGCCTCTTCTATTAAAGGAAGAGACCATTGCTTCGTGTCCTGTTCGGAAAGGGCAACGTACCGGCCATGCTGCCCCCTTCGCGCGGCGCGCCGAGCTTCGCAGTGAAGCATGAGAGCTAAAAGGCCGTGGACCTCCGCCTCGCTTGGCAGCAACTGGAGAAGCACTCGCGTGAGCCAGATCGCTTCCTCGGCCAGATCCCGTCCGCGCTGGTCGACACCTGCCATGTCATCCCAGCCGATTCCGAAGGCGGCATAAATTGCTTCCAGCACGGCGTCGAGCCGCTGCGGCAGTTCACGCTCTTGCGGGATTTCGAATTGAATACCGCCGTCGCGGATTTTTGTCTTGGCACGCACCAGACGCTGCCCCATTGTCGTCGGCGAAACCAGGAAGGCGTGGGCGATGCGCGCGGCATCCAGGCCAAGAACTGTCTGGAGCATGAGCGGCGTGTGCATCGCCGCATCAATTGCCGGATGTGCACACACAAACAGGAGTTTCAGCCGTTCATCTGGAAATTCTGTTGACAATGTCAGATTGGGCTCCTTGGACTCTTCGCTGAGGAGCAGCAGAGTAGGCTCGCTTGCTTCGGCTACTTGCCGATGACGAATGAGATCGATGAGAGAGTGGCGCGCCGTTGTCAGCAACCAGGCTTCTGGATTCTGTGGCACGCCGTCTCGCGGCCAAGTTGTAAGCGCTTTTACTAATGCACTACTGAGGGCGTCCTCCGCACTGGCCACGTCGCGCGTGTGCGAGGAAAGGTATGCCACCAGGCGACCGTAAGACTCGCGAGCCACCCGCTCGATAGTCCGGTGAGTGCTCTCTTGTTCACTTCCACTCATCCGGTGACTCGACGCTTGTATTCAGGCGAAACGGGACGGACCTCCACAGCACCGATCGAGGCAGCCGGACATCGCGCCGCCCATTCGAGCGCCTCGTCAAGCGAGGGAAGCTCCAGGATTGTGAAGCCTCCCAGTTGCTCCTTGGTATCCGCGAAGGGGCCATCCTGTACACGCCGCTTTCCATCCTTCAGTCGCACCGTGGTCCCCGTCTCCGGGGGTTGCAGTGGATTTCCACCGACGTAGATGTCGGCCTCGACGAGCGCTTTGTAGTACGCCCGCCACGCACCGAGGTAGGGATCATTTTCGTCCCCATGCCGTGCCGCAAAAGCTTCTGGTGATTCAAAGATCAGCAAGGCGAATTGCATCACCTTTTCCTCCTTAGGAACAATTGGGAGCGCCTGTGCGCTCCTGAATGTATGACGGATAGGCCGCGCCCCATTCGACAGATTTCAGGAAATTTCGAGAAATATCAAGCGGCCGAAGACAAATTGTCGCAGCCCACCCCCAAAGGCGGTTATTAACCAGGGCTTCGATGCGGAATCAAAGGCCCTGAACAGCTCGTTCAGAGGTGCCTGACCTTTGCTGGGAGCAGGTAGCGTTTACAAATGGACGGTGGCGATTATTTCGGCATGAGTGATGGGCAACCAGAGTGATTCCGGGCCAGAAGTCGGCTTGTAGGAATTTTCACCACATACGTAACGATAAACGCGCTTGTGGCCACCGAACTATGAACGCGCTACTGATTGGCCAGAAACGGGCTTCTGGCAGGTGTCCTATGAGCTTGTCCAACAACTGGTGACTGGCCGGCGGCGTCGATTTAGGCAGGTCTCGAGTCTCACATTTTCAGCGCGGGGTGGTTTTTCGAAATCCAGTCTTCGACTTGAACATAAAACTGTCTTGCTTGGACGAGGATCTCTTTTGCTTCCGTGTCCGTCGCAACATTGGAGAAAGTATAGTCGATAGTATTTCGCTTTCGTCGGCACGTCTCAAAATAGTCGGCGTACTTGTGCGCGGCTTTATCCAACACCAGTTTCGTGCTCTCCAAGGACACCCGGTGGTGTCCGACTTTGCTCACGATCCGATACCCCGCACAGGCAATGGCCATATTCGCCGCCTGGAGCGCCGCGTTGTAGGCAGTGGCGAATCTCCGATCCGCTGAAAGGCCAGCAAGACTCGCGTCTGCGAGGTCGCGGGCGATCAGCGCCCGCATATTGTCTAATTCCTTCTTGGACGTTTTGTGTTTCTGGGCCTCCTTATTTGCCAGCAAGTTCGTCCAAGTCACTCTGGCCTCCTTTCACAAACCGTTTCCGTCCTCGTAAAACAGCCGCAAGGAAATGGTCACCCGATTTGATTTTCTCCCGAAACTCCTCTGGGGAATAGGCCGTGACGTTGACCTCTCTTCCTAGCCGCGCCTCCGCCTTGCGGAGCGCCGGAGACAGGTCAGCAAGACCTGCTCTGCCAATGACCATCACATCCACGTCACTCATCGCATGTTCCCGGCTTCGTGCCACAGAACCATAGATAAAAGCACTCTGAATCTTGTGCCCAAACGGTTTTAGTATGTGCTCCAAGATCGCAGCCAGCCCTGCCGTTTTTTCGAAGAGCTGCTGCAGGTCTCGGAACACTGGGGACTGGGTCTCCGCCTTGAAATAGGCCCTTGTGCCTTCCCGCCGATGCACCAATATTCCGCTTGCCACCAGAGATGATAACTCCCGCTGAAGGCTGGACGGGCTCGTTCCCAAACGGCTGGCGAGTTCCGAAAGATACCACCACTTGTCTGGCTGGCCGAGGGTAGCCGCAAGCACACCTTGCCGTACCTGTGGGAACAACGCAGTCAGCACGGAAGAGTTACGCATATTGCGTACATTATTACGCATATTGCGTAAGCGTGTCAACTGCCAAAAGAACAGGGTTGCCTGCGGCGAGGATTGAGTAGTCTAAGGTGGCAGTTCAGATTACTCATATCCTTTCGAATCAGAATCGGACGCAATTCGAACGGACTCGAATGCTGTTCGACTTCGTGCGGGCAGCGTTCGCTAGTCTCCGGACGGCCTGCACCGACCTAAGCCGAAGGCTTAGGGATGGTGTCTCTCCCTTTCCCTCGCACGTAGATTCCTCCGTGGAACCTGAGCATGTGGTCCGGCGGTAGAATGCACAGCATGAAAGAGCACTTCTTCCGAGAGTCTTAAAACAGATTCAGCCCTTCCGCGAATTGTGGCGCTCAGTTCGAATCGTATGCTATGCCGGGAAAATTGGCAGCGCATGATCGATTGAGTGCCTTCGGTGTGAGACTCCCTCGTGAGATAGCGCGATCGCTTGATCCAGGTGAATCACAGGTGGGCTGACTGTGAGTCAGTCGAACACTGCGGTGTCATTGCGGTTTTGGGCAGTCCGATGCGCCAGTTATGTGCCGGATGGGCCTCGGGTTCTCCCACAGTGCTGCAACCTCGGCTCGGCAGCAATCAGAAAATAAGCTTCAGGGCCAATTGCATGTTGAATGGCTCACCAGGACCGACACCCGGCGCGCCATTGTAGTCGCCGATGGTGTCGGTGCTTTGACCGAATCCGCCGAAGAAGTAGCCGCTTGGCGGCGCGAGGTTCAGGCGGTTGAAGATATTGAACATTTCTACACGGAACTGAGCTTTCAGGCGCTCGGTGACCGGAATGCTCTTGAATACCGAAAGGTCCACGGAAGCAAATCCCGGGCCGGTGAGCTGATTGCGCCGCATCGTTCCAAAGCTTCCCTGTGGCGGATCTTGAAACGCCGCTGGGTTCACCCACTGCACGTAGGAGTGGCTGACGAGAGAGTGAGAAACGCCTGCGTATGCGTTGCCGATTTGGTCACCACGGTCGGTGTTCTCTCCTGTACCGCTGGTATCGGTGGTGGCATGAACGGTGAAGGGAAAACCGGTGCGGAACGACATCAGGGTATTTAGCTGCCAGCCGTGGGAGAGCCATTGAGGGCCGTGCGAGGAGCCCGAGATGTCGTAAGTGGCGTTGGCGACGAAGTGGTGGCGCACGTCGTAGTCGGAATTGGCGTAATCTCCTCTCAGATTTGTGCTGTCCTGAGGAAGTGTGCAGCATGCTTGCGTCATATCGTCCAGGTTGTGTCCCCAGGCGTACGAGAACTGCGCCGTCAGGCCGTGCCATTGACTCGATCGGAGAGTAGTTTGAAGCGAGCTGTAATTCGAAGTCCCCTCGGATTGCACCTCGTTGATCACACCGAAGTTCGGATACTTGCTGAAAAATGGCCGCGTGGACTGCTGGTATGAAAAAGAGCCTCCGTTGGGTCCGATGACAGTAGTTGAATTGAAACCGCTGCCGAGTGCGGCTTGATTAATATCTCGTAGAATAAGAAGTCGCTCTCCTTTCGAACCGACATAACCGACTTGCAGGATCCAGTGCTGTCCCAAGCTCTGCTGCACGTTTAAGGAGTACATCTCGTAATAGGACGCGCGCAGCGTTTGGCTGACGGAAAAAAGGTTAAGCACATTGCTTCCTGAGATCGGCACTGGCCCAGTTGGGAAGATGGGCTGGTCCTTCACGATCGTGTAGTCATTAGCCTGGACGCTGAAAACCGGATTGTTTCCGGCGGGATTATCGGGCGTGCCGAGCGGTCCATTGTTCAGGAGAAATACGTTATCGAGGAAAGGGATTATCGGCGGAGTGTCGAAAAAGATCCCATAGGAGCCACGAATCACCAAATTGCCGCGGTCCCTTGGCTCGTAGGCAAAACCAATCCGCGGGCTGAAGTTCAGGAAATCCTGGGGGTAAACCGAGGGAATGCCCTGCCCGGCAACGACAAGACCGCGAGACGGAATAAATACGGAAAGATCCTCGTTGTTGTCATGCAGCGGACCTTCGTACTCGTAGCGAAGTCCAAAATTGAGGTTCAGCTTGCGCGTGGCTTGATAGGCGTCTTGCCCGAAGAGATTGAAACTGTTCACATGAACCAGGCGCTCGGAATTGCCGATTGTGTTCGTGGACTGATAGACGTAGCCCGCCATGAAGTCGGCCAGGCTCAGCACATTCGTATCTTGGTTTGGATTATTGGCCAAGCTGGCCCACGGTCCTTGCCCGCCGGTAAAATCAAAGACCCCGCGAGCACCGAAGTTGTAGTACACATCGACCTGAGTTCTGCGGAATTCGCCGCCAAAACGAAGCTGGTGCTTTCCCGTGACATAGGAGAGTGTGTCGGTTAAGTGGCCGGTGACATCCGTTCTTCCGGAAAACGGGTTGACCCCAACTTGATCGAAGCCGAATATGACGATGTTGGGAGCACCGGCCAGGATGGGCGCGGTAACGCCGGTGTTGAGCCCCAAAGCGATGGGATTGAAATTGGTATCTGCATCCACGAAGGTCTGGAGGAAATAATTGACGCCAGCGACGAGTTGATTCGTGAACCGGGAAGAGATGACGCGATCGTAGATCGCATCGTAGTTTTGCATGTGCGAGGGCACGACCTCCCAGTAGGGACTCAGATGTGTACTGTTCGGAGCCGTCTGTGTTCCCTGGCCGAGAAATACTCGAAACGAAACGCGGTTGTCTTCGTTGAAGCTGTGGTCGAGTTTAAGCAAGCCATCGTGGCTGTAGCCATTGGAAGGATTTGGATTGAAATAATTAGCCGGTGCCGCGGGACCAGTCAGCGCGGATGCAGGCCACAGTCCGTTGAGCAGACTTACAGAAACCGGGTTCAAGGGGACGTTGAATTGCTGCAATAAACCTTCCGCTTCCGCTTGATATGCCTCCGAAGGTTCTGTGGAACGTGACTGGTTGCCGATCAAGTACTTCTGCTCCTCTAGGTTGAGAAAGAAGAAGGTCTTGCCTTTCCGAATGGGGCCGCCGAGCGAAGAGCCATAGTGCTGATTCCTTAGGGCGTTCTTATGCAAACTCGGCGGGGCGAAGGGGCTCGGGGCGGCGAAGAATTCGTTTCGGTTGTAGTAGTACGCAGTGCCATGAAATTGATTCGTTCCAGACTTGATCGCCAGATTCAGCGTCGCACCCGGGTTGCGTCCCGTCTCCGCGGCTCCCAGGCTCTGCAGTGAAAACTCCTCAATCGAGTCAAGCGGCAACAGGACACCCGCGATTCCCCCGACGCCGACTTGATTTACGGACACCATATTGCCCCAGGGATCGTTGTTGTCGGCGCCTTCAATCTGCCAGTTGATGCCCGTTGATCGTGTGCCATTTACGGAGCCCACAGCCATGTAACCTGAAAAGGCGGCGGACTGATCCACTAATTGAGAAAAGTCGCGCCCGTTGATGGGAATATCTTGAACGGTTTGCGTCGATAACAAAGTGTCGTCGGATACGGTTGTCGTATCGAGCGACACGGCCGCTGCTGAGACTTCCACCGTGCTCGGTTGCGTGGCGACGTGCAGTTTCCCATCCAAAGTGTGAATCTTGCCCGCCAAGACTACGACGTTCTTAAATTGGGTCTTCTGGAATCCGCTCGCTGTGATTTCGATCAGATAGCTCCCGGGCGGCAAGTCCTGGAACGAAAATTCGCCCGCGCTCGACGAGGTGGTCTTGTACGTCAAGGTGGTAGCTTCGTTTGTCGCTGTGACGAGAGCCTGGGGTAACACAGCCCCTGTAGAATCCGTCACGCTGCCATTGATTCCTCCACGGAACGTCTGCGCCAAAGCGACCGTAGGCAGCGCAAAGCTGAAACTAATGGTGAGAGCCAGGGCGCAGACAAGCGTTTTCCAGTGGACCATAAATGACCAACTGGCGAGGAGAGTCAAGATGTCGAGAAAGTATGTCGCTAGAAATGCGTCCGACTGTACCCGATGCTCCCGCGTTTTGTCAATTTGCGCAACGGCCCGCTTCTCTCAGGATGGCAACAATTGGCGCCAAAAATGTGAGATTATTCCCGCAACCATCAGCTGGAGATCTTGGGCTGCCGAAATTGAAAGATGATGGCCATCTCCCATGCCAATGTCACACGAACAAACGGCTCAAGGGTTCGACGTGGAACCGCGTCAAGTACAGACGGTAACCCTCGCTTCGAAGACGGCGAAACGAGGCACTCCGAGACTGCTTCTGTTCTGCTTTGTCTTGTTTTTCTTCACCCCAGGTCCAGTCGACGCGCTCGATACCAGTCGGCAGATTTCTCAGTATGGCCACACTGCATGGCGGATCGAGGATGGAGTTTTTGCCGGAGCGCCCAACGTGATGGCCCAAACCACCGACGGATATCTATGGATTGGAACGCAAGCCGGATTGATGCGATTTGACGGCGTCCGGTTCGTCTTATGGAGACCGCCGGAGGGGAATGAATTGGCGTCATCCCGCATCAATTCTCTCCTCGGAGCGCGGGATGGAAGCCTGTGGATTGGAACCAGCGCGGGCCTGGCGCGTTGGCGGAATGGAAATCTGACCAACTATAGGGACGCGACTGGAAGTATTATGTCGATCCTTGAAGACCGCGCAGGCACAATCTGGATAGCGCGGGCGAATTTGTCTGATACGAATGGTCCTCTTTGTAAAGTCACAGACACAGGAGTGCGATGCTACGGGAGAGATGACGGACTTGCGCTTCTTTTTGCAGTGACGCTGGCCAACGATACCCTCGGCAATATCTGGCTGGCCGGTGGCGCCATGGTTTCCCGTTGGCAAACAAATTCCGCCGACACGTACGTCCCAGCCGCGCTAAACCCCGCGGAGAATTTCAACGGTGTGGTAGCCGTTGCCGGGGCGCCAGATGGGTCTGTTTGGGTCGGGCTGGTGCACGCCGGAAGGGGCGGCGGGCTACAGCAGCTCGCGCATGGAACTTGGAGACCATTCATCACTCCGGAGTTCGATGGAAGTACGCTCGAGGTCACAGCGTTGCTGGTAGACCGAGACAGCTCTCTCTGGGTCGGAACCTTAAACGAAGGTATCTACCGCATTCAAGGAAACAAAGTAGATCACTTTCGCGGCTCAGATGGCTTATCGGGTGACGCCGTGAGCGGCATCTTCCAGGATCGCGAGGGGAATATCTGGATTGCGACATCCAGAGGGATCGATAACCTCCATGACATTCGCGTGGCAAGCTTTTCGACACGGCAAGGGCTGAGCGCGGATCAGGTCGATTCCGTTCTAGCTTCTCGGGACGGTACTGTGTGGATAGGAAATTATAGTTTGGATATTCTCCGGTCGGGCAAGGTCACTTCCATTCAGCCGCGGAACGGTTTACCGGGGCGAGAGATGACATCTTTGTTGGAGGACCGAGCTGGTCGTCTCTGGGTCGGCACCGACGAAGAATTGTCGGTTTATGAGCAGGGCAAGTTTCGAAGGGTTCTGACGCGTGACGGCAGTCCCTTAGGCACCGTTCGCGCAATGACCGAAGATGTCGATGGCAGCATCTGGGCCGCGACCAGCGGCCACGCCGTCGAAAACCGGAATCGGCTCCTTCGCATTCAGGATCTCAAAATCCGTGAAGAGAACTCTACCCCTCAACTCCCACTCGCAAACACGCTTGCTGCCGATCCGCACGGCGGTGTCTGGCTGGGCTTGGCGAGCGGTGGCTTAGCCCGATACCGAAATGGCCAAATGGAATTCTTCCCATTAAATCAGAGCCCTCATGATGGCCCAGTCCACGGCCTCCTTGTGAATTCCGACGCTTCAGTGTTGGCAGCGACGGCGTCGGGACTTGTCGGATGGCAAAACGGAAAAGTGCAGAGTCTCACGGTGCGGAACGGCCTTCCTTGCGACCTCATTTACGCCCTCATTTCTGACAGGAAAGCTACTCTTTGGCTTTACGCGGCGTGCGGACTTATTGCGATCCCAAGTGCGGAGCTCCAGCGATGGTGGAAATCGCCCGATGCGACGGTGAACGCCAGACTCCTTGACGTGTTTGACGGCGCCCAACCTATGTCGACTCCGTTTCGGCCAAATGCATCCCAGTCTCCGGACGGACGATTGTGGTTCGCAAATCAAAACGTTGTCCAGATGATCGACCCAGATCACCTGGACCGCAATCCCATACTGCCACCCGTGCACATTGAAGAAATCATTGCCGACCACAAGAGCTATCCGCCGCGGGAGGGCCTTCGTCTTCCAGCCCTGACTCGTAATCTCGAAGTTGACTATACGGCGCTGAGCTTCGTGGCTCCTCAAAAGGTGCACTTCCGCTACAAACTGGAAGGTCACGACTCGGAATGGCAGGATCCTGGAACACGCCGTCAAGCGTTCTACTCTGATCTTCCTCCGGCAAATTACCGCTTTCGCGTGATCGCGAGCAACAACGACGGCGTCTGGAACGAGGAAGGCGCCACCCTAACCTTCAGTGTCGCCCCCGCCTGGTTCCAGACCTGGTGGTTTCGTGCGGGCTCTCTGGCCGCTCTTCTGGTATTGCTCTGGTGCATCTACCGGCTGCGCGTCCGTAGCATCCAGCAGCGTTCGCAGCAACTGGCTTCGATTAACGCGAAATTGGAAGCGCAAATTTCAGAGAACGCCGATCTCTATTCTGAGTTGCAACGCAGCGAAGCTTTCCTCGCTCAAGGGCAGAACATAAGCCAGACGGGCAGCTTCGGCTGGAACGTTTCCAGTGGAGAAATCTACTGGTCGAAGGAAACATACACGATCTTTGCGTATGATCCGGTGGTTAAGCCCACGTTGGAGTTAGTACTCCAGCGAATTCATCCCGAAGAAAGGGATCGCGTGAAGCAAACCCTCGAGCGCGCGACCGAGGCGAGGGCAAATCTTGATTTTGAGCATCGGTTGTTGATGCCGGATGGTTCGGTTAAGTATCTCCACGTTATAGCTCGCGAGTCCGGGCATTCCTCTGGCAGCCTCGAGTATGTGGGTGCCGTGACGGACGTCAGCCTGCGGAAGAAAGCGGAGCAGAAATTCCGCGGGCTTTTGGAATCCGCTCCGGATGCAATGATCGTCATGAATCGGCACGGCAAGATTGTGTTGGTGAATGCCCAAGTCGAGAAGCTTTTTGGTTATCAGAGGGACGACCTTCTAGGGCAAGAGGTTGAGGTTCTCGTGCCAGAACGGTTTCGCGATCGGCACCCCCAGCACCGCAATGGGTTCTTCGCACAGCCGCGGGTGCGACCGATGGGTGAAGGCCTGCAGCTCTACGGACGGCGGAAGGACGGAACGGAGTTTCCTGTGGAGATCAGTCTCAGTCCACTGGAGACGGAAGAGGGCACACTTGTCTCCGGTGCCGTGCGCGACCTCACTGAACGCACGCGGGCTGAAGAAGCGTTGCGCCAGGCGAAGGCCGATCTTACACACGTCAGCCGCGTCACCACCATGGGAGAGCTGACCGCGTCACTGGCGCACGAAATCAAGCAGCCGATTGCGGCGGCGGTCACGGATGCCAATACTTGCTTGCGATGGCTTGGCCGCAATCAGCCCGATCTGGCAGAGGCGCGCGAAGCAGCCTCGAGAGTTATCAAAGATGCGACGCGCGCAGCCGACATCATCAGCCGTGTGCGCCTGCTCTTCGAGAAGGGCACTCCGCAACAGGAATTGGTGGATGTAAACGAAGTCATTCAAGAGATGATCGTTCTCCTGCGGGGCGAGGCAACGGCGTATTCCATATCCGTCCGGACGGAGCTTGCGGAAGATCTTTCCCGGGTCACGGGAGATCGCATGCAACTGCAACAAGTGCTGATGAACCTCATGATGAACAGCATTGAAGCGATGAAAAACGAGGATGGGACGCGCGGGCTGACCATCCAGTCGCAGCACAGTGATGATGGTCAGGTGCTGATCTCGGTCAGCGATACCGGCGTGGGTCTGCCGCCACAGAAGGCAGATCAGATTTTTGATCCCTTCTTTACGACCAAGATTCACGGCACGGGGATGGGGCTACGGATCAGCCGCTCCATCGTTGAATCGCATGGTGGGCGCTTGTGGGCTGCCAATAACTCTCCCCGTGGCGCGCGTTTTGCTTTCACCCTACCCACCAAAGTCGAGGAATCCGAATGACGACCGCAGCCGCTCCCACAGTGTCCGTCAGTGGAGTCGCCAACGGAGCATTATTTCACTGGCTCAAATTTTTGGACTCTGCGGCCCCAATCGGTCTCGGCCACATAGACGTTGCCTTTGGAATCGACTGCCAGAGTGTGGCCGTGGGTAAATTCGCCGATCTGGTGACCAGGTCGTCCGAAGCTTGAGAGTACTTTGCCGCTAGCATGGTCGAGAATTTTGACCTGCTCGTCGCCTCCGTCGTCCACGTACATGTATTTCTGCTCCGGGTCAGGAGAAAAACCGATCCACCAGGTGGTGCCCCAATTATCTGGAAGGCTGGTTCCTCTCTTGATCCAGATATTATTTTTGAAGCTTCCCATCTTATCGAACACTTGGATCCGGTCGGCCTGCCGGTCACAGACGTAGACTAGGCCGTCGTTGCCGATGACGACACAATGCACGACCTGCATGAATGCACCACCAACACCCGCGTCGGCCTCTTCCTTTGTCCCCTGGTGCCCCCACTGACGAAGGAATTTGCCGGATCGATCGAAAACAGCTATCCGGCTGTTGCCGTAACCGTCAGCTACGTAGATGTCGCCATTGGCGGGATCTACCGCTATGTCGGAAGGCATGTAGAACTGCGTGTGACTCGAATTTAATGCGCGACCCTTGAGAGTGCCGTCGGAAGTATCGACAACGCCTCGTTCCCCAATCTGCATTAGTAGTTTTCCGTCGTGACTGTATTTCTGGATGATTCCATCGCCATTACCTGTAGTCCAGAAATTGTTCTCATAGTCGATGGTGCAGCCGTGGGTGACACTGGGAACGACTTTCCAATCGCCGAAGGTATTCAGCACATTGCCGTCGGGATCGAATTCAATGTACGGTGGCGCTTGTTGCGCTATTTCCGCTTCCTTGTCTGTCATGTCATTGCGATTAACGATGAAGACGTGATCCTGCGCGTCCACGCACACACCGCTGACTTGTCCGATTACCCATTTTCCAGGCAACGGCTTGGGCCAGTTGGGATCGACAACGAATCTCGCACCACTGTCATGTTCCCGCGCCCGGCAGACTATTCCCAAGGCGGCGACGAGGCCTATGCAAAGCCAAGTTTTAGCGAAACGCGCCGTTTCTCTCTTCATTTCTGCCTTTCATTTCTCAACATCACTTGCGTGCGATAGCCGAGATCTCGATGTGAGCACCCAAAGATAGCTTGGCGACCTGCACGGTCGTGCGAGCCGGCAGCGGACTTTTGAAATACTCTTTGTAGATGTTGTTCACTTCCTGGAACTGCGACAAATCGACCAGGTAGATCTGAACCGAAACGACATCGGAGTAGTTCATGTGCGCGTCATTCAGAACGCGTCCAATATTTTCCAAACAGTTTCTGGCCTCTTGACCGAAGTCGCCCGGCAATGCATGGGTTTTCGGGTCCGTTCCCTGCAGACCCGAGACGTACAGGGTATCGCCAGCCAGGATCCCCGGACTGTAGGGCGTGCCAGCGGGGACTAGTTCAGCGCCGACCGGAGTATTCGCGGATTTCGTCGACGCAGAAAAGAGTAACAAGGAAGCTGCGAGCAAACAGCCAATCAATTTTCCCATCGGAGTATCTCCCCCTTTCTCGATTCGCGAGTGCTTTGGTCAGCCAGCTTAGTCCACGCCAGCTTGCAGCTTTAGGGCCCGTGCCAAATGGTCCTGGATCTTAGGCAGAGTTTCTTGTGCAAATGCCTTCAGATCAGGATCTGCACCATTCGCAATTTCATATTCATAGAGGGCGGTGTTGCCCTTCTGGTAGTTGACCTGACCCCTAACGTAATCGGCGTCAAGCGTCTGGCCGCTTTCATGCTGAAGGGTAGAAACCATCGTGGCGTACGCGGCTTTCAGAAGTGTTGGCGGCGGAATCGGCGCCTTATTTTTTAAAATCGCCAAGAGCGCATTATTCACGGTGATGTGAGAACTCACCATCAAACCCGCATAGCTGCGGATGGCTTGGTTCGTCCCCTTAGTTTCGGCAACCCGGCCGGAATCAACCTGAAACGGAGTGCCTAGCGATGTTTGAGTGACGAAGTACATGTCGGCCGGCCCGAGTGGAGTGCCGGACTCCCGCGCCGCCGACGTCTGTGCGGCGGGAGCGCTGGTTACAAGTGGAAGAGAAATAGCGGGGATGCCGAGAATGGTAGCGGCGGTCAGCAGGAGCGCTTTCATGTTTGTCCTCCGAAGAATAGAAATCAGTTTTGACACCCAATTCGCGATCGAATCGGGTTTTGAATGAACTAAAGGCACTCGGCGTGCCAAATTAAGTCGTTGGCAAAATTGCTGGAAGTACTGGAAAACCAAAGTAGGGGTGGAGTCAGAGATTAAAATCACCGGGCTGAGTGTCCTGCGCTTGACTCGCTCTCAGGATAGTTGTCGGCATTTCGACAGGCAGTTCGAAATACTTCGCCTTGGGAGTTCGAAAGATTTCCTGTTGCGACTCTTCGGAGGAATTGTCGAGTTTTCCAGAAGCGATAGGAAAAGCCGACATGCCCGGCAATAGGCCCGGGATTCTAGCGTTGGGAGCCGCAGTCGATGATTGGCCGACTGAAGGCTCCTTTTTTGCGCGAAGAAACAATTCCACAACTCAGAGCGCTGCGTTGGCGTACGAGTTGATTTCGCAGTTGAGCGACACTTCTTCGAACTCTGGAGTGATCCATTCCATCGGATTGTTACCTCCTTTCCGAATCTGCACGATCTCACTTGACCTATCGTGGGTCAGCTCCGCCAGTGGGGCTCGATCGACGGTGACTCCATGTCAAGCTCGATCACTTCTTGGCCGCATCTGGCGAAAGCGCGAACGCATAGAACATATCGTTGCCAACCGACTGGTGCACAGTCGGGGAGTTCAGGTGTTCGTAGCCCGATCCCCAGAAGACCATGCCATCGGCGATCGCCGGACCGCTAGCCACCGAACCGCCCGACGCGAAGGACCATAAGATCTTTCCGCTGGCCGCGTCGAGCGCGCGCATGTAGCCCTTTGGATCCATCGAGCCGGCATAGACCACGCCATTTGCAACCGACACGGGGCCGAACGCCCAACTTCCCGTGGGCTCGGCAGTCTGCCAGAGGATCTTGCCCGTAGCCGGGTCGAGCGCGCTCCACATGCCGCCGGTGGCGATAATTCCGGATGGTTGCATCGGCCAATCCTGGAATGCGCTGTTGCTGATGGCGATATAGAGACGCTTGCCGTCGGTAGCCGAACCCCATTCCGTTCCGCCGGACTGACCGCCGGGACCGACCTGCGTGCCCCATACCACCTTGCCGGAGTCACGATCGATTCCCCAGAACATACCGCTCTTCTGTCCGGCGGCGAGCATGTCGCGGGACTTGCCATTCACCGTTGCGGTATACAGCATGGCGCCTTGACCAAAGTCGAGATCGCCGCCGCGCGGTTCCGGGCAATCGCCAAGCCCCGGTTCGTTCACGAAGCAGTTGCCGTTCCAGGTGTCGAACGGCACGACACGAGTCGCCCACTTGATGGCTCCCGTTTTAAGATCGAGCGCCACAAACGAGTCGATGTGGTCGCCGACGGGCAGACAGTCACGTTTGCCGCTTTCCTGGCATTCAGCGACTTCGGGGGGCGTCGTGTAGTTGTTGCCCGTAGTGATATAGACTACGCCGCGCTTGGGATCGATAGCGGGCGTGCTGCTCCAGATCGCGCCGCCGGTGTATCCCTTCGGCACCATCGGCGTCTGCCAGATCACCTTACCGGTCTTCAGTTCAACGGCCGCCATGCTCGCCACGAACGAGCAACATTGGAACTTTGTGTCGAGCGCCCAATGTTCTTCATTCGACGAGGTGCCGATATAGATAGCACCGTCATAGACGACCGGCGACTGCGATTGTATCGTCGCCGGATGCTTGTCCAGCATCACCTTCCATAGCAAATCGCCGGTTTCTGGATTCAGGCCGAGCAGATAAGAGCTGTCGTGCTTGGCGCCGAAGCTCTGCGGCTGTTGCCCGACGACCAGAACGCCATCGGCCAAGACGGGTGTCGTACGCGATACCGAATCGCTCCAACCGGTATATTCCGACACCTTACGCGACCAGGCGACCTGGCCGGTACGTGCATTGAGCTTGTGTAAACCGCCGCCCCAGTCGGGGAAATAGACATATCCGCCCGTAACCAGCGGGGTCGCCGAAACACTTCCCAGCGTCTTAAAGGTCCAGGCCGGTTTGAGAGTGGCCACGTTCCCTGCGTCGATCAGAGTCTCGTGGGGCTGATTGCGATCATTGGTTAAATCGTTGCCGCTCATCTGCCAGTCCTGCCCATGGGCGGCAAGCGGCGTCATCGTTGAGAGGAGCACACAAGCAATAATCCACGATCGTGCGCCCGAGGCGCTAATCTTGGTCGAGTTCATGATCACGCTTTCTGGGTCCAAAAGACGCATGATCGCGATCAGAGCCGGAGAAAAGGCTAGAAGATATCGCTGAATAAAATCCATTGGCAACTCCTGCCATACGAGGCGATTTCATTTCGTGGATGCGCATACGCTCCAAACGGTAGGGTAAGAGCACTCGGCGTGCCAACATAACTTCCCAAGCAACATTGTCGTCGACGCGGTTGTTTGAGGGCAGATACCGAAACGAAGGCCGGTTAAAATCCGAGACCCGTCGGCATGCGGACATTGCGTCAGCTGCAGGACGCTCATCCGAGTATTCCCAATGCGATCCCCAACGAGACGCGGACTGGTCAGCAATCGCCCGTGTCACGTATAAAAAGGCCGGATTGTGAGACCAGCAAACATCCGCTGGGCCAAGCAAACAACTGGGAAGCACCGAACTACACCGGGCTGCGCTCGCTGGAGATCGAAGACGTAATCCTCTTCTCTTCTGATGGTGTGGCGACCCTGCTGAACAGACCCAACGCAATCATAACGGCGCAGGGCGGCAGCAGAGTCCACATCCGGAAATGCGAGGCCACCATTCCGGACAGAGCTGCGCCCACCAGAAATCCGAGCCATACGCTTGCGTCAATTCGAGCGCGGGCGAGGTAGGAATCCCGTGAGCCTTGTCCGTCCGTTAGAGGCCTCCGCCCAGCGGCTGCAGCAAGATTGCCGCCTATTCGGTTCAGCGTGCCAGTCACAAACGTAAGACTCACCGATTCTGCGCCGACCCTAGACACTGCGGGATTCATCATCCCCATAGCTAGGCTGAGTAGCGCGATTTCGGCGGGGGCACTCCACAGGCCATGCCGTTCCAGACCTGCAACGGTCGCAAGCAGGCCTGCAATCACACCGAAGATCAGGCGATGGGAATGACGCAATCCGGATTGACTAAAGAGGTTTCCCAAGAAACTACCAGTGACGAAGGACAGGATGGCTATTGCCGATGGCAACCCGGCCTGGAAATTGCCCTGTCCACTCTTTAGTCCAGCGAAAGTCGTGTTTCCGCTCATGAACGAAACATAGGTCCCCAGGACAAGAAGTCCATACCCGTCCAAATAGCCCGCGACGAGGGCAAGGAAAACAGCTAATGCCAACTTTACCTGTGTCTCATCTAAGGTTAGCTTCATTGCAGCTCTGGACCTCCACGCGAGAGCCTGCGATTTTCTCAGCCGAACCGAGTAATCTCAGCCGAAATTGCTATTGCTCGAGAGCGGCAGATCGCGGACCCGCGTGCCGGTGGCGGCGTAAATCGCATTACAAAACGCGGCGACGAACGGCGGCACTCCCGGCTCCCCGACGCCGGCGGGCGGGGCCGAGCTCTCCGCGATGTAGACGTTCGTCTGAGCCGGAACCTCGTTAATCCGAGCCACGGGGTAATCATTGAAATTGGATTGTTGGATCACGCCGTTCTTGGCAGTGATCTCTCCGCTGCGCACGATGCTCGTGCCGAAAACCACCGCGCCTTCGAATTGCGCCCGGGTCGCTTCCGGATTGACGACAATCCCCGCATCCACTGCGGTGTCGACGCGCGGGATGCGGATCTCGCCGTCATCGCTTACCTCCACTTCCACGACCGTGGCCACATAAGTCAGGAAACTGCGATGGGCTGCGAATCCAAACCCATGTCCCTTCGCGCTTTTCTTTCGTGCCCAACCGGACTTGTCGGCAACCATTTCAATGACCTTCCGCAAGCGACCTGTTTCCCAGGGATACATTTTGTAATCCGCACCGTAGTTCGGATACTGCACGTTGGTAAAGTCCAACGTGCGCGGCGGTCCGATAAGGTCCAACAGATACTCCACTGGATCGCGATTCGCGCGATGGGCCAGTTCATCGGTGAAACACTGAACTCCAAACGCGTGGTAGATGTTGGCCACTGATCGCAACCAGCCGATCCTCACATGAGCCTGCGCAGGACCATTCTCGATGCGTATGTTCGGCAAATCATAGGGAAGATCCGTCCATCCCTGTGCCAGGTGCGGCGGATCGCCATAAACGGCGTTCACATCGAAAATGGAGGTGATTGGAGGAAAGACGGATCTCTGCAGCCACGCCGTTGGTTTCCCCTTATCGTCGACCGCTGCCTTCAAATACATCGCAGCCACCGCGTTGTAATAGTCAAACCTCACGTCGTCTTCCCGCGTCCACACAACCTTTACGGGACGGCCTAGCTTCTTCGATAAGACCGCAGCCTCCGCAACATAATCAGGTTTGGATTTTCTTCCGAACCCGCCGCCCAGCAATGTGACGTGGCAAATCACGTCCTCAGGCGGAATGCCGAGTTCGGAGGACATAATTGCCTGCACCGCCTGCGGATTCTGGGTTGGCGCCCAGGCTGTGACTTTTCCATCCTTGAATTCGGCCAGC
>Ga0209010_1000190_pt1 | contig 22662 bp, 27 predicted proteins | sample BlaSpr_A8_OM1_O3_FD_187985 | JGI IMG/M metagenome (GOLD analysis project Ga0209010, IMG submission 187985) | Forest soil microbial communities from Thunder Bay, Ontario, Canada - Black Spruce, Ontario site 2_A8_OM1_O3 (SPAdes) (version 2) | ecosystem: Environmental > Terrestrial > Soil > Boreal...
CGCCAATCTGGCCCGCCGGATTCACGTTGTTCTGCGACTGAATGGCACTTGTGATATCGGGTACGGTTACTCCCAGGCTTGCCAGTTTGTCGGGGTTCACCCAGCAACGCATGGCATACTGGCCGGCCCCGAAGACCTGCACTTGTGAAATGCCTGGCAGACGCGTTAGAGCGTAATTCAAGTTGATGACGGCGTAGTTCGCGAGAAAAATGTTGTCGTAGACACCGCTGGGTGAGTAAAGGTCAATCAACATGAAAGGCGCCATAGCCGACGGCTGCACGATGATGCCTTGCTGAAGAACCGAACTGGGTAGCTGCGAGTTCGCCTGTGCGACCCGCATCTGCGACAGGATCTGGTCCGTGTTCGTATCGGTCGCGATGTCGAAGTCGACGTTGAGCGACATCGATCCGCCCGAACTCGCATTCAACGAATACATGTAGTTCATCCCACTGACGCCGGACATCTGTTGCTCGATTGGGGTAGCCACGGACTCGGCGACGGTCTGCGCATCTGCTCCGTTGTAAGTCGCCCTGACCTGGATCAGCGGGTCTGCGATATTAGGAAATTGGGCAGTCGGCAAGCTGACCATTACGACTACGCCGGCGATGACCATCAGAATGGAGATCACCATCGCGACGATAGGCCGATTAATGAAGAACTTTGACATGATCAGTTGTTCCCGGCCGCAGCCGCCATTACATACGGCTTGGGAGTGACTGGGGTGCCTTCGCGCAATTTCATGAAGCCCTGCACCACAACCCTTTCACCAGGCTTTAAGCCTTCGCTGATAATCCAGTTCGTGCCCGAGCGTTCCCCCACTTTTACCGGCCGGAACTCAGCCTTATTGTCGGGCCCCACAACGACGACTTGGTACATCGACTGCACCTCGATGACGGCTGGCTGCGGAATCAGCAACGCATCTTTATTCATCCCGGTCTGGAATCGAACCCGTCCGAAACCTCCCGGACGAAGCGTGGCCCCCTCATTTGCAAACTGTGCCGCCATCTGGATGGTGCCGGTTTGTGTGCCGACTTGGCGATTTACATAGATGATCCGCCCTCGCACTGGAAAAAGCGCTCCGTTTGCCTGGATGAATTCGACCGAGGGAAGGTCCGCATTTTTCAAGCTATGGTCTCCACGAATGATCCGAGTGACTCTGGGCGCGACTCCGAGAAACGCGCTCTCGCTGATGTTGAAGTACGCCCAAATCGGATCGACCTGGGAGATCGTGGTCATTTTTGTGCCGGTTCCAACCAGATCTCCTATCTGCGAAGTCGACGCCCCCGCAATACCATCGATGGGCGAATATACTTTTGTCCAGGCGAGGTTCAGTTCCGCCTGCTGTACCAGCGCCTGCTTGGCTTCTAGCTGCGCCTTCCATGAAGCCAGATTTGCAATATCGTTATCCAGTTGCTTTTCTGGGATCGCGTATTGCGCGGCCAGCGGAGTGTCGCGGTCGACGTCTGCTTGCGTTCGCGACACATTCGCCGCTGCACTTGCCACTTCGGCCTTGGCCTGATCGAGTTGGGCCTGAAAAGGTCGAGGATCGATCACGTAAAGCAATTGGCCCTTCTTGACGAAGTAGCCGTTTTCGTAATTCTGGCTGAGCAGATATCCCTGCACTTTGGGAGTGATTTCCGCATTGGTGGGGCCGTTCAGCTGCGCAACCCACTCCTGATAGATCGGCACGTCCTGTTGTACGACGTCAGCCACGTCGACCTCCGGAGGACTCATCTGGGGAGCAGCCTCTTTGCTTCCACAACCTGGGAGCAGGAAAAGCATCAGGCATAGGCCCGGAAGGATTGCGCTCCGCCGCCACCAAAGCAGTACTGACAGTTGGCTTGATCGTGCCGTTTCTACGAGTGATTTAGAATCTCTAAGCTCAGATTCGGTTCGCATGGGTATGCTCCAGATGACGGGCTGATCGATCCGCGAAGGTCCGGCCCAGAAGAGTGGACCAAACTGCGTGAACAATATTACCCCAAGCTCTGCTGGACCGCGCCCCACTAAATAAAGTTGCGCGAGCGAGAACTACTGGAGTGGAAGCGGGAGAGCCCGCCAAGCGTATGCGTTTGCAGCCGCTACTTCATGAAGCCCCGGACGAGCCGCGCAATCTGATCCGCTGCGGTATCGAGCGCGAAATGGCCTCCATCAACAATGTGCACTTCGGCTTTCGGCACGTCGCGGCGATAAGCCTCTGGCTCCGAGGGGTCAAACGAGAGCTCATACTTGCCCCAGATCACCAGCAGGCGCGGCTGCTTCTCGCGCATCCATGCCTGCCATTTGGAGTAGGCGTCGACATTGGTTCGATAGTCGTAAAAGAGGTCGCTTTGAATCTCGGCCTGGCCGGGCTGGCTGAGGAAGGCAAATTCATCAGTCCAGAGATCCGGATCGTAGCGTTCCACGTTCGGATCGCTTCCGACATGACGCGTACGGGTCGTAGCTAGCGAGAGAAGATTAACGCGAAGCGTGCTTTCGTTGGCTGCGCGATCCGCCCAAAAGGCCCGCCGCGCCTTCCAGTTCGCCCCCAAGCCTTCATTGTGCGCCACCGCATCTTGAACGATCAGAGCTTCGACGCGCTCCGGGTGCGCCAGGACCATGCGGAAACCGACGGGGCCGCCGTAATCCTGCATATAAAGTGTGTAGCGCGAGAGTCCGAGCGCTTCGGCGAAATGATTCGTGATGTCGGCAAAGTGATCGAACGTGTACGCGAATTTTTTCGGGTCCGGCCAGTCGCTGTGTCCGAACCCAGGGTAATCGGGTGCGACAAGGTGATAGCGATCAGAAAGCCGGGCAAAGAGCGGCTCGAACATTCGCGACGAAGAGGGCAGTCCGTGGAGCAGTAGAAGCGTTGGGGCATCTTTCGGTCCCGCTTCCCGATAAAAAACTGAGAGCCCGTCAACCTGTTGGGTGCGATAAAGTGTCGGGTATTTCATCGGATTTTCCGTTACGTTGTTTTCGACTAACTAAGAGCGATGTCGCGGAAATCATTACCAACAGCCGGCGTGAGCACCACCATCCACGTGCAGCACCTCTCCGGTTACTTGACCTGCCTGCACCAGGTAGAGAACGGCGTCGACAATGTCCTTTACCTCTGCGATCTTTCCCATTGGCTGCCTTGTCTTAAGAGAGCCGTCGGTGCCATTTTTCTGCAGTGGTGTGTCCACAACACCGGGGGCGACCGCGTTGAAGCGGATACCTTCTTTCGCGTACTCGATGGCGAGGCTCCGGGTCACTGTATTCAAGCCGCCCTTCGTCATCATCGACACCGAGGCATTCACGCCGGCGACCGGCTGATCCGCTAGCGCCGCAGTGATGGTCACAACGCTCCCCGATTTCTGTTTCAGCATTTGTTTCACAGTCAGCTGAGTCATGTAAAGAAATCCCAGCAGGTTGACCGAGACCAGGGCAGTGAAATCCTCGCTGGTAAAGTCCGTGAAAGCCCTGGTGCGCATGATTCCGGCGTCGTTGACGAGAACATCGATTGATCCGAAGTGCTTGATCGCAGCTTCGACAGCTTTTGCAGCGGTCTCCTGCTTGCCGATGTCGCCATCGACCAGAATCAGGCTGGGTGAGGGAGTCAAGATTTGACTGACATTCAGAGACGTTGCAACAACGTTATAACCCTGACTCAGGAAGGCCTCGACCAATCCTGCACCAATCCCTCCCGACGCTCCGGTGACGATTGCTGTTTTCTTGCCTGACACACATACCTCTTTGCTCGAAAAGCTCGGATCCAATACGCCATTGCGCAGCTGACGTTCTCAAAGCCGCCCTGACCTGAGGGGCACGGCTTCCGTTTTGTTTCGTGGCTCCTGACGCTCAGGCCGCCTCGGTAATTGGGTTCTCCTGGAACAGTCGAGCCACCAGAGCGGAATCGAGATATGCCCGGACCTCAACGATCTTGTCGCCGCTGAACCGGCAAACCCAACAATACCGGTTGTCGAACCGGAGACCATTCTTCGCGGTAGCAAGGGAATGCAGTTCAACCACCGCCCAGTCTCCACTCACCAACGCATGCTCCACGTGAAGCTGCGTGCCTTGCGGCAAGACCTTCCCAAGCTTTTCGAAAGTGTGGGCGAGAAAATCCGCCTTGCTGTGGTAATGACCGGCTAGTGGATGAGTCCCCTCGACGGTCCAGTCCACGTCGTCTGCAACGTGGGTAAAGAACACACTTTCATTTCTAGTTTCAAGATTCTTGAAAATATCATGAACTTGCGTAAGAGCTACTGACATTTTGATCTCCTTATTAAACGAAGTAACCGAGCATCATGACTCCCTCAGAAATCCTGCACCGGGTACCTGATGTCGGGGACAGGTGCGGTTCAACGCTTCTGGTACGGGTGGAAGATGTAGTCCTTCGCCTTCACCGGCGTATGGCACGCGTATCCGCAGTCTGAGAGGCTTTTGGCATCGGCCGTGAACTTGTCCGATGCAGCTTCGTAGTTGAACACTGCGTATCCCCACCCGCCGCTTTTCGAAAATCTCTTGCTGTCCTTTTCCATGACGAAGGCCTGCTTAAAGACGTCTGGCACCTCCACGACGAAAGGGGCCTCCGTGCTCTTCTTCAGTTTCCACTGGAGCTTCACGATCATCGAGCCCTCCGGGAATGGCTGGCCGTTGACCGGAATGCCGGCCTTGAACGCCTTGATCATCTTAGGATTGGCGACGATCACCTTGAGTATTTCGTCGGTCCGGGCGGAAGAGACCACCGCCCAGTCCTCGTACCCCCTGAAGTCGGAGAACGCGATTCCGCTCGGCGATTTCAGCGAGTACTTGTCTTTCTCTTGGACTTGCGCGTAAAGGGCCGTGGCAGCGAGGACCGCGAGCACTACGACGGCTGTCGCAACGATGGTAAAGCCGGCGATGCGTTCCAATGCGGTGGGTGTTTCTATCTTCTGTCCTTGTTCCTGCGCCACAGATTTTGTCACAAGTTTAGGCATCGTGTGTTCTCCTTCACAAGAAAGTTTTCTAAGTGGGATTAACGTAAGTCTTGACGATTGCGATTAAACCAGACGCGAGGGCAGTAATACAATTGGACAATAGTATCGGCGATACCTTCGTATCAAGTGTGCAGAGGAAGTTTCCTTCGCTGTGATCGATTTTCAGGACTAGCTGGATGGAGAAAAGCCCTATGCCCTAGGGACGACACTGCAGTCGATACGAAGGTTTGGGCAATACCATCGTCCAATTGCGCGGCCCATTTTGTTCTGGCTGAATGATGAAAGCTCAAATACGGAGGAAAATTCCATGGCAAACATGAACACACCTACCAAAGTCACACAGATGAACGCAGCCACGAAACCCGCACAGATTCGCGTGGCCCGGAGGTCGTCCGCCTATTGGCGTGTCACGATCGACAACCCGCCGATCAACGTGATGGGCCCGGAAATGGTCAAGCAGTTCCAGGAAGTCATCAAGGCTCTCGAGGCTGACGAGCAAGTCAGGGTCGTCGTGTTCGACAGCGCCGTAGAAGACTACTTTCTGAATCACTCCGATTTCACGGCCAAGCTTGAGGACCTCACCTCACTGCCGGAGGGTCCCACAGGCTTGCCGCCTTGGCCGGACTTTCTCGTGCGTCTGACCCGCTTGCCAGTCGCCTCCATCGCCCTCATCCGCGGCCGTGCGACGGGCAATGGCAGCGAGATCACGCTGGCCTGCGACATGAGTTTTGCCAGCCGCGAGAAGGCCATCATCTCGCAATGGGAGGTGGGCGTCGGGATGGTAGCCGGCGGCGGCCCCATGGCCCGGCTTCCCAGACTCATCGGCCGAAATCGCGCCCTTGAGGTGCTCTTGAGCTCGGAAGACATCAGAGCCGACCAGGCCGAGGCCTACGGCTACATCAATCGCGCGCTGCCCGACGCCGATCTGGATGCGTTTGTAGAGGCGCTCGCGACCCGGATCGCCAAGTTCGACAAATGGGCGATCGCTCAGACCAAGCGCCTCGTCAACACCAGCCTGCCACCGGACGTCGAGCTCGGCGCCGGGTGGGATGCGTGCATCGCTTCGCTCGGTCGGCCTGCCGCCCAGGAGGGGATCAAGGCCTTGATGGCGCGCGGCTTCCACAAACCGGGGGATGTCGAAAATCGGCTCGGATACTACCTGGGCCAAATCGCGCGCTAGGCCGACGCCCTGACGTCAAGAGGAAGGAAGTTTTGGATTCACGAAGGAGATCGCGACATCCGTATAATTCAATATCTGCGAGGCGCAAATGATGAAAACGACGAGCTTCCAAACCGACATTCGACCGCTCTTTACGGACCGAGACATTCAAGGCATGAGCAAGGCGTTCAACCTGGGAAGTTACGATGATGTCAAAAAGCACGCTAGCGCCATCTACGATCGCATTCGTGGAATCAGCGGCGCCGTAATGCCGCCCCCACCACCAAGAGGAGAAGGTCCCTGGCAGCAATCTCGGATTGAATTATTCGCCAAGTGGATGGCGGACGGGTTCCAACCTTAGTCGGCCCCCAAGCAGGGCTGCTAGTCGCGATTGTTAGGCGTAATTTATTCGGCGGCACGTCTATCAGGACGTGGAGCGGAGCAGCCACAGCGGGTCAAATTGAAGGGCTCAAGATTAACGATCAACCAAAGAACGAGCAGGCTTCCGGAGCGCGAGATAAAGACATTCGTGCGGCACTAGATCAGCATTGGGCGGCATCCGATGCCAACGATTTTGAAACGGAGCACCTCATTTATCACGAGGACGCGGTGCTGGACTACCCACAGTCAGGCGAGCGAACCCGCGGTCGAAGCAACATTCAGAACCAACGCGCTAGTCAGCCGAGCAAAAAGCGGTTTACTGTCCGACGAATCATTGGAGGCGGTGATCTTTGGGTCACCGAGCTCATCCTGACATATGACGGCAAGCCGAGCTACACCGTGAGCATCATGGAGTTCACGGACGACAAGGTTGCGCGGGAAACACAGTACTTTGCAGATCCATTCGTGGCTCCAGCATTTCGCGCTCAATGGGTCGAACCGATGGACACATAATCTCGAGGTGCGAGAATTCGCCAAGGCCTGCGTGTACTGGCGTCGATACAAAGGTATCGGTAATACCAACGTCCAATTGCGTGGCCCATTTTGTTCTGGCCTAATCCATCATTGAACAGTCACTCGCTCTGACATCGAAAGGAGTACCAAATGGGCGGCACACATGGACTGAAAGAGACCACGCGCGTGACCGCGCCTGTCGCGGCGAACACGCTTAGCGTGAACATTTTTACCGCCCCGGGAAAAGCTATGGTCGGCGAGCGGCCAAAGCCCTTCGGCGAAGCGTTCGGCTTTGACCCGATCACGTCGACTCTGATCTTCGGCGAGTACGACGCGGTGCTGGTAGACGCAATGACGACAGTGGCTGAGGCCGAGTCTCTCGCGGATTGGATCGCTCTGCACAACCGCAACTTAGAGACCATCTATATAACGCACGCCCATTTCGACCACTTCTACGGTCTGAGCATTCTGCTCGACCGTTTCCCGGGCGCTCGAGCGATAGCAACGCCGAAGACGGTGGAGGCCATGCAGATCTCTTTCACTCCCACAGTGGAGCGGCTAGCCCGCCGGTTGTTTCCTGGGCAAGTTGCCACCAAGTTGGTTGCACCTGAGCCCTATGAGCACGAGACGTTTACTCTCGAGGGCTACGAATTGCGCATCATCGAGCAGGGCCGCACCGATTGCCCCGATTCGACGTCTCTACACGTTCCATCGATCGGTCTGATTGTCGCTGGCGACGTTGTGTACAACCAATGCCGCATGTACGTCGGCGATACTACTCCCGAGAGCCGAAAGAATTGGATCGCAGCGCTAGACCGGTTAGCGGCGCTGAACCCGGCGATGGTTGTCGCCGGTCACAAGAAGACTGGCGCGCCCGACTCTCCCTCGACCATCCAAGACACCAAGCGTTACTTGCAGGACTTCGATCGGTTGCAGAAAACCGCGACGTCCGACCAGCAGCTGTTCGATCAGATGACGGAGCTATACCCGCATTGGGTGGCCAATCAGTCGTGGTTGATGTTCGGTTTCCCGCAGCCATGAAAACAACCGTGGACAGACGGAACGTTCCCCAATTTCAATGAATGGGAATTAGTGAACGTCCCGTCTGTCCCCAGTTTTAGTTCATGACGCGGGACGGGGCGGTCGAGACGTTCCACCGGCTGACCGAAGCTTTCGCCGATGAAGATCTCAGGAAACAGATTCGATTTCAAAAAGGAGAACAAAACAAAATGGCAACAAAAGGAAAAATCCTGGTACTAGTCTCGAGCGGTCGCGGCTTGCCCTTGAAAGATGGCAAGGTTTATAAGGGCGCTGGCTACTATCTCAACGAGCTGACGGTTCCGGTTCGCGCCCTCATGAAGGAGGGCTACGAAATCACCTTCGCCAACCCCAAAGGCAACGCGCCCCAAGTGGATGTGCATTCAGAGGTCGCCGATTTCTTCGGCGGGGACGCGGCCAAGCTTCAGGACTATATGCTATTCCGCGACGGCCTGACTGGGCTCAGAGATCCAACCCGCATCGCGGATGTCATCGCATCGGGCCTGGATCAATATGACGCTGTTTTCGTCCCCGGCGGCCATGGCCCGATGATCGACCTTCTCGATGATCCCGACGCTGGCACCGTGATGAGACACTTTCATGAAACATCCAAGCCTACGGCAGTGCTCTGCCATGGCCCGATTTCACTACTCTCGGCTCTTCCGAATTCGAAGGAGGTGGTCGCCGCGCTGAGTGCGGGCGATGCGGCCGGAGCTCACGCAAAGGCGCAGGGTTGGATCTATTCCGGATATAAGATGACTATCTTTTCGACAGCGGAAGAGCAGCAGCGGGAGCCGCTTGAGATTGGTGGCAAGGTGCTGTTCTACCCGGACTTCGCCTTGCGTACGGCGGGCGGCGAAGTAAGTGTGCTCGCTCCATGGTCGAGCTACGTCATTCAAGATCGCGAGCTGATCTCAGGTCAGAACCCGTTCTCCGACGAAGCGCTTCTTAAACTTCTTCTACCCGCACTCGATGGGAAGAAGAAGTCGGTTTCAGCGGCATAAGAATCGAGGGAAAACCGGGGACAGGCGGTACGTTTTCCATTTTTCGACAATGGAGATTAGTGAACGTCAAGTCTGTCCCCAGTTTTCTCCAGTTTTCTGGCAGTGCTCAAGGTTGGCGAAGACAGCAACTGACGGCGGTTACGCGCGTTTCAAGTGTAATCCTTCAACAGTGACAAGCAGATCGCAGATCAGGAAATCACTTTCCGAACAGCCTACTCCACCAGCTCGATTTGCTTCTTTCGGCGCCCGTTGTCTGCTGTCGACTTTGTTGCGCCAGTCGAGCCCGTTGGTTCCGCAAGAAGGTCTGCTGCTGCTGTTGGTTCTGCCATGCTCGCTGGTTCCGGGCCGCGGTCTGCTGTACCTGTTGCATTGTCTGCTGTGCCTGTTGCATCGCCTGTCGCGCCAACCGTTGCGCTGTCTGTGCCGCTTGTTGCGCTGCCTGTTGAGCTCGCTGTGCCGCTTGTTGATTCAGATTCACCATAAAATGTGATTCTCCGCAGTGCGATGATACCGTACTAGACCCTCATTCAATGGTGATCCAACCGTCGCAGACGTTACAAACATTCTAGACGATAAACCGGGGACAGACGGGACTGACTCCATTGTTGGCAGAGAAAAATGGGGAAGCCCCGTCTGTCCCCGGTTTATTGTCTGAATTTTATTGCTCTTGGTTGATCTCAAAGCGGTGCTTGCAGTTTCGGCATTCGTAAGTGTGGGTGTGCGGCGGTACCGCACCGTCCTTCCGCTCGTACTCCTTTGAGCGCATCTCGCCTCGGGCAACGTTGCGCAGATCACCCTTGCAACGAGGGCAAAACAGCACGTCGGGCTGAGGACCGGGAAGATTAGCCATGGCGCATCCATTCCACGCCGTCGCTCTCGCCTCAGCTTAAGAGCCACTACCGCAAGAGGACGTTCGAAGCTTAGGCTCAGCGCATGAGGCGATCCCTGATGGCGTGGCGATGACCCTTTAGAGCGGGGTAAACTGGTATCCGCTATGGCGATTTCACCTTCGCAGCGAGTTGCATTGATCAAAGTTATATCTGAACGACTCGGAAACGAAACTTGGTCCCTCATCGATGTAACACTCAATCAGTTTGGGATTGAGACTCCTGAGAGTTGGTCTGGGTCGACAACCGAGTACGTCTTACGACAAATACGAAACGTCCCCGACCAGACCCTGATTGATCTCGCGCAACACGTAGGTTACAAGTTTGAGCAACCTCCGCCCGGAGTTGATCCGCCCTTTTGGCGCGCGGGTATGCTCCGGCTTTTCGTAACCCACCTCGCCACGCACAGGGCAATCACTGGTGAGTTGCAAGAAGAACTCCTCGGAATCTCGTCGTTCGTTGCGCATAATGACATTGAACCAACGTTGGAGTGGCAGGTGCAGATTGAGACCGCGCTTGCCACTTGTGATGCGCTCGTAGCGCTGCTGCATGATGGCTTTCACGCGAGCAACTGGACAGACCAAGAGATTGGATTTGCCATGGGCCGTGGAGTTCCTACGTTCGCGGTCAGGCTCGGGACGACTCCGTATGGATTCATCGGGCGGTTTCAAGCCTTCAACGGTAATGGCAAAACCGCCGCTAACCTTGCACGCGAGCTTTTTGACAGTTATCGCAAGAACAAGCAGACCCAACGAAAAATGAGCGGGGTACTGGTCGGTCTGTTCGAGGCCAGCGGTAGCTTCGCCACGGCGAAGGAACGGATTGGATACCTGGAAGAACTTGAGACATGGGATCCATCATTCGCCAAACGACTTCGGGCCGCTGAGCAGGCCAACAGCCAGATCTCAGGCTCTTGGGGAGTATCAAGCCGTGTGGAGGCGTTAGCAAAGAAATGGGAACAGACAACTGTCTAATCGACGCAAATGATCTCCCTCGTGATCCTGTCGGCGTTTCCGACGTGGCGTCGGAAAAAACTGGAAGAAAACTGGGGACAGACGGGACGTTCACCAATTTCCATTAGCTGAAAATTGAGAAATGTTCCGTCTCTCCCCGCTCTCCCTGCCCGCAAGCTGACGGATCGGCCTTGCCGCACAACTGGTTGTAAACGATACCAAAGTATCGCGCAATACCTTGGTCCAATTGATTTGCCTTTCCTCGTCAGGCTAAATTGGTGGCGGCTATAAATACGAAAGAACCGGAATCAGCGGATGAGCACTGTTTATCGGAAATGGAGACGTCAATGAGCAGCGTACAAATCGAACAGAAGAGCTATGAGATGCCCCCGAAAGAGGGGATTAGCATCGCGCATTTTCTCACCGTCGCCGACGTCAACCGGTCGGCTCACTACTACGAAAAGGTCTTCGGCGCTCGCATTCTGACTATGGGTGACGGCAACGCGCCTCCGTACCTTCAGCTGGCGAATATCTGGATGATTCTGAACGTTGGAGGCGGGCCGACGCCGGATAAGCCGACAGTAACGCTCAGCGTCCCCGACCCGAATCACATCACCAGCTTTATGAATTTCCGCGTGGCGGATATTCAAGCGTGCTACGAATTATGGAAAAGTCGAGGAGCCGAGTTCATCACGCCGCCGATACCCAAGTACGGCGAGATACGCTGTTACATCCGCGATCCTGACGGCTATATCATCGAAGTCGGACAGAGCACCGACCTTACCTACGGTTAACGCTCGGCCCGGACGGGACGCGGATTTAAACGCTGCGGAACTGCGCTTAGCGCCAGCCTGTTGGCGCGAACGATACAACACCGCTCGGCCGCGGTAGCAGAGAAGCCGAATTTGCACGATGCGGGGCTTGGTTAAAGCACATCCTCGGTCGGAGGGGCAGGAGAGATGGATTGGAAACGGTTGGTCCAGTTTGCATTGCAGGGTAGCAGTGATTTGGAACAATATGCCATCCTGCTGGTACGGGTTTCGATCGGGCTGTTCTTCGCCATCTCCGGGGCAAATAAATTGTTTGTCGCAGGCGGCACGAAACCCGTTTACGAGACGCTCGTTAAGGCGAAAGTCCCGTTTCCCCGCCAGACGGCCTATTTCGTGGCGAGTGTCGAGTTCGTTGGCGGATCCTTGGTGACCGTGGGGTTTCTTTCGAGCCCGGCCTGCGTGGCTTTGATGATCGATATGATTGTCGCCACCCTGACCTCCGCGATTTCCAACTTGCCTAAAGGACTTTCGCCGCTTAGCTGGCTCGACGATTTCCTCTACCTTCCGGAAGTCCTGTACGTGCTCTTCTTTATCTGGCTGATCTGCTCTGGTCCGGGAAAGTTCAGTGTCGATTACTGGCTCGCCGGCCAGTTGCTGAGGTGACTGATCGACGAAACAACTTACGACGAAACAGCTCGTTGCTGGAGTTAGGGCTTTGCGGGCAGCGGCTGCCAGAGCTCAATCTTATTCCCGTCCGAATCATATATCCAGGCAAAGCGGCCGTAGGATTCATCCATTCGTTTGGCGTCGATCTTGACTCCCTCTTGTTTTAAGCGGTCGAGCAAAGCATCCATATCGTCCACGATGTAGTTGATCATGAACGGTTGGCCGGCAGGGAAATAGTCAGAGGAGGCGGAAAAAACAGTCCAAACCGTAAGGTGTTCCTTTTGGGGGTCGTCGTGTTCGCGCCACGGAAGCATCGCGCCCGAGCCCGTGTCAGCGAGTCCAAGATGTTTCGAATACCATTCGCGCATCTGATCACGATTCGCGGATTTGAAGAAGACACCGCCGATTCCAATGACCCGCCCGCGCTGCTCCGTCTTGACGGACGGCTTCGAAGTTTCAGGTTGCGGAGATTTCACTTCCTGTCCTCCTTTTGAGTGCGCCGAGATGAGCAACAGCGAGCCGAGGGTAATTGTGCTCCAGGGTATTCCTTGCATCGGCGGATTATACATAAGGTTCGATTCGAATGGAGAAAACGGTTTGCTCTTCGCTCTTCGACCGAGGTTCGCCGCGATTCACCCAGCCTACGCTTTCTCGAGATTTGAATCATTCGTTTCTTGCTAGGGTTGGTTAATAACTGCCGCGCCCGCCTTGCTCACGACTTCGTCCTGGGAATCGGTGCCCCCCGAACAACCGATTGCGCCGATAATATCGCTCTGTTCGATCAGTGGAATGCCACCTCGAGACGCAATGACTCCATCGAACGCGAGCAGGTAGTTGAGATGCATAAGGTTGATGCCATCCTCGAAGACCTTCGTTGGGCGCCGGAAGGTCACGGCTGCTCGCGCCTTGTGCTCCGCAATCTGAATGGAGGCGAGCATCGCGCCGTCCATTCGTTGGAAGGCAACTAAGTTACCACCGGAATCGACTACTGCAACGTTCATTTTCCAATTCCGCTTCTTGGCCTCTTCCACCGCGGCGTGAATAACCGCCTGTGCTCGGTATAGTGATATCGGACGGCCATAGGGCACATCGAACGGTATTTCGTCTGGGATGACATCAAGAGGATTCGACGCGAGAGGTGCTTCAACGGCGATTTCTGGTGTGTTGCTTGACATAATTTTCCTCCGAAAGGCTACAAAGCTATCTTCAAAGGCGTTTCCAAGGTGCAGATTCTGATTGAACCTGCAGGATAACGTTATCAAAGCAGAAGCGTGGGCTTTGAACAATTGGACGATAGTATCGGTGGTATCTTTGTGCCGGCTGCCCTTGAAAATCTTGTAAGAAGTAGACCCGACGCCAGGTTGGAAACGCCGTAAGCTCAGAGACGACATTGCTGGGAGCCGCGGAAAACTCCAACAGTATTCCGCTTTATAGCGGCGCAATACTATACTGATGAGATGAGCAAGCACCTCGAATCGCTGTATGAGAATCTTCTCAACGGCAAGCTGCCCCATAACCTAAGTTGGAGCGAGGCCGTCGAACTGGTCGAGCATCTGGGTGAGGTCCAACCGCATGGAGACGACGAATTTGTGTTCAGCGTGGGCGGCCAACGCGTCTTTTTCAAGAAGCCGCATACCCATGATCTTGGTGTCGAGGAAGTTTCTCGGCTGCGCAAGTTCCTAAAAGACGCCGGACGGGGTGCGCCTGCAGAAGAACCGGCCCAGCCCGGCCGTATGATTGTCGTCATCGACCACCACGCCGCTCATGTTTACCAGGATCTCGGCGGAAGTCGTCCGGCAGACGAACACACGGTGCGGCCTTACGATCCCTTCAATTTCCATCACCATCTGATTCATCGAAAGGAAGCGCACTATCGGGGCGAGCGCGTACCCGAAGAGGATTCGTTTTATGAGGAGATCGCGAAAGATATCACTCCGGCGAATGAGATCGTCCTCATCGGTCACGCCACTGGAAAAAGCAACGCAGCCGACTTCTTGAAAGAATACTTGAAGTCCCATCATCCCGAGATTTCTCAACGGGTCATCGCCACGGAAAACGCAGACCTTTCAGCGGTGACTGAACCTGAAATTGAGGCCTTGGCCAAGCAGCACATGATCAAAGCCGCCTAGCAGCGCTTCGTAACCGCAATTAACCCAACCTCTGAGGCAATCGCGCCAGCAGGATCGCAATCAAACCGGGACAGTGCCGCGCCTGCGCTTCGTCTCAAACGCGGGCCAATTCGACAAGGAAGTGTTTCATCTGCTGGCGACCTCATAACGAGTAGCTAGTGCAGAAGCGATTCCCAGTTGGCCGGCACCCTTTCTGCGGGTCCAGGTACGGGCTGATTTTTTGGATGCGAATGCGGCGGAAGTAATTGCGCACCCTTGGTCATTTCCTGTGTCTCGTAATCGTAGAACCAATCCTCACCCGGCTCGAAGCTGGCAATGATCGGATGCCCCGTTGCCGCCGCATGCTTTGATGCATGCTGACTTGGCGAGCTATCACAGCATCCGATGTGCCCACACTCGGCACACCGACGGAGATGAAACCACCAACTTTTCGGCGACGCCAGGCATTCCACGCACCCGTCGCCACTAGGCTTCGAAGCGGGGTTGATTCCGCGGTGATCTTTCTTCACTTCGATTTTTCCTTTAGACGTTGCATGTCGAGCAACGAGTTCAAGCCACCAGCAAGATCTTCCCGACACCGCCCTTTTCAGCCGCGGCTTGAGCCTCGGCCGCTTGACTGAGTGGCAGTTTCTCGCTAATCGGGATTACTAGCTTGCCATCTCGCACCGCTTCGGCCATGAACTCCAGCGTTTGCCTGTCGAATTTCGAGAATACGTGAACCACTTTTACCGATGGGTACTTCGCGGCGTTCTGCGGGAGCCCTACAACCGACGCATACACTCCTCCTGGCTTGACCTTGGCGATAAGCTTCTCGGCGGTTCTTCCGCCGACCGTATCCGCCACCGCATCGAGCGGCGGAAGATTCGTGATCGCGTTGTCGTCGTCGGTTGCGACCACCTGATCCGCGCCTACAGTCTTCGCCTCATCCACCTGCCTGTTCAAAATTCCCGCGATCACCGTTGCCCCGCGTGCCTTCGCAGTGAATACCGCCGAACGTCCAACATTTCCTATAGCACCTACGACGAGAACCGTCTGGCCCGCTTTGATTCCCGTAGCCGAAAGAAGTTGGTTGCCGGTGACCGTCACCAGCGGCAGCGCCGCCGCCTGAATCAGATCGAGTCCCTTGGGAACTTTCGCCAAGACCACGGCTTTCACGACGCAAAGTTGGGCGTAAGTATTATCCGCCATCGCGAACACCTGGTCGCCTACGGAAAAGCCCTCCACTCCCGGTCCAATCTTGACCACAGTCCCCGCCATGTCGACTCCTATGAGGCCCGGGAACTTCATGGGATAAAAATCCTTGGTTAATCCCGCACGCCGCTTGTAGTCGATCGGATTCACGCTGGTGGCGGCGACCCGCACCAGCACCTCGCCCGGACCCGGAACCGGGTCAGGATAGTCCTCGAACTTCAGCACTTCAGGACCGCCATATTGGTGGACAACAATTGCTTTCATATTTCATCTCCTTGTGCCGCGCCTCTTTTCTATGCTTTTTTTCTTTTCTTTTGAGGATGAATGCCCAGGTCGTGCCATGACGTTTCCGCGAGGTTGACGTTGTAGTAGTTTGCAGCTTTCTCGATGTTCGCGAACGCCAAAGCACGGTCGGCATCGGAGACATCGATGACTTGATCGAACCGCGCGACCGCGTTACGCACATGTTCTGCGTCGGTCAATGGTTCCTTACGCTGCTTCGGAAACGCGTAAACGCTGTCGGGTAAGTCGCTCTGCGTCGTGAGCTGTCCGTGTTTCTCGTGAGGTTTCCAAGTTGCTTCCGGCATGTCTTTCCCATCCTTTCTTTAAGTATTTGTCTAGGGCATAAATCCACAGCGAATGCGCGGGACTCTAGCTTTCTGTGACTTTCTGCGCTAGCTCGCGAAAGTCCTTGGCTTGTTTGTGACTGGCCTTTGCTTGGAGCTGTGCGAGCTGTCGAGATTTCTCGTTGGGGAGGAGCGAAAGCAAGGCTTCAAGTTCGGTTGCCGCCTCCTGGGCATGGTCAGCCTCTTTGAGCATCAAATGCTCAAATTTCCGGACTGCCTCATTGTGATCCATATTTCCCTCTTTTATGAAAGCGCGGCGCGAAACAAGAATGTGTGCGGCCCGGTGAACACAAAAGTGATCGCGGGTCAGGCGGCGCGCTCGTGTTCCAGTAGTTTCGCCTTATCGATAATACTCATCGTTTTCCTCCTGACAGCCATTACACCCAAGGTGCTCCGGCGAATCAATTGGACGATAGTATCGGCGATACCTTGGTATCAGCGAGCACAAGGTGTTGAATTAACCTTGGGACTCAAAACGGCGGATCAATCTAAACGCGACTCGGACAGACAAAGTCGCTCAGGCGCGTATCAGAGTGCGGATCGCTCAGTTCACTCGGAGTGCGGCATTGAGAGCCTCGAGCAGAGCCGTGTCGCTGAATGGCTTGAACAGGCACTCGACCGCACCCTGTTCGAGTAGTCGCGGGCGAACACTCTTATCGGTGCTTGCGGTGATGAAGATGATCGGAATGTCTTGCCCCCGAAGCTTCAGTTCCCGCTGAAGGTCGGGTCCGCTCATCCCCGGCATGGCGATGTCGAGGATCAGGCATTCGGTTTGGCCGAAGCAATCGGACGCGAGGAACTCTTCCGGCGACGCGAACGCGCGGGCTGCAAAGCCGAACTCCTTTAGCAAATCAGGTAGCGACTCGCGTACAGATTCGTCGTCATCCACCACTGATACAAGCGAACGCGTGACTGTCATAGATTTTTCATGCCGAGCCCACAGCCGCAGGCTTCGGCAACGCTAAACCCGGTGTATTCGCGCTCGCGTTGGTGAGGAAGTCGACGTGCCCGTCAGAGAGTGCCGTCCATACCAATCCGGGCAGCGCATCGACGACGAGACTGTTCTCCAGGGTGATCTTTTCTCGGCAGTGCTCCACAACACGAGGGTGCGCCACTCCAGGAGGCACTGTCTATTGCACTTTGGTATTGGTTTGCAGAATTTGGAGGCGAATAACTCTTGGCAGACGCGAACTCGCGCGATGCGAAGCCGACATTCCTTAGGCTAACGTCTCGCGCAAGGACGCAGATTCCTCACGCCGCATCCGGCACGTCAGAAGTCCGAATGTCGCGATTACTTTCGGCGCTCGTTGCACCCTCGGGACCGCGGGGAATAGAGAACGAAAACGCAGCCCCCGGACCTTCATTCAGTGTTGCCCATAGATGACCATGATGACTCTCGATAATAGAGCGGCTAACGGATAATCCGATTCCCATACCGTCATTCTTGGTGGTGTAGAATCCTTCGAAAAGTCTGTCCACAGCTTGAGGGTCGAAACCGGTTCCTGCATCCTGTACGGTGAGGCGCACGCGATCGCCTTCGTCTCGTTCGGTTCTGATCAGCAACTGTCTTGGACGATCGTCGACGCTGCTCATCGCGTCTGATCCATTCCGGATCAGGTTCAGGATGACTTGCTGCAGCTGGACGCGATCTCCTGTAACCGGAGGAAGGTCGTCGGCAAGTTCCGGCCGCAGGATCACGCGGTTTCGCTGCAGTTCGCTCAATGACAGCGCAATCACCTCTCTGGTAGCTTCGTTCAGGTCCACCGATTCGATCGTGGGCTCCTTTTTGCCATAGAGTGCGCGCAATCGAGTGATCACCTCAGAGGCTCGGTTGCCATCGCGAATCGTGCGCCGGGCTGTCTCGCGCGCGCCGTCCACGTTGGGAGGATCGGCGGCCAGCATCCGAAGACACGTGCTGGCGTTGGTGACAATACCCGAAAGCGGCTGGTTGACCTCATGCGCGATCGACGCCGTCAATACTCCAAGGCTCGTAACTCTGGCCACGTGTGAGAGCTCAGATCGGGCCCTGCTGAGTGCCTGTTCGGAGGATCGGCGTTCTGTCACGTCCTGAACTGCGCCGATGTACTCCAGTTCGCCGTGGTCGCCGCGGGTGTGAGCGACGACGTGTACGTACTTGACCGCGCCGTCCGGCATCTGCAGGCGGAACTCGAGTTGCACATCGCTGCCGTCCCGTCGAGCTCGCTCGATATGTTCCTGGAATACTGATAAATCTTCAGGGTGGATTCGAGTAGCGATCAGTTCAAAGGTCACCTGCGCATCCTGGTCAATCTGGAAGATGCGATAAAGCTGCTCTGACCAGGTGATTTCGTCTGTCGGTACACGCCAGGAGAAACTGCCGATTCGACTAAGATGCTGAGCTTCCGCAAGAAACGCCTCGCTTCGCCGTAGTTCCTGCTCCGCCCGTTTGCGTTCCGTAATGTCGCGCAGATAGCCGGTGAAGGACGGCGGCCCTTCCAACGGAATGCGTGCGATTGCCAGCTCGACGGGGAATTCACTTCCGTCAGCACGTACTGCCGTCATCTCGATGCGTTTCCCAAGCACTCGCGCCTCGCCCGTGGCCAGGTAGCGCGCAAAGCCCTGCCGATGCTTCTCCCGGAGAGACGGTGGAATGATGGTGTCTGCCAGATGCTTTCCCAAGACTTCGTCCCGACGGTAGCCGAAAGTGTGCTCCGCCGCCGGATTGAACTCAGTGATACAGCCCTCGTGATCGATCGTCACAATGCAGTCGAGCGCCGAGTCCACGATCGCTGCCTTGTGGACCTCACTGCGTTTCAGTTCCCTCTCCTCTTGCCCGAGCTTCTCCTCTACCAGTCTGCGTTCAGCAAGTTCCCTTTTGAGCTCTTGGTTGGCGGCGGCAAGTTCGGTAGTCCGTTGCACGACTCGTTGATCAAGTTCGCTGGCGAGCCGCTTCTGTTGGCTCAGAAGCCGTGCCTCTTGAAGCCCGATGGATGCCTGATTCGCCGCTACGCTCAGAAGAAGTGCCTCCGTCTGCCGCGGAAAATCCGTCCGCTCAGCCGCTGCCACAATTACGCCGAGTTCGCCTTGTAATCCCAGTGGCAGAGCCACGATGGAAACGTCTCCTTCACCCATAAGGTTCCGAAGCAGTGGAGGCCATTTCCGTGAGTCGTTTTTCAAGCACTGGCTGAGCGCTTCGCAGATTTCGTGCTCCGAAGGCATCGGTCCTCGCAACTCGGCGAGCCGGACGATCTCAACCGGCGCCTCGCCAACTGGATCTGTCAGCCTCACAGAGACCAGGTCCAAGCGCAGCATGTGCAGGAGCGTGTCGAGCAAAGTATGGAGAACCTGGGACGGATCGCCGCCACTCCAGATGGCGGGAAGAGCAAGCAGGCTAATAAGATCGTTAATGCACCGCTGAAGTTGCTTGACTTCGCCGGAAGCGAGTTCGGGTTGAACTTCCATATCAGGCGGCCGTGGAGGACAAGGAAGGCCGGATGGCCCGACGCTGGCGGACCTCGCGCAGGAATTCCTCGGGTGGGACGTAGAACGGATTCCGGTGCAGGAGGCCGCCGATGATGATCATCGGATGCGTCCGCATGATGTCGATCACGGTGTCGCCTCCAAATTTGCCGAGATGGTAAGTGCAGATCACCGCGTCGTCGTGACTACGCCACACATCATTCACGCGCGATTCGAATTCAACCAGATCGTCAATGTAGGATCGATCTTCAATTGCCCAGTCCATCCGGCAACAAATGCGGCTCAGCGGGAATCCTCCCTTGGCATTGCCGCTAGCCATCTGCTCGAACGCTGCTAGCATCCGATCCTGATCGAAACGGCCGTCCCGAATGTAAGCTTCGATGTTGATGCGGACCTCTAATTGCCCACTCTGCTCGGCAGCTGCTGGGTCGATTCCGACTGCGGACAACCGTTGCAGATGGTCGCGACGCTGATCCGGATTGACGACGTGAACAGCTTTGTCGCCACATTCGAACCCGTCCTTAATGAAAGGAAGCAGCACGCGATACTCTTCGTCGTCGCTATTGAAAAATGCGCAGACATGACGTACTTCGCCAAGCTGGGAGCCAGCGAGGGAAATCGGTGCTGAGGTCTTCTTCATGATCTTCTTCTCTAATTGCGACGGTGAACTTGGCCGTTACGCCGCCGTAATCGCTGCGGGGGCCGGGCGGAGTCTCGAGGCCATTTTCACTAGGTCGGCAAGAGAGTCGGCCTTCATCTTCTGCATCACCTTGCCTCGGTGTGCCTTTACCGTGATCTCGCTGATACCGAGCTCGCCACCGACCTGTTTGTTAAGTAGGCCGGAAACCACCAACGCCATAACCTGTCGCTCGCGTTGGGAAAGTAACGCGTAACGATCCCGGAGCACCCGCATCTCGGCCTCGTGACCGAGCGCAGCGTGGCTGCGTTCGAGGGCTTGCCGAACGGCCCTCAACAACACGTCATCGCTGAAGGGTTTCGTCAAGAATTCGACGGCCCCTGCCTTCATGGCTTGGACCGTCATGGGCACGTCGCCGTAGCCCGTGATGAAGATAATCGGCATGTCTGGCCGTTCGCCTGCGACGCACTTCTGGAGCTCTAGACCATTGAGGCCTGGAAGAGAAACGTCAAGTATGAGGCAGCTCGGAACAAGGGCTCGCGGGCAGGCGAGGAATTCTTGCGCGGACGCGAACGTTTCCGGCTGCCAGCCTTCACAGCGGATCAGCAACTCCAGCGATTCGCGCACGGAGACGTCGTCGTCGACAACGAAGACGATTGGTGTGACTTGCAACATTTGCGGTCACCCCTCGTGGCCAAGTTTGTGCACCCAAAGTCACGCTTCGCTGTGCACAGTTGACTGATGACGCCCCACGTTCCCGTAATTCTAGAACGACAACCCAGCGGAGATCAACAAGATGAGGATCATGTTGCGTTTCGCAACACTTACAGCGCGAGGTTCTGCTCTCGTAGTGGCCACTCAACCCACGTAAGTCGCGCGAACTGTGTCTGCCCTACCAAAGTATCGCCAATACCATCGTCCAATTGTTCTTCTCCAAAGCTTCTGTTTTGATTACTCGCGTCGACCGAATTCAATCGGAACCCTCACAACCAGGAATAGGTCACAACCACAAAAGGAGAGATCGACCATGGAGCATAAAGAATCGCCCGGGATTTCACGTCGTCGTCTCCTGGCCATGGCCGGCGTTTCCGCAGGAACGGCAATGCTTGCCCAGCGCCCACTCTTCGCAGATCCAGGTGCGACTTCCCCGGCCGTTAATGCGACAGCAAGCACTAAGAGCACATCGTTCGCCTCATTGAAGCAAATCGACGCCGGCCTCCTGAACGTTGGCTACGCTGAGGCTGGCCCTGCCCACGGCCCTGCGGTCATTCTTTTGCAGGGCTGGCCCTACGACATCTACAGCTACGTCGATGTTGCGCCGTTGTTGGCAGCGGCGGGCTACAGGGTAATCGTCTTTATCTGCGTGGTTTCGGCAGCACGCGTTTTCTTTCCAGCGAAACGTTTCGGAATGGACAACAGTCGGTGGTTGCTCTCGACATCATCGCGCTGATGGATGCGCTCAAGATCGACAAGGCAATCCTCGCCGGCTTCGATTGGGGAGGACGGACGGCTGACATCATCGCGGTGCTCTGGCCGGAGCGTTGCAAGGCGCTCGTCTCGGTGAGCGGTTATCTGATCCCCAGTCAGGCAGCTAACCGGGCGCCGTTGCCGCCAAAGGCTGAGCTCCAATGGTGGTACCAGTTTTATTTCGCCACGGAACGCGGCCGGGACGGCTACGACAAATACCGGCGCGATTTTGCCAAGCTTATCTGGCAGATCGCTTCGCCGAAGTGGAACTTCGATGATGCCACGTTCAATCGCAGTGCAGCCTCGTTCGACAATCCGGATCATGTCGCCATCGTGATCCATAATTACCGCTGGCGGCTCGGCTTGGTTGAAGGCGAGCCAAAATATGACGATCTGGAAAAGCGGCTTGCCGTAGGTCCGGTTATCACCGTGCCTACCATCACCCTTGAAGGGGATGCCAATGGGGCACCACATTATCCGGACCCCAGCGCCTTTGCCAAGAAATTCTCCGGCAAATATGCTCACCGGACTATAACCGGCGGTGTCGGGCACAATCTGCCGCAAGAAGCTCCGGAAGCCTTTGCCAAAGCTGTTGTCGATGTGGACAGTTTTTGATCAACGTTAGGATTTTTCGCCGCAGACTGCAGAGAAAAAGTAGAGGTGGATTCCGTGAACTCCGAGGAACAGTTTTGCAATTCGAATTGCGCCGCCGAAGTGGACATTGCGGAGCGTGAGTTATCTGCGTTCATCGGCGCTGTAACCCAACTGTTTGGTTCCGAGGAGGCCAAACTCTCGGCGGAGGACTGGCTCGACGAGTCGGAGTTAATGGATGGCCCACC
>Ga0209010_1000192_pt1 | contig 22593 bp, 17 predicted proteins | sample BlaSpr_A8_OM1_O3_FD_187985 | JGI IMG/M metagenome (GOLD analysis project Ga0209010, IMG submission 187985) | Forest soil microbial communities from Thunder Bay, Ontario, Canada - Black Spruce, Ontario site 2_A8_OM1_O3 (SPAdes) (version 2) | ecosystem: Environmental > Terrestrial > Soil > Boreal...
GCCCCAGATTTCAGTCGAGTCGAGCACAGGATTTTCGGTGACCGGCATGCTCCAGTGGGCATTGTTGAGCAGCATGGTCATCGGCCTTTGCACAACGTCATCGACTTCCACCAAACTCAACATGCGCGTCTTCACAGCAGAAGATTCCGGAATTTTCGCAACGGGCCGCAGGGTCTGGGGCAGTGCGATCACGCTGGCCGAAGCTTTGATCTTGGCAACGCGAAATTGCAGGATGGCCGAGATGTCATTCTTGAGCACGACATTCGCGCCAGCCATGACAGAAAAATCGACGATCACATCGTTGCGTTCTCCGGGCGCAAGATTGATGCGCTCGCGCAAAAGCGACGCCGGCAGAAGGCCTTGATCGATGCCGATCTGATGAACTGCGCCGTTCTCCGAAAGAGCCAAATGCAGGAATCTTCCATTCGATCCATTGAGCACGCGGAAGCGGTAGGGCCGCGGCTCGACTTCGAGGTAAGGAAAAAGTTTGCCGTTCACGAGAATGGCATCGCCGAAGACTTCCGGCAGCCAGGGCTTTTGGGGATCGCCTGAAACTGGATAGTTGAGCTGGCCCTCGAGGTCGAAGATGCGGTCGTAGATGACCAGCGGAATTTCATATTTGCCACGCGGCAGCTGGAGAGAATCTTCGAATTCGTCTCGCACAAAAAATGCGCCGAGCATCCCGGCGAAAACATTAAGGCGATTAATTCCCAGGGCGTGATCGTGATACCAGAGCATCGCCGCTTCCTGCCGGTTGGGATAGTGATAGAGCGCCGACTTGCCCGTGGCGTACCAGTTGTCAGGGTATCCGTCGCTCTCGGGCGGTGCCTTTGCGCCGTGAAGATGCACCACCGTGCGCACCTCCGGCTTGCTTGCTTCCGCTCCGTGAATGCTGTGATCGATGGGCAGGAAATGCTTGTCCGGTAATTCGTTGGCCCACTCCACCAGAATTCCCTGACCGCTGCGGGCTTCGAACGTAGGCCCGGGCGAGGATGCGGCGTATCCCCACTGGCGGGTCGGCTTCATGTCGCGGTGAATTTTGGTTTCGAATTCGCGCATCGCGATGCGGTAGTAAGGAAGCTTCTGTGCGGGATCCGTCGGACTAGGGCGGAAGCCTGTAGGCTGGGCAATCTCCGGGATGGTCAGAGGATCGACAAATTGCGCCAGAGAACTTGCGTTGAGCTGCGTGCGAAATTTTGTTACCACACCGGAAACTGGCGCACCCGTGCTTTGAGGCAAGGCCAGAGCCATTGCAGTGAGACTGCTGTTCTGAAGAAATCGTCTGCGAGTCAGGGACAAGCTTGGCGCTCCATGGATGACTTATTGCTCTTTTGCGGTGAACACAAAACCTGCCGGGCTTCGCCCGGCGGACAGCCGAGGGCGGCTGTCCCCACATGGCTGTCCTCACACTCCGCCATACAAACCACAACGGACACGCTACCGAGCGTGCCCGTTGTAAGTGTTCGGCAATTTTACTATGCGGCTTATTTCTCGATTTCGCCGGTGCTCGGGTTCAGGAAGAGAACTCCGTTGGGGCGAATGTTGGTGAAGTTGAACATCTGGCTGATGGAATTGGCGATGCCGTCGAACGATCCCTGGCCAATGCGTTGTCCGCCCAGCCAGTTGTCTTCGATGAAGTGAATTACGGAGGACTGGTCACTCACGCTGTGATCGACGAAGTTCGCCTTCGCGTAGGGTGAGATGACCAGCAGCGGCAATCTCGGACCATAACCGCAACGGCCAAGTGCATGCGCGTTTGCGGAACTGATTCCGGGCAACGCGGTTAGGCCGGTGCCACAAAGGCCGGGACCCGTGAGGGCGTCGGCGGGGCCGGTGGATTGATTGACGATGGCCGGCATCTGGTGGTCATACCATCCGTCGGAGTCGTCATAAGCGATGACCACGGCGGTGCTGCTCCAGGTGGGCAGCGATTCCAGAAGGTTGATGGTGTTGACCACGAAGGTTTGCTCATCGAGAGGATCGGAATAGCCAGCGTGACCATCCTCGAAGCCCGCAGCCTTGAGAAAGCTGACAGCCGGCAGATTGCCGGCTGCGGCTGCGGCGTAAAAATCCTGGAGGTCGTATTGATGATTGGCTGGACCGGCGTTGCCGATTTCAGCCAGCGACGCGGGACGAGTGTGGTTAGGATTGGCAGTCGAGGGCCAATAGGCGAACAGCGAGTGGTGCGGGATGTAATCGCTCTCGGTGACCCCGGTGACGGCTGAAGTCGTGGTGCGGTTGCAACCGGTGGTGCCGTTGGAATTAACGGTCGACAGATTGAATCCGCCCATGAATCCGCCCCAGCTTACGCCCGCGGCGGTAAGGAGGTCACCAATGTTTTTACTGCCCATGGTGCCCTGCGCGCGCGTGGAAGACGAGCAAACGTCTCCGATGGGATCGGCATCGCCGATCATGGTCAGAGAACCGTCGCTTCCGCCGCTCACTTCATCGCCGGTTCCATTCAAAGTTGCGATCACGCCATTCGTCTGCCCGGAGACCAGGTTGATCACGCCCGGAGTGGAAGGACCGAAAGTCGATCCGTGCGAATTGTCGCTCATGGCGAAGTGCTGCGCATAGTTCCAGTAGGCAGTGACGGTGTTGCCGTCGAAATAACCCATCACCAAGCCGTTGGTCTGCGTAACCCCGGTACCCGAAGGGGGCGGTCCGGCGGTGCCCGTGTAGAGCGGGAACAGATCCATCAGGCCGCCATCAAATGCTTGTTGTTCCGGCGTGTAGGAGTGATCCTGATCGTTGGTGAAGGCCTGCGAGCGATCCAGGCGAAACGGATTGGAAGCGCCGGTGGTGTTGGCGGGATTCAGATTCGGGTTCGCGTTCAACAGCGCGTTGGTCAGGCCATCGACGGCAGGAGTATTCGGGGCGGCCTTGAATTTGGGTTCGCCTGCCGGGTTCGTCGCGTTGGGATAAGTTCCAAAGTAGTGGTCGAAGGAAACGTTCTCCTGAAAAATCACAACCAGGTGTTGGATGGGTGTGGCTGTTGCCGGCGCCGCTTGTGCTGCGGGTTTCGCCGTTTTTGAGGCCGCGAAGGCGGGCATCACAGTTGGCCCCAGCGCCGTTGTTAAGGTCAGCAGAAATGCCAGTGTCTTTCTGGGAGCTTCAGGAAACTTCAGCTTCTTGAACATTCGTTCTCCTCCCCTTTGTCGCCAAAGCCTTCGAACTGAGATTTTTCCGCACACGAATAGCCGCGCGGATTGAAGGCTTGGATCCGGGTGAAAGAACGATAAGCAGCAAATGTTTCAGTCAGGTTGCAACGCGGTTAAAAGAATGTGAATCGGGGGGACTTAAAGTCGGGAGAGATCGAAGGACGGTATTTTCTATTGCTTCTGCATGACCTCATCCACGACAAGTTTGCTGCCTTTTTCCGCAGCGATGACTTTATGGACGGGCGCGTAGCCAGTCAACGTGATATCGATCACATAGTTGCCGGGATCGAGCGCCGCCTCGACCGGTGTGGATTTTTCCAGCATGTGCTGATTGATGGTCACTTGCGCACCTTTGGGCTGGGTCTTGATGCTGACGGTCAATTGACCGGCGTCAGCGCCTTTGCCGCCGAAAAGCTTCTTCATTTTGCCCACGGTTCGGATGTCATCGACATTTCCCAGCGGACGCAGCACGGGAGACAGGCTGACAGTCTGCCCCAAGACAAATTGCGAGTTAGCGGTTTCATCGAGAAATCCCATCTTGCGGATCAGCACCACGTGCTGGCCCTTATCCACGCTGACCTGGGCAGGAGTGGTTTTGCCGGTATCGCGGCCATCGATGAACACATTGGCCCCGGCGGGATTGCTGCTAACCGAAAGCGTCGCCGTCAACTGCGCCAGATGAATGACGAGCGAAGTTTTGTTGCCCGAGGCGATCTCCACCGAACGCGTATCGCTGGTGTAGCCGGTTTTGCTGACCGTAATTGAGTGCGGGCCGGGCGCCATTCCGGGCAGAAGAAAAGGCGTGACGTAGCTGGGATCGGTGCGGCCATCAATCTGGACCTGCGCACCCTGCGGAGTGGAATCGAGCACCATCTGGCCAGGAATAACAATAGGAGCGGCGGATACCACTGCGTTCTTTTTATTTTTCGTCTTTGGAGTGTGTGCTCGCGCAGTGGTCGCAGGCTGGGAATTTGCCGCGTCCGCCGGTTCGGCTGCCGATTGGTCAGCTTCGGTGGCTGGCGCGGGAACTGGCTGCGCGGCAGTATTCTGCGCGCCGGTTGCGGGCTGAGTCGCGGCTGGCGCTTCTGTCGACGGGCGAGCCGCGCCCGAATCGTCATCGCTATTCAGGCTGTGAATGTGCCAAACCAATCCGATCGCGATGACCAGAATGAGTACCGCCGCGCCCGCGATGGAATAAACCATGAGCTGGGGCGGAACATTCTTGATCTCTTTCATCGCCTTCTGCGCCACTTCGCGAGGCTGAACCTTGGGCTTTTCCTCGTCTTCGTCACGATCCTGATACATGGTCGCGCCGACTGAAGGCGCCGGTTCCGCTGCGAACGCCGGAGGCGGTGGAGCGGACTCGACATAAATTTCTTTGAGCGGGGGAAGTTCGGAAATTTCCGAAAAACTGGTTGCGCTGCCGCGGCCTGCGCCTTCCGCCATCATGGGGTCGACCGCAACTTTGCTTCGTGAAGAGTTCGCGGCAAATGTTTCCACCGGCTCCTCAACCGTGGCCGAGCCATAAGCAGACGATGTTTCGGGAGCTTCGATCGTGGTGTTGATGCGCGAGACCTTGATTGCCGAAGCGGAGATTGCCGGAGCAGCGCTCGGCGAAGCGGCAACTGGCGCGGCAGTGACCCGCGATGGAGCGGCGGCCGGTGCCGGGAGAGTCACCGGTCGAGAACTTGCAGGCGCTGGCGTCGATTTTTCTGGCGCCTTCGCAACCGCTGCCCTGGCCGCGACCGAACTCGCACCTGCCGCTGTTGCAGGCTGTGAGCCGGCGGCGGGCGGCGCGACGAACTTCGCCTGTGCCGCAACTTTCGCTACACCCGGAACTGCCGCCGCAGCCGGAGCTTTCACCGGCGCCTGCTTCCCAGGCTGGGCCTTCGATTCCTTGCACTTCTCCAGATCTTCCAGCAATTCCCTGCCGCTCTGATACCGCTGCGCCGGATCTTTCTCCAGCGTCTTCATGATCAGTTGGCTGAGCAGCGGATGAATCTTGGCGTTCACCTGAACCGGTGGAATTGGCGTCACCTCGACGATGCTCTGGCACAGCGACTCGGTGTCGGGGCCCTCGAACGGCTTGCGCTCGGTCACCATTTCATAAAACATCGCGCCCAGCGTAAAAAGATTCGAGCGCGCATCGATGGCCTCTCCGCGAATCTGCTCGGGCGACATGTAGGGCAAGAACAAGGGTGATTCCGCCGTCTGCGGCGCAAACTTGCCCACACTCGAGATTCCAAATCCCAGGATTTTTACCGTGCCATCCCAGCCGCACATGATCTTGGCCGGTTCCAGGCTGTGGTGAAATACCTGATGCGAATGCGCATGATCGAGGCCGCTGCAAACCTGCCTCCCAATATCCAGCAGGTCCCAGATGGAAAAGCCTTCATGACGTTCCATCATGGTGCTGACGCTGTTACCCTGCACATATTCCATGGCGGCGCAGAACTGGCCTTCGATTTCTCCCGCGCCGAAAACCGCAACCACGTTGGGACTGCTGAGCGCCTTGGTGCTTTCCGCCTCGGCCAGCAACGCCGCTTCCAGCTCCGCGGCGCTTTCCCCGTATGCGCTCAAACGGATTGCCTTGAGCGCAATCGTCTGACCGCTCTGGGGATCGTTGGCCTTGTAAACCGTACCAGTCTCAGACTTGGCCAGTTCGCTTAGTATTTCGAAGTGGCCGATTTTCGTAGGCATCGCCTTCTTCGCTCCGTTCGTTCACCAGCCCCCATGGCATTGTGGCGAGGCTTCGCCACACCTCGGGGACTCAATAGCGCCAGAATATCTTGCGCCCGTTCGCCGTTCGAGTTACCGAAGTCATTGCGAATGGGCGCAAGCTAATGGGCGTGCGAAAGCGATGGGGCGCGGCGCTGTGGTGCAGTTTGCCGGACATGACTCATACCCCCAATCGCAACTGCGCAGTATGTGGTCAAACTGCACTGCTACCAATCGCGAATGGGAACGCTGTGCTCTCGCAGTAAACTCTTGCTGGCACCTCTATTCTCCGCTACGATGAACGAACGTTCGATAGACGCGGATGAGCGCTAGCTCGATCACTTCCGTCGCCCCAATCTCGCGTACAGCTACGCGCTTTGACCGCCGTCTTTCCAAAATTCTCGGCCACGCGACCGCGGTTTTTTACGAAAAGGGCTATGACGGCGCCTCCATGCGCGACCTGTCGCGCGTCACCGGTCTTTCGCTGGCCGGTCTTTATTACTACTTCGAATCGAAAGACCAGCTCCTCTGCATGATTCAGAAGCACTACTTCACCGTGGTCGTGGAGCGGTTGCAACGCCGTCTGAAAGACGTCAGCGATCCCGAAGCCCGCGTGCGCGCCTTCATCCTCAACCACTTCGAATATTTCCTCGCCGAGAACTACAAAGCGACCAAGGTGCTCTCCAAAGAAGACGACGTGCTCGCCGGCGCCCTCGGCGCGGAGATCACCACGCTCAAGCGCAAATACTACCGCAGTTGTTTCGATCTGGTTGAAACGCTCAAACAACAACAGGGGTTGGAGTTCAACACACGCGTCGCCACGCTCAGCCTTTTCGGCATGATGAACTGGATTTACACGTGGTATAAGCCGCAGGTGGACCCCGACGCCATCGCCCTGTCTCGCCAGGTCGGTGATATCTTTCTCACGGGAATAGAATCCGCCGTAAAGCATTAACGACCAACTTGATCACCGACTGCCACATCCACATCGCGCCCATGGAGATGTTCCGCCCGCAGGCCCTGGAACTGGTCCGCAACAAGCGGCCCAACTTCGAGCAGATCGCCGAGTATTGCCGCTCGCCCAAAGCGTTTCTCAAATACATGGATGCCACGGGCATCGATCGCGGCGTGCTCATCAATTACGTCGCACCCGAAGTCATCGGCTTTACTACCGAGGTCAACCAGTGGATCGCCGACTACGTGAAGGAAAATCCCGCGCGTTTGATTTCCTGCGGCGGCCTGCATCCGCGGCAAAGCCACAACATTCTCGCCGACGTCGAGCACCTGCTGCGGCTGAAAATCCGCATGATCAAGATTCACCCTCCGCACCAACTGTTGTTTCCCAACGACTACCTGAATGGCGTGAGCGAACTGGAAGTCATCTACCGCGCCGCCGAAGCCAACGGAGTTCCGGTTATGTTCCACACGGGAACGTCGATCTTTCACGGCGCGCGCAACCGCTACGGCGATCCGATCTTTGTCGACGATGTCGCCGTCGATTTTCCCAAGCTAAAAATTCTGCTGGCCCACGGCGGCCGTCCGCTGTGGATGGACACCGCCTTCTTCCTGCTGCGCCGCCACTCCAATGTCTATCTCGACATCAGCGGCATCCCGCCGAAAACGCTCCTGAAATATTTCCCACGCCTGGAAGAAATCGCGCACAAGACGCTCTTCGGCACGGACTGGCCCGGGCCCGGCGTTCCCGACATCAAAAAGAATCTGGATGATTTTCGCGCATTGCCTTTGAAAGAAGAAGTGAAGCGGCAGATTTTGAGCAAGACGGCGCTGAGCATCTGGCCGTCGTAGCTTTCGATCGACAGCTTCTCCTGAAGGGAAACTTGAGCTTGCCGCGTAACCACTTGATCTCGAAAGCAGAAAGTCCAGCGCCGAGAAGAACGGACCTGCTGCGATTCAACGGCGCAGTCGAGCGCGATCCGCGCATCGACGCCTGGATGAAAGAGCATGCAGGTGAATTGGGAGCCATCGCGCATCGCTGGTTTGAGGTGATGCGAAAATGCGGCGACGAAGTCCGCGAGCTTTTGCATGACGGCTGCCCAGTCGCATGTTTGGGCGACGTGCCCTTCGGCTACGTCAACGTATTCACTTCGCACGTAAACGTGGGTTTCTTTCAGGGCGCGGCGCTGCGGGATCCGGCGCGATTGCTCGAAGGCAGCGGCAAGTTCATGCGCCACGTAAAGCTGAGACCGGGAACGCCCACATACGCCGCAGAGCTGAGCAGTCTCATCCACGCGGCATACGCTGACATAAAGGCGCGCGTTGAACACGGTTAGCCCCGCCCGGTGTTATCCTTCTTCGATTATGGAAGCCAAAGGCCTGACTCCGATATTGAACGTATCCGACATCGCCGCCACGGTTGCGTGGTTTGAGAAGTGGGGATGGAAGAAATTGTGGGACTGGGGAACGCCTCCGACGTTTGGCGCGGTCGGATCGGGTAAGGAAACTTGCATCTTTCTTTGTCAGGGCGCGCAGGGAGGCCGCGGCCGCGGGGCGAACACTACCACGTTTCAGCACGACGGAGACGAAGCGGGCGACAAAGGCGTCTGGATGTCGGTCTGGGTGGACGACGTGGACGCGATGCACAAGCACTGCGTCGCCGCCGGGCTGGAGGTCACATTTCCGCCGACCGATATGCCGTGGAACGTCCGCGAAATGCACCTCCGCCATCCCGATGGGCACGTGTTCCGGGTCGGCCGGGGATTCGAACCGGAAAAGTAAAAGTCGAACTGCGAATGAGCGGGGATGGCCCACCCTCGCTTTCGATTTTTCTCGACGCAATTTTAAATGAGGAATTGCTCAACTCTTTTTCTTTTGAGCCTGAGAGAGAAGCTCTTTTAGGTCTCGTTCAACCTGATCCTTTGCCGCCTTTAGCTCAGCTTCCGAAATGACGCCTTTTTGGATGAGGCAAGTGCAGAGCTAATGCGTCAATACCCATTTTGCGAATGTCTTCTGTATGGCCCTTTGAGAGTTCCCTGAGAATCTCTTCGTTGTCATAGCGCCGCGAGTTATACGCCCGCGCGTCTCGGCACGCCGCGTTTTTCGCAGAAATGCCTAAGGCCGTCAAAGTTCAACCCGGTGCAGTTTCTGGGAATAGAAGTCAGAGCACCGAGAGATTCAGGCAAGCGAGCGAGTTTTTCTAAGGGAAGGTCAGGCTTGAGTGCATTTTGAAGCGTGATTCGATATTTCTACGCCGCAAAATCAGCCGCTTGAAATTGGACGGCCCGTTCCTTTGGCAGAACCCTGGATCGCTGTATCCCCATTCAACGCTAGAGCTTTAGCCCATTTTTCGAACTCGCCCTTGTCTTTATCGCCATTTTCAAAGAAGCTCATCAGGTGCTTGGGATTAACCCTTTTACGATCTCCCCAGCGATATAGCTTTACGAGGGCCTGATGTCCGCACACGGCAAAGGGCGGCCCGACAAAATCGTCGAGACAGTAGATCCGGTTGATTGCATTGTAATCCGCAATAAACAGGGCGGAAGCAAAGAGCTTGTTTACGTTTTTTTTTATGCAGGCTGTGAGTGCTTCTTGAAATTGTTTTCTTCGTGCGCTATTGCCTTTCCAACTAGCAAACTCACCTTGACTGCAAACATAGTCGGTCGTGTGGAGCGCGGAGACGTTGTCCGCTTTAAGAATCGCGTTCCAATCGTTTTCAAAGCGTGCCCATTTCTTCACGGTAGAGACGAAACCAGCGACCACTTGAACGGGTTGCCCCTTTTTATCGCCGCTTCCATCGAAATAACTCGTGTATTCGGTGAACATCGCAATAACGCAACTTTCCGAGCACTGAGAAAAGAACACCGACCGTGCTTCTCCGCCCTCTACCTTGGTCTCCCGAAGAACAATACGTAGCCGTCAGGGTCGCAAACCTCGAAGCCCCGGAGACCGTCGTTGGTATCCTTGAGCGGCACGCTAAATTCCGCTCCACTCTCGGCAAATTCGGCGGCGAGTGCATCCGGGTCTTGCACATAGACGAAGGCATCCCACCTCATGTGGGGATGGCGCTTGGGGTTCGGCAGTGGCGGCACGTCTTTCTCGGACTTGATGAAAATCTGCGCTCCGTCGCGGCCGATGATGGCGGAAAAAGGGTTCCGATCCGGCTGCTGGAATCTCGTCTCAAAGCCAAGTTTGTCGCGGTAAAATGCGATGCTTTGATCCACGTTGCTGACGATGAAGAACGGCGAAATCGCCTGCGTCGCTGCTCGTGTCATAAGCGTGGCCCCTCGAGGTCGTCTCAGTCTGAATGCTGTGATTCGGCAGCTCGCCAAATCCCGCCGGTCCCGGTCCTTCGCCGGACGCTGAAACGATCGAACATCAATGCATCGTCTGCTGAAATCTGGGATATGATAAACCCACTCGGGGAGCTGCTGCGGAGTTCGTCGCGGCGGCGAGCAACTTTCAAGGCAACTCACGCAGCGGCGAGCAGGCCGATCGCTGCTCCACAGCGAGGTCCATGAACCCGCCGGATATCCCATCCTCGATGCCGTCCACCTTGTCACCGGGTACGCGCTTCGGAAGCTATCAGATCCTCCAACCCTTGGGGGCCGGGGGCATGGGCGAGGTTTATCGCGCCCGTGACACTCGCCTGGAACGCGAAGTCGCCATCAAGACTCTATCGCTCGAACACTGTTCTCAACCGGAAGCTTTATCGCGCTTCGAGCAGGAAGCCCGGTCCGCCTGCGCGCTCAATCATCCGAACATCGTCACCATCTACGAACTCGGTCATGTGAATGGAACCAGCTACATCGCCATGGAGTTGGTGATTGGGGAAACAGTGCGGGAATTGTTGGCCTCCGGCCCAATGCCATTGCGCAAAGCTGTCGCAATCGCGGCGCAGATTGCCGATGCCCTCGCCCAGGCACACACGATCGGAATCGTTCATCGCGATTTGAAGCCGGAGAATCTGATGATTTCCGGAGAAACTACCGTCAAGATTCTGGATTTTGGCCTGGCGAAGCTGCTGAACGTTAACTCTGCCCCGGAATCGGACGCTTCCACCACCCTCACGGAAGAGGGAACGGTAATGGGCACGGTCGGTTACATGTCGCCGGAGCAGGCCACGGGCGGCGAAGTTGATTTTCGTTCCGACCAGTTTTCTTTCGGCGCGGTGCTCTACGAGATGGTCACCGGAGTTCCCGCATTCCGGAAAAAAACGCACGCGGAGACCATGGCCGCGATCCTTCGCGATGAGCCGGGGCGTCTCGATTCCAGAATGCTGCAAGCGCCTCCGCCGTTCCTTTGGATCGTGGAGCGCTGTCTGGCCAAGGATCCCAGGGAGCGCTACGCTTCCACCCATGATTTAGCTCGCGACCTCGCCGCCGTGCGCGACCGTCTCGCAGAGGGGTCCACGCGTCCGTCGGAATCCCGTCCCAACAACCTGCCCGTGCAACGCACCGCCTTCATTGGACGCGAACAGGAAGCGGCCGCTCTTCTCCAGCTCTTGAGCCGCGCGGACGTGCAACTCGTGACTCTCACGGGTCCGGGCGGCATCGGGAAGACTCGACTGGCCCTCCAGGTGGCGGCCGATGCTGCCGCCCAGTTTCCCGCAGGCATTTGCTTCGTCCCTCTATCGGCAGTTACCGATCACGGATTGATCGCCTCCACCATCGCCCAGGCATTGGGGGTCCGCGAAATCGGAAATCAGTCGCCGCAGGAAAATTTAAAAGAGTACGTGAGCAAGCTGGATCAGCCGATGCTTCTGTTGCTCGATAACTTTGAGCACCTCGTTGCCGCCGCGCCGGGTGTGGCCCAGCTGCTCACCACCGGCGCGAAACTCAAGATTGCGGTCACAAGCCAGGCGCCGCTTCATGTGTATGGCGAACATGAATTCCCCGTGCCGCCGCTTGCCCTGCCGGACCTCAAGTCGATTCCGCAGATCGAGGTGCTTGCCCGTCTTCCGGCAGTCGCGCTTTTCGTGGAACGCGCGCAGGCGGTAAAGCGCGAATTCGCGTTAACCAGAGAAAACGCACCTGCGGTGGCGGCCATTTGCGCTCGCCTGGACGGCTTGCCCCTCGCGATCGAACTCGCTGCGGCACGCATTAAGTTGCTTTCGCCGTCCGCCATGCTGGCTCGCCTCGAGAGCCGCCTCAACCTGTTGACCGGCGGGGCCCGCGATTTGCCCACACGGCAGCAAACTCTGCGGAGCACGGTGGACTGGAGTTACGGTTTGCTCAACGCCGCGGAACAGACTTTGTTGCGCAGGCTTTCGGTGTTTGCCGGCGGCTGCACGCTGGAAGGCGTCGAGGCGGTGTGCGACACCAGGGGCGATCTCGGTCTCGATATCCTCGACGGAATGGCTTCTATGGTGGACAAGAGCCTGGCGCAGCAGGTGGAGCAGGTCGACGCCGAGACGCGATTCTTCACGCTCAACACCATCCGCGAGTATGCCATCGAGCGCCTCGTCGCCAGTGACGACGAGGCGGCGGCTCGCCGGGCCCATGCCGCGTATTATCTCGTGCTCGCCGAAGAAGGCGCCGAGGACGTAGTGGCTCATCCGGAATGGCTCGACCGCTTTGAGGTCGAACACGACAACTTCCGCCTGGCGCTGGACTATCTGATCAAAACCGGCGAGGCCGAGTGGGGCCTCAGGCTTGGCGCTGCCCTGTTTCGCTTCTGGGAAACGCGGGAACATCTCACCGAAGGCCGCGACGCCATCGCCAGACTGCTCGCGATGGAGGGCGCCTCGGCGCGTCCCAAGTTGCGCGCACGTCTGCTGTTCGCCGCCGCAGTTCTGGCCGGCGAGCAGGGCGATTACGGCTCCGCGCGGCAACTGTTCGAAGACAGCCTCGAGACCTGTCTCGAACTCAACGATAGCCGCGGCGTTGCCGTCGCGCTGAACGCGTTGGCGGTCAACGCCCGCGATCGTGGCGAACTGGACCAGGCCGCCATACTCTTCGAGCGCTGCGTCGCGATATGGAAAGACCTCGACGATCCCTCGAACATCGCTCGCGCCCTCAGCAATCTCGCCAACGTGACTAAGTTGCAGGGCGATTGTGCGCGCGCTGCCTCGCTTTACCACGAGTGCCTGACCATGTTCCGCAAAGCCGGTGATGGCGCAGGTGTCGCCTGGACCCTGAATTACCAGGGTGACGTCGCGCGGGAAAAAGCGGACTTGGCGGCGGCTCGCTCATTTTGCGAACAGAGTCTGGCGGCGTTCCGCCAACTCCAGGATGGCTGGGGAATCGCCAGCGCGCTCTCCGACCTGGCAAGTCTGAGCTGCGATCAGGGGAACGACACGGAGGCGCGCCGTCTTTATGGCGAAAGCATTCGGATGTTTCAGGTGTTGGGTCACCAGCGCGGGATCGCAAGGGCGCTCGAATGTCTCGCCGTAAACGCCGCGGCGCAATCGAATGCCAGGAAATCGCTGCTTCTGGCGGGCGCCGCCGCCGCGCTCCGGCAACGATTAGGAGCCCCGCTCACGCTCACCGAGCAGCCCAGGCTGGAGAAAGCCCTGGAATTTGCGCGCCGGACGCTGGGCAACGCCGCGGGCGTGACCGCGTGGATGGAAGGCTGGGCCATGCCAATCGAGAGGGCCGTGCATGAGGCGCTGGACGGCGAAGTGGAACTGGTTTCCCCAGGCCGGAACTCTTAACTGTTTGCGGTGTCAGGATCGATCAGCCGCCGCACCGCTGACACTCGATTGGCGGGAAACCCCCCGCGGCGTGCGTGTTCGCGAACCGTTTCCTCGTCCGGCGCAAGATACACGCAATAAACTTTATCGCCCGTGACGTAGCTGTGCAGCCACTTGATTTCCGGCCCCATGTCCTTCAGCACGCCGACCGATTTTCTGGCGACCGCCTGCAACTCCGCATCCGATAAACTACCGGCGCCCGGGATCTCTCGCTCAATCACAAACTGGGGCATGCCCACCTCGTCCAAAAAATAATGGTAGCAGAAGTCGCTGGGTGACTGCACCTGCCCGGCATGCGGCTGCATATCGGATGTACCTTTCGTGACCATCTGCCAATGCACAGCGCCTAAGAAAGCCAATGTGCAACTTGAAACGTGTTTCTGGCCAGTCGATAGAGGACTGGTGCCCCACTCAAGCCCGGTTTTGGCTTGAGTGGGCAGTTCTATTGCTGGACGTATCGCCTTTCGGTTCGGGGAATTGGGAACTTTAGCCGCTGCGATCACGTATCAACTCAAGCTAGTGGAGTGGCCACTCCCTAGCCCATTCCTGGAGGGTGCATTGAAGATTAATTTGCTCGATAGGCTCGTGTGCGCCTGTTCTGCCACGATCCGGTCGCTGCGGACCAACTTCCGCGCCGCGTCCACGATTTCGTGCTTAACCGCGTTAGGGTTGTCATGCACTCCGGCGGCCGCTCAAGACGTTCGCATCGAGCACGTTATCGTCGTCTCGCCGGAGCGCTCTCTCCCCATGCGCGACGCCACGGTGTACATTCACGATGATCGAATCGTATCGATCTCTCCCGCACGGTCAGTAGAAGCGCGTCGCTCGAAAACCAACGCCGAGGTCATCGACGGGCACGGTCTTTATCTCTCTCCGGGGCTGATCGACAGTCATGTGCACACCAACGACGTGCCAGGAATGACCACGGAGCAAGAACAGGCGCATCCTGACATCGCAAGCGCGACGCGCGAGCAAATTCCCCGTAGCTATCTCTACTTCGGATTCACCACGTTGATCGATCTGATTTCCACTCCGGCGGCGATCGCGCAGTGGAACGCTCGTGAAATCCATCCTGACATTTATTTTTGCGGTGGTGCACCGATCGTGGATGGCTATCCCATGAATTGGGCGCCGAAGCCGCAGCGTTATCGACCATTTCCCTACATGATCGTCCAGCGAGGCGAGGAATCCAGCGCGCCGGAAGGTATTGACCCTGCCTCTCATACCCCCGAAGCTGTGGTTTCTCGCATGAAGGCGGACGGAGCATTGTGCGTAAAGAGTTTCTACGAGCGCGGCTTCGGCGATGACCAGACGATACCCGTGCCTCGGCTCGACACCATACGCGCGTTGGTACAGGCTGCCCACGCGGCCAAAATGCCGGTGTTCCTCCATGCCAACGGATCCGATGCACAAGCATTTGCGCTCGAAGCGGGTGTTGACATCATCGCGCACGGTCTTTGGCATTGGAACGGGGAGCCGAAGACAGCCACGGAACTCACGCCTGCCGTGACGAAGATTCTGGATCACGTTCTCCAGACGCAAGTGGGCTGGCAGCCCACAATGCAGGTCCTGTACGGCGAACGCGACCTATTCGATCCGGCATACCTCTCCGATCCAATATTGTTACAGGTGCTTCCGGCGAACTACATCGCGTGGTGTCGATCACCCGAAGGGCAATGGTTTCACCAAATACTTAGCGACGCGATTTTGCCGAAACCGACCGCCGAATCAAAGATTGCCGAATCAAAGACCGCCGAATCCAAAGACACTGCCGCTCAGTGGAGCGCGGCGCGCTCCTTTTACTCCGCTCCCATGGCGCGCCATCGAAACACCACGAACTATCTCGCCACGCATGGCGCTCGGCTCTTGTTCGGCACCGATACACCAAGCGCACCCACGTATGCCAATCCACCCGGCCTGAACGGTTGGATGGAGATGCACAAGCTCATCGACGCTGGACTGACACCCGGTCAGATATTTCGTGCAGCAACCATAGTCAACGCTCAAGCGCTCGGACTCGATGGAGAGATCGGTACCGTGCAGCCCGGCAAGCGCGCCAACCTTTTGCTGCTGCGCAAAGACCCGACGCAAACTGTCGACGCTTATAACGACATCGTCAAAGTGATCCTCCGCGGACGAGTCATCGATCGCGCGGAACTGGCCGCGAACCGTATTACAGATGGCGCCCGCCATGGCACGCAGTGGAGGCCCGGTGCCGGTTTTGGCTTGAGTGGAGCAGTTCTTGAAATTCGGGATAGGAACGTTCCCACCGACTAGTTTGCATCGCAACCCAGAGAGAAACGCAGAGCGGCACACACCTCATTCATTCGCGCGGGACTTAGCTGGGCCACACGTTTCCCCATGCGCTGTTGCGACACCGTCACTGCATTGTGCAGGTTCACCGCGCACGGGGACTTCATGCCGTCCTCCTCATTTAGCACGACTTCCGAGGGCACCCCGCGAATCGTGGAAGTGACAGGCGCAACCGTGACTGTGGACAAATACGCGATGGCGCTGTTGCGAGTGAGTACGAGGGCCGGGCGTTTCTTGTCAGGCGCGGCAAACTGATAGAGCCGAACCTCACCTCGAGCTATTCTTCCTCCGGCTATTCTTGCGGCCAAGTGGCCTCCGATTCCCAACTCTGCGCTTCCGTGTCGGCTTGCGAATGTCGCGAGTAGCCCTGGCGGTCGCGCTCTTCACTGGTTCGCAGTTCCAACCGGCGGAGATGTTCCCGCAGCGCGTCGCGCACCAAAGCGGAACGGTTTCGCTGAGTGCGCTTCGCGGCTTGGTCGGCGGCGCGCAACAGCTTTTCATCCAGCACGATTTGAACGATTTCCATATGTGGAACCTGTTCCACAGTATACTCCACATAAGAAATGAAGCAGGTCTTGGGAAGGGCGCGACTTCAGTCCTGGCCTGGCCTGAGCAAGCAAAGCGCGCCGAAGGCTGCCGCTAAGTTCTTTGAAACCAGTCGCGACTCAGCGCCTGCGCTGGCCTGGAACTAACGGTTAGTTTTTCACAACGTCGCTGTGACATCTGACCTTGCGACCCACAGTCAGATTATTCGATCATTGCCCCGGCGCAAGGAGTAAGCGCGGCTGCATGCCAGGCGAGAACGGGGCACGTAAGTACATGATTCAAAAGAGCTAAGCACTAACTCCTTTAGAACGCGGTATTTGCCGCGAAAAAACCGCAAAGTCGATGATTCTAAATAATTTGCAAAATGGGGGGGGCCCCGGCTGTTCAGGTTGTTCAGTGAGGTATACGACGTGACAAGTCGAGATCCGTAGGAGAACTAGATCGAGGCGTTCTCGACCAGCAGCGCGATTCCCTGCCCTCCGCCGATGCAGGCGGAAGCGATGCCGTAGCGTCCGTTCGAGCGCTTGAGTTCGCGGGCCAGCGTGACGGCCAGTCGCACGCCCGTCGCCGCCAGGGGATGGCCAATCGCGATGGCTCCGCCGTTGACGTTCAGCTTGGCCTGGTCCAGGCCGAGTTCGCGCGCGCAGGCCAGAGTTTGCGCGGCAAAGGCTTCGTTGATTTCGAAGCGGTCGATCTGGTCGATCCGCAATCCGCCGATTTCGAGAACGGATTGAATCGCCGGGACCGGCCCAATGCCCATAATCTCCGGAGGAACGCCGACAATCGCTCCCGCAACTACTTTGGCCAGCGGAGTCTTGTTCTGCTGCCGCACGAATTCGCTGGACGCAACCAGAGTCGCGGCCGCACCATCGACAATCGCCGAACTGTTGCCGCCAGTCTGCACACCGCCAAACGCGGCAGGAAGTTTGGCCAGCACTTCGGCGGGCGAAGGCCGAATGTGACTGTCGAGGCTAAACGATTCCACCTTCCTGGCGAGGCGGATGCCGCGCGAGTCATATCCCTCGCGCTCGAAAGCTTCGCTAACGACCGGAACAATTTCTCCACTCAAGAAGCAAGCTCTTTGCGCGGCAACAGCGCGGTTAAAACTCTCAGCCGCAAACTGGTCCGCATCTTCGCGCGAAATCTTGTAGCGCTTCGCCAGCGTTTCCGCCGATTGTCCCATGGTCACATTCGCCGAAGGATCGAGCAATGCTTCCCACAGGAAATCCTTGAATTCCACTTGCCCCATGCGAAAACCGCCGCGATGCGTGTATGCGGCAACAGGATTACGCGACATCGATTCGGTTCCCACAACCAGCGCCAAATTCGCGCGGCCCAGCGTGATGGAATCCGCGGCTTGCAGAATGGCTTCGATTCCAGTCCCGCAAACACGCTGCACCAAATGCGCGGGAGCTTCGATGGGCACTCCGGAATAAAGCCCGATGTGCCGCGGCAACATGTAAGCGTCGAAAGACGCCTGCGCCATGCTGCCGGCAATCACAGTCCCAACCGATTGCGGCGAAACTCCGCAGCGACGGAAGACTTCGCGCGCGACCTTGATACCAAGATCGATGGGAGACACAAGACCGAGAACCGTATTGTAATCGGCGAATGGCGTACGCACGCCATCGATGAGCCAGATGTCGTCGTATTGCGAGAGCAGACCTTTCGCGCCAGTCCTCATTTCGATTTCACGCCTTATTTCGAGTTCACGCCTTCATCATGCGGCTTCATAAATTCCATCTCGCGGAAACTATCAACTGCCATGCGCTTCTTCTACAGATGTCGACAGCCGTTTAGCAGTTGCGGAATTCTTTGGAGCCGAAATTGGCGCTTTCGGGCTTCCGTAACGTGCTCGATGTTTCGTGCCCCAGGCCGACATCAGTTTAAGAATCGGCTTCAGGCTTTCGCCGTGGCGCGTCAGCGAATACTCGACTTTGGGAGGCACAACGGCGTAGACCTTACGATGCACAACCTGGTCGCGCTCCAAATCGCGGAGATGCTGCGTAAGCATTTTCTTGGTAAGTCCGGGAATGCGCTTGCGCAGTTCGCCAAAACGTTTAGTCCCGCTTTCCAGATAAAACAGAATCGAGGGTTTCCACTTGCCGCCAATCACGTCGGCGGTCAACTTGACTGGGCAAGAAAATTCTTGCATCAAGCCTCCATAAGGGCTCCAGGTTACGAAAAGGAGCCTACGGGTAATAAAGATACTGTACCCACAATCACCCGCAGAAGCCAGAGCCAGATTCATTTGTCTGAAAGAGGGAGGGCAACACCGCGTTACTTCGCAGCCATGTCGCGGAACTTGGGCACGGCGCCGATCTGCGATAGGAAGCGAAAGCTATCATGCACCGACCAGACTTCAATGCATTTGCCGCCGGAGAAAAGATTCATCTGCATTCCGGGAGCGGTGACGAGATTCCCTGTAGGCGGAATTCCCAGGAACTCACCGCGATGCGTGCCGCGAAACGTAAAGCGGTGAGCGACCTTTTCGCCCTCCGCAATAATGTCGTCAATATCCACCGTCAGATCGGGAAAGCCCCTAAAAAGATTCGCGTAATGTTCTTTGAGCCCTGTGAGGCCCGGACGGATGCGGCTGGAATATCCGTGGTGGATGACGGAATTGCTGTACATCGCAAAGTATCCATCGATGTCCTTGACTCTGAATCGATGGGAAGCGCGCCGAAGCGTCTCGATGTTCTCCTGTGGAGACATAATTCTCCGCGTAGTACCCTGCGAATCTGCCCTTGCCTACTGGCCGGTATTTTTTAAGTGTAGCTTCACGACCAGCGTCGTCAAACTCTGAACCTAACACGAAGGTGATGAGGGAAGATTTCTTTCGCTCGGATGGAATCGCCGCCCAGTTCCAGATCTGTACCGTGGGCGATCTGGGAAACTAAATCCACAGGAATTTAGTTCGAGATCGTTTCAGACTTGGAAATCGACTCAAGTTGTGGCAACGAAAAACGTGTAATTCCTTTGGCAGCCGGACCTGTAAGCCGAATTTTGTCCGCCGGATTGCTCCGACGGGACGATCATTCCTCTGGGCCAGACATTGCTGACTGGCTCTAGCGACCTACCCGAAGGTTTGACGCACCGAGCCGGCACGTGTTCCGCTGTCGCTCGTGAGCTGAGAGCGATGAGGTATGAGCGATGAGCAACCAGTTCAGCCTTGCTCACAGCTCATTGCTCACAGCTCCCAGCGACAGCGGAACTTCCTCCCTATTTGGTCTTGCTCCGTGTGGGGTTTGCCATGCCCGCGTCATTACTGACGCGGCGGTGCGCTCTTACCGCACCTTTTCACCCTTACCTCGCCGCCGTGCTCATTTCTCGCGCTGGCTTTCTTAATCCGACGCGCGAAAAATCACAACGGCGGCGAGGCGGTATATTCTCTGTGGCACTGGCCGTCGAACGGGCTTGAACCCGCCCTCCCGGACGTTATCCGGCACACTGCTCTGCGGAGTTCGGACTTTCCTCCCGCCGCCTCCGAAGAAGCGGCGAGCGACCGTCCGGTCCGGCTGCCAACGATTCATTATATGGGAGCGCTCAGCAATCAGCATTCGGTACTGGTGCCGTACGGCACCACTACCCAGCCTTACCGGGCTTTAGCGTTTTGACGCGAGGCCGTAGCAGCGGCGATGTTGTCCGTCCGGCTCGGCCCAATTCGCTGATAAACTGGTCTCTCAAGCAGGCTGCGGTCTGGAGTCCCGGGTTGTGGTCTGAGGTCCGACGTCTGGTCTGAACTTTGAGGTCCGGTTCTTGAACATTGCCGAAGCCATACGTATCGCATTGCAATCGCTGTGGGCAAACAAGCTGCGCTCTGTGTTGACGCTGCTTGGGGTGGTCATTGGCGTGGCCGCGGTGATCGCGGTTGTGACGTTCGTTTCCGGCATCAACGATTACGTCGCACAGAAAATTTTCAATCTTGGGGCGGACGTTTTTATCGTCTCCAAGATGTCGGCGGTCGAGACCAACGTCGAGCATTTTCTGTCGGCCGAGAAGCGCAAGAACATTGTTTTGGAGGACTATCAGGCCGTTCTTGATTCCTGCCAGCATTGCGAAGTAGTAGGAGCGGCGCAACAGGGCAGCGGCAAGGTGAAGCGCGCCGAACAGTCGATCGAGGATACGACGGTACAGGGAATTACGCCGTCCATGGCGACGATTCTCGACACCGATCTGACGCTGGGGCGCATGCTGAACCAAACGGATTTGGATAACCGCTCACCGGTGGCGGTCGTCGGCACGGATATTGTTGAGCACCTCATGGGTGGCTCCGATCCTCTGGGCAAGGAAATCCGCATTGACGGCTGGACCTACCAGGTTGTCGGCGTGGGAAAAAAGAAGGGCAAGACTTTGGGACAGAGCGCCGACAACTATGCGCTGATTCCCATCACCGACTATCTGAAACAATACGGATCGCACACCGGGAGTATCAGCATCTGGGGGAAGGCACTGGCCACCGGCGTCCCGCTGGATGAGGCCATGGATGAGGCTCGCGTGGCATTGCGGGCGCGTCGGCACGACCGGCCGGGCGAGGACGACAGTTTCGAAATCGAAACCAACGCCAGCCTGCTCAGCATATGGGCCGGGTTGAGCAATACGTTTTTTATGGCCACGATCGGAATTGCCGCGGTTTCGCTGGTGGTGGGCGGCATCGTGATTATGAATATCATGCTGGTCGCGGTGACCGAGCGTACGCGGGAGATTGGAATTCGCAAAGCGCTGGGTGCGCGCCGCGGCGACGTTCTGTTGCAGTTTCTGATTGAGGCGGTTACGTTGGCGGTGATTGGCGGCGCCCTGGGAGTGCTTTCGGGCGCAAGTCTAGCGACGCTCGTCAGCCTGGCGATTGGCATGCCGTCGTCTATCAAGTTATGGGCCGTGGCGGCGGGATTGTTGGTGGCAGCCAGCGTAGGCGTGTTCTTCGGAGTTTATCCCGCGCGCAAGGCAGCCAAGCTGGACCCGATTGTGGCATTGCGATTTGAAACGTGAGGACAGCACTCAGCATTTAGCAATCGGCATTCAGCCATTCCAGGGCTGAGTTGGCTGATTACTGATTGCTGACTGCTAAGTGCTTCTTTCATCATGCAAAAAGGCGAAGTCCGGGAAATCGTGCAGATGGCGACCGACACGTTGCGCGGCAACAAACTGCGCTCGTCGCTGACTGTGCTGGGTATCGTTATCGGAGTCGCGGTGGTGATTGGAGTTTCTTCCATCGGCCGCGGGCTCGACGACAACGTGCGCGGCGTGGTCGCAAGCATTGGTTCCGACGTGGTTTTTTGCTATCACTTGCAGCCCTTCACGTTTGGGCGCATGACCCAGGAAATGCGTACGCGCAAGAAGCTGACCTACGAAGACGCGGAAGCGATTCGTCATCTTCCGCACGTGAAGGCTGCATCCGCTGGAATTCGTTTTTTTCGCCCCGAGCTTGGCATCGGCTCTTTCTCGGTGAAATATCAGGACCGCAAAGTCAAGAACACGATTCTGGAAGGAGATACGGCTTCGGTGAAGGATGTGATTGACTTGGCGATGTCCTCGGGGAGATGGTTCACGGACGACGAGGACGAACGGCGGGCCACGGTGATTGTTCTCGGCCATGACACGGCGGAAGAATTATTTCCCGTGGAGGAGCCTGTGGGCCGGGAGATCAACATTGAGGGCCGATTGTTCGAGGTAATCGGCGTAATGGCGAAGCTCAAGTCGGTGTTTGGCGGCGGGAAAAATCCCAGCGACAACCGCGTGATTTTCCCGTTGACGACCTTCCGGACGCTGCACCCTGAGTTAAAGGATCACTGGATCAGCGTCAAAGCGACTTCTCATGACGATGTGCCGAAGGCCATCGACGAGATTCGCGAACTTCTGCGGCGGCGGCGCAAGGTTCCGTTCGACAAGCCGGATAATTTTGCGGTCTTCACTTCCGAATCGATCTCTGACGTTTGGAACCAACTTACGGGCGCGCTTTTCGTGGGTATGTTCGCGATTTCAAGTGTGGGCCTGATTGTCGGCGGCGTCGGCGTCATGAATGTCATGCTGGTGAGCGTAACGGAGAGGACGCGCGAGATTGGCGTGCGCAAAGCCATTGGCGCGCGCAAGACTGACATTCTTTTGCAGTTCACGCTGGAGGCGATTATTCTCACCGCCATCGGCGGAGTCATCGGCATTTTGCTGGGCGCGATTGTGGTTTGGATCATCCCCGAAATCTGGCCGTCG
>Ga0209010_1000193_pt1 | contig 22434 bp, 20 predicted proteins | sample BlaSpr_A8_OM1_O3_FD_187985 | JGI IMG/M metagenome (GOLD analysis project Ga0209010, IMG submission 187985) | Forest soil microbial communities from Thunder Bay, Ontario, Canada - Black Spruce, Ontario site 2_A8_OM1_O3 (SPAdes) (version 2) | ecosystem: Environmental > Terrestrial > Soil > Boreal...
CATCGAGGTGCAGGCGCTGATCGGCGATTCCACCGACAATGTGCCGGGCGTGCCCAGCATCGGCCAGAAGACCGCGGCGCTGCTGATAAACGAATACGGCGATCTCGAAACCCTGCTCAAGCGCGCCTCCGAGATCAAGCAGGACAAGCGCCGCCAGGCGATCATCGACAATGCCGACAAGGCGCGGCTGTCGAAAAAGCTCGTCACGCTCGACGACAAGGTCAAGCTCGACGTGCCGATCGGCGATCTCGCGGTGCACGAGCCCGACCATAAGCGGCTGATCGCCTTCCTCAAGGCGATGGAGTTCAGCTCATTGACGCGCCGCGTCGCCGAGTTTTCCAGCATCGACGTCGCCGAGATCGAGCCGGATGCGAAACTCGCGGTACGCGGCGCCGCTTTATCTCTCCCGCTTGCGCGGGAGGACGACGCGGAAAGCGCGTCGGGAGGGGGCCAGTCGACGGCTCCGAGCAAGCCGACCCCCACCCCGCCCTCCCGCGCAAGCGGGGGAGGGAGACCCGGCGCTGCGAACGGTAAGCTGACGCCGCAAGCGCTCGCCGCGGCGCGGCTCGATATCGCGCATGCGCAAAAATTCGATCGCTCAAAATACGAAACGGTGCGCAGCCTCGACCGACTCAAGGCCTGGATCGAGCGCGCCCGCGACCAGGGTTTTGTTGCCATCGACACCGAGACTACGAGTCTCGATCCGATGCTGGCGGCACTGTGTGGCTTCTCGCTGGCGCTCGGCGCGAACGAGGCCTGCTACGTGCCGTTGTCGCACCGCCAAGGCGGCGACGGCAGCGGCGGTCTGTTCCAGGGCGAGGTCGCGCCCGACCAAATCCCCGAACGCGCCGCGCTCGATGCCCTCAAGCCGCTGCTTGAGGACAAAGGCGTGCTCAAGATCGGCCAGAACCTGAAATTCGACTGGCAGATCTTTGCTGTGCGCGGCATTGAGATCGCGTCCTACGACGACACCATGCTGATGTCGTACGTGGTCGATGCCGGCCGCTCCGATCACGGCCTCGATCCGCTGGCGCAGCGCTACTTCAATCACCGCACCATTGACTTCAACGAGGTGACCAAGGCCGGCAAGACCAGGATGACATTCGACTGCGTCGAGATTGACAAGGCGACCGAATATGCCGCCGAGGACGCCGACGCGACGCTGCGGCTGTGGCGAGTGCTCAAACCCCGGCTCGCTTCCGAGCACATGCTCAATGTGTACGAGACGCTGGAGCGGCCGTTGCTGCGCGTGCTTGCCGACATGGAGCGGCGCGGTATTTCGATCGACCGCCAAGTGCTCTCCCGGCTGTCCGGCGAATTCGCCCAGGAAGCCGCCGGCCTCGAAGCCGAGATCAACAAACTCGCCGGCGAAACCGTCAATGTCGGCTCGCCGAAGCAGATGGGCGACATTCTCTTTGGCAAGCTCGGACTGCCGGGCGGTACCAAGACCAAGACCGGGCAGTGGGCGACTGGCGCTCGCGTCCTCGATGAACTGGCCGAGCAGGGCCACGAATTGCCGAAGAAGATTCTCGACTGGCGGCAGGTGTCGAAACTGAAATCGACCTATACCGACGCGCTGCCCGGCTACGTCAATCCGACGACGCACCGCGTGCACACCAGCTACGCGCTCGCCGCCACCACGACCGGCCGGCTGTCGTCGTCGGAGCCCAATTTGCAGAACATCCCGATCCGCACCGAGGATGGTCGCAAGATCCGCCGTGCCTTCATCGCCGACCGCGGCTATAAACTCGTCTCCGCAGACTATTCCCAGATCGAGCTGCGGCTCCTCGCCGAGATCGCCGGCATCGAGCAATTGCGCAAGGCGTTCCGCGACGGGCTGGACATCCACGCCATGACGGCGTCGGAAATGTTCGGCGTGCCGGTCAAGAACATGCCCGCCGAAGTGCGCCGCCGGGCGAAAGCGATCAATTTCGGCATCATCTACGGCATTTCCGCCTTTGGCCTCGCCAACCAGCTCAACATCGAGCGCGAGGAGGCCGGCGCCTATATCCGCAAATATTTCGAGCGCTTTCCCGGCATCCGCGACTATATCGAAGAGACGAAAGCGTTCGCGAAAAAGCACGGTTATGTGGAAACGCTGTTCAAGCGCAAATGCCACTATCCCGACATCGGCGCGTCGAACGCCTCGATCCGCGCGTTCAACGAGCGCGCCGCGATCAACGCGCGGCTGCAAGGCACCGCCGCCGACATCATCCGCCGCGCCATGATCCGCATGGACGCGGCGCTGTCCAAGAAAAAGCTCAACGCGCAGATGCTGCTTCAGGTGCACGACGAACTGGTGTTCGAGGTGCCGGAGAGCGAGGTCGAGAAGACCTTGCCGGTGGTCACCAGCGTGATGGTCGAAGCGCCGTTGCCGGCGCTGTCGCTTTCGGTGCCGCTGCAGGTCGAGGCCCATGCCGCGGACAATTGGGACGCGGCGCACTGATGGCGGTTTGGTGAAAACATGAAAACAGCGCTTACGCTTATCGGCATCATCGCTCTGGCCATGGGACTGCTCTGGATGGGGCAGGGCTCAGGCTACATCCCCTGGCCTGCCTCGAGCTTCATGATCAGCCAGACCCAGTGGATCTATTATGGCGGCGCGCTGGCAGTTGTTGGAATTCTGCTGATCATCTTCGCCCGGCGCTGATTATTCGGGCGAAGCTCAACGCGTGCGCGCCGCCGCGTCGGTCACGATCTTGTAGGCCGCTTCGATCGCCGGCTTAGCCTTCGACACTTCCGCGCCGGTTGAGAGGAACGTCTTCATCAGCTCGGCCTCCTCGTCGGGTGGCAGGCTGATCAATTCGCCGCCAGAGTCGGTCCAGCCCTTGCGCGCCTTGGCGACGATGTCGCTTGCCACCGGGCCGATTGCCGCTTGGGCCGCGGCGGCGTCGCCGTCGACGATCTTCTGCAAATCCGCGGGGAGCGCGTCGTACCAGGTCTTGCTGACCTCGGCGACGACGAAGACGGCGGGCTGGCCGGTCTCGGTGACGTATTTCGCCGCGTCCTGAAAGTGCATCGGCGTCCATACCACGATGCCGCCGACGGCGCCGTCGACCGCGCCCTGTTGGATGGCGGGCACGACGTCGCCCAGCGTCATTGCCACCGGCGTGGCGCCGAGCCGTTCGATCGGCAGCGTCTGGAATTTCGACGCCATGACGCGCATCTTCTTGCCCTTGAAATCGGCGAGATGGCGGATCGGCGTTTTCGAAATCAGCGAGGACGGCGCATTCATGAACAGCGCGACGCCGTGCAGGCCCTTGTCGGCGCCGAGCCCAAGCATCAGCTTGAGCACCTCGGGGTCGGCGGCCAGACGCTGGCCTTGATCCATGGTGCTGACCAGGCCCGGCGCCGCCATCAGCTCGAAACGCTCGTCGACGCCGACGAAGAATTCCGGCGGAATGACCGCGCATTGGATGGCGCCGAATTGCGTGCCCTCGATCTGCCGCGGGATCGCGCCGAGCTGGCTCGCCGGATAGATTTCGGGTTTTATGCGGCCGCCGGAATCCTTCTCCAGCGCCGCCGCGTAGCTCTTGGCGAAGAAGTAGCTCGGATCGTTCAACGTCGGCAGCGATATCTTCATGGTGTAGATTTTGTCCTGCGCCGATGCCGCGCCGAGCGACAATGTCAGTGCCACCGCGGCGGCACCGGCCGTCGCGGCCACCCGCACCACGAAATTCCGTTTTTCGATTGTCATGTTTTCCTCACCTGTGTTTTCGGCCGTTATTTCCGCGGCACGACCGCGATCGCCTCGATCTCGAACAATGCGCCGTCGCGCGCCAGCTTCGAAATCTGGATGGCCGTCGAGGCCGGCGGCGCCTTGGTGTCGACGTAGCGGTCGCGCACTTCGAAGTAGATCGGCAGGTGCGCGATGTCGACAAAATAATTGGTCACCCTCACCACGTGCTCGAAAGTGGCGCCGACCGCAGCCAGCGCGTGTTTCAGGTTTTCGAAGCATTGCGTCGCCTGGGCGCGGAAGTCGCCCGGGCGACCTGCGAATTTGCCGTCCACCGTCATGCCGAGCTGGCCGGAGATGTAAATGGTGCGGCAGGGGCTCGTGCTCTCGACGACGTGGGTGTAGCCGCGCGTCGGCGGCATGGTCGATGGATTTTCGAAGCGATGGATGGCCACGGTTGACTCCTCTCCGGCTGGGGCAAGTTATCCCTGTCGCCATAATGCAATTGCCGCCCGCTCGTGGCAAAGTCTTGCCGCTATGTCCGCACGCCTCATCGCCTTTCTCGCCATCGCGGTATCGTTGCCCGGCGCGGCCCAGGCCGCAGCCCTTGACGGCGCCACATTGTCCTGGGTGTGGGAGCTGCCGTTCGTCGGCATTTTGCTGACCATTGCGTTCGCGCCGCTCGTTATCCGGCGCGTCTGGCATCACCACTACGGCAAATTCGCCTTCGTCTGGGCGGCGCTGACGCTCGCCCCGCTGGCGGCGCTACGCGGGGTCGATACCGCGCTGGCCGCCTTGGCGCATGCGCTCCTTGGCGACTATCTCGGTTTCATCGCCATCCTGTTCGCGCTCTACGTGGTCGCCGGCGGCATCGTGGTCGCTGGCACGGTGCGCGGCACGCCGCTCGCCAATGCGCTGACGCTCCTCTTCGGCACCCTCATTGCCAGCGTCGTCGGCACCACCGGCGCCGCGATGATTTTGATCCGGCCGCTCATCCGGGCCAATGCGGCGCGGCTGCACAATGTCCATGTCGTGGTGTTCTTCATCTTCCTGGTCGGCAATATCGGCGGCGCACTGTCGCCGCTCGGCGATCCGCCGCTGTTCATCGGCTTCCTCAACGGCGTCGATTTCTTCTGGCCGGCGAAAAACCTGTGGCAGCCGACCGCGTTCGTTGCCGGCTGCGTGCTGGCGATATTCGTCGCAGTCGACGTTTGGTTCTTCCGCCAGGACCGCCGCGTCGCGCTGGTCGGCGAGGCGAACGCGCCGATTCGCCTGCATGGACTGGTGAACCTCGCGCTGCTCGCGATCATCATCGGCGCCGTCATCGTCTCGGCGCTGTGGAAGCCAGGCGTTACATTGACAGTCTATGGCACGGTGCTGCCGTTGCAGGATCTGCTTCGCGACACCGTACTGTTTTTGACCGCGCTCGCCTCGCTCTGGCTCACTCCCGACGAGCATCGCGAGGCCAACGGTTTTTCATGGGAGCCGATCCTCGAAGTGGCAATCTTGTTCGCCGGGATTTTCGTCTGCGCCGTGCCGATCTTGGCGATGCTCGACGCCGGCCACAACGGCGCTTTCGCCTGGCTCCTGGCCGCGGTGACGGCGCAGGACGGCAGCCCGCACGTCGTCGCCTATTTCTGGCTCACCGGCGTGCTCTCCGCGATCCTCGACAATGCGCCGACCTATCTCGTCTTCTTCCAGCTCGCCGGCGGCAACGCCACCGAGCTAATGGGGCCGCTGGCGCCGGCGCTCACCGCGATCTCCATGGGCGCGGTCTACATGGGCGCGCTCACCTATATCGGCAACGCGCCGAATTTCATGATCTACGCCATCGCCTCGGAACGCGGCATCAAGATGCCGAGCTTTTTCGGCTTCATGGCGTGGTCGATCGTGGTGCTGACGCCGGTGTTCGCGGCCCTGACCTATCTCTTTATTCTGGCGCGCTGGAATATATCCGCGCATGATCGTGCCATCTCAGTCCTTGAGATAAGCCACGACGTCTTCCGCCAGCGCCAGCGACGATGTCAGCCCCGGCGATTCGATGCCGAACAGGTTGACCAGGCACGGCATGCCGTGCGCCGGCGGGCCGGCGACCATGAAATCGGCCTGCGGCTCGCCTTGGCCGGAGAGCTTTGGCCGGATGCCGCAATAGTCGGGCACCAGCGAACCGTCGGGCAGGCCCGGCCAATAGGTGCGGATGCGGGCATAGAAACTGTCGGCGCGGCGCGGATCGACGGCATAATTCTCCTCGGTGATCCATTCGACGTCGGGGCCGAAGCGCATGCGGCCGGCGAGATCGAGCGTGACGTGGACGCCGAGCCCGCCGTCGATCGGCGTCGGATAGATCAGCCGCGAAAAAGCCGGCCGCCCGGCGAAGCCGAAATAATTGCCTTTGCCGAGCACCAGCCGCGGCACTTTGCCGGCCGGATAGTTTTCGATGCGGCGCGCCAGCGCCTGCGCGCCAAGGCCCGCGGCATTGACGACGGCATCGAACGGCATGACGCCGGAGTCGCGGCCGCCGAATTGCACGTGCCAGTGTGGCGCCTTGTAGGTCATGCGCTCGACCGGCGTCTCGAACGCGATCATGCCGCCGCGGTCTTCCAGGTCGCCCCACAGCGCCAGCATGAATCCGTGGCTGTCGATGATGCCGGTTTCCGGCGACCACAGCGCGCCGATGCAGGACAATTCCTGCTCCATGGCGCGCGCCGCGTTGCCGCCGATCATCTCGACGCCTTCGACGCCGTTGCGCTCTGCTTGCGCCATGATGGTCTCGACCTTGGCCAGCTCGGCGTCGTTGGTGGCGACGACCAGCTTGCCGCATTTGCGGTGGCCGACGCCATGGGACGCACAGAACTCATAGAGCATGCGCCGGCCGCGCACGCAGAGTTTTGCCCGCAACGTGTCGGTCGGATAATAAAGGCCGGCGTGGATCACTTCGCTGTTGCGCGACGACACGCCGTTGGCGATGCCGCCGGTGATTTCGGCAATGGTCACGTCATGGCCGGCAATCGCCGCCGCGCGCGCGACCGCAAGCCCGACGACACCGGCGCCGACGACAAGGACATCCATCAGTCGCGCTTCCACGGAACGACGATGCGCTCGATCTCGTTGAGCAGCACCGTGAGCACAAAACCGATGATCGCGATCATGAACAGGCCGACATACATCTGCTCGACCGAAAACGTCTCCCACGCAGTCCAGATCATGTAGCCCAGCCCGCTTTTGGCGCCAATCATCTCGGCGATGGCGATGAGCACCAGGCCGATGCCGATGCCGAGCTTGAAGCCGGTCATGATCACCGGCAGCGCGCCGGGCAGCGCGATGGTCCAGAACGTGTTCCAGCGGCTGGCTTTGTAATTGCGCCCGACGTCGAGATAGATGCGGTTGATCTCGAGCACGCCGGTCGTGGCATTGATGACGACGGGGAAAAACACGCCGATCGCGACCATGAAGATTTTCGAGCCCTCGCCGAGGCCGAAAATCAAGAGCGCCAGCGGCAGAATGGCGCTTTTCGGGATCGGATAGGTCGCCGACACCAGCGGATCGAACACGGCGCGGACCCAGCGATTCAGTCCCATGGCGATGCCGAGCACCAGCGCCGGGCCGCCGCCGATCAGGGTGCCGAGCGCCAGCCGGCGCAGGCTGACCAGCGTGTTGGTGACTAGCTCGCCCGAGCGCAGCATCTCGATCATCACGGCGATCACGCTCGACGGCGCCGGAAAAAAGCGGGTATCGATGAAGTGAAAACGAGCCGCCAATTCCCAGACCGCGAGCAGCAAGATCGGCGAGGCGATGCCCAGGATGCGTTCGCGCGCGCGCATGGAGAGGGAAAAATTTTGCGCCGGGCTGTCGGCGATTGCTTGCGTAGTCATTGAACGACGTCCTTGTTTTCCTGCTCGCGGGCGCGCTGCACCTCGTCGCGCAATCCTGACCAGATGCGGTGCACAAGCTCGCCGAATTCCGGCGCCTTCTGCAATTCGATGAGGTTGCGGGGCCGGGCGAGCGGCACCCGCACAAAGCTTTTCACGCGGCCGGGCTGCGCCGTCATCACCATGATGCGGTCGCCGAGAAAAACCGCCTCGTCAACGCTGTGGGTGATGAACACCACGGTTTTTTTCTGCTCGTCCCAGATGCGCAACAGCTCCTCCTGCAGCAGGAGCTTGTTTTGCGCATCGAGCGCCGAGAACGGCTCGTCCATCAGCAGGATTTCCGGATCGTTGGCAAACGCGCGCGCGATGGACACACGTTGCTTCATGCCGCCGGAGAGCTGGTGCGGATAATAATCGGCGAACCGCGTCAACCCGGTGGCGTCGAGATAATGGCCGACACGTTCCTTGATGACGGCGGCCGGCGCGTTGCGCATGCGCAAGCCGTAAGCGGCGTTGTTCCACACCGTCATCCAGGGGAAGATCGACTCGCCCTGGAACACCATGGAATTTTCCGGCCGATCCGAGCCTGCCGGCGTGTCGGTCTCGATCGTGCCGGCGGTCGCTGTCTCCAGGCCGGCGAGAATGCGCAGCAGGGTCGTCTTCCCGCAGCCTGACGGGCCGACGATAACGAAGAACTCGCCCGGCTCGATGTCGACCGAGACATGGTCGATGGCGACCAGCGCGCCAAACGACTTTTGCAGGTCCGTGATCCGGATCGCCGGCCGCGCCGCTTGCGGACGACGTTCCGCCGGTTCGCCGACAGCACGCAGATTGGTGGCGCTTGCGCTCATGATGAGCGGCATTGTGCCGGGCAATCGGCCCGATCACAACTCGCCTTGCGCTCGGGAATTGCAACGAATTCCCGTCTCTCGCTATAACAGGCGGACTTGACCGCAGGCGCCGCGCGGTTTTGTGTCGCATCGCCGAGAGAGGGCCGCTGCGGCCCTGCGAAGAGGAAGGGGATAGCCATGGCGGATAATGTCGTCCGGGTCTGCGCGCAATCGGACATCGCGCCGGAAACGGTGAAGGCATACGAGGTCGGTGACAAAAGGCTCGCCGTCTACAATCTCGAGGGACAGTATTACGTCACTGACGACGAATGCACCCACGCGTCCGCCAGCCTTGCCGACGGCTTCCTCGAGGACGGCATCATCGAGTGCAGCCTGCATGCCGGCGCCTTCGACGTGAAGACCGGCGCGGTGAAGTCGCCGCCGTGCTCGTTCGCGCTGCGCACCTATAAGGTGGTGCTGGAAGGCGACGATGTTTTCGTCGATCTCGACAAGGACGCGGCTGGAGAGCCCGCCTGATGACGCAAGCGGCGGCTGCGCCGCTGCAGCTCGCCATCGCCGGTCTCGGCATGGCCGGCGCCGTAATGGTGCGCGCGGCGGCCGCGCATCCCGGTGTCAACCTCGTTACCGTTGCAGAGCCAAACTTTGATACGCGCAACGCCTTTGCGCGCGACTTCAATACCCCATCATACGCGCAACTCTTCGAGTTGTGCGACGACGAGCGGATCGAAGCCGTTTACGTCGCGACCCCGCACCAATACCACAAAACCCACGCCGTGAGGCTGGCTGAGGCCGGCAAACACATTATCCTGGAAAAGCCGATGGCGCTGACGCTTGCCGACTGCGACGCGATCATCGCCGCGGTCGAGCGCGCGAAAGTTCAGCTCATCGTCGGCCATACTCATGCCTTCGATCCGGCGGTGCGCGAAATGCGGCGTATCGTGGCGAGCGGCGAGCTTGGCCGACTCGGCATGATCGCGGCGTGGAACTACACGAATTTCCTCTATCGCCCGCGGCGGCCGGAGGAGCTCGATACCGCGCTCGGCGGTGGCATCCTGTTCAACCAGCTGCCGCACCAGATCGACATGGTGCGGCTGATCGGAGGAGGGCGCCTGCGCAGCGTGCGTGCCCAGGCCACGCGGCTCGATCCGGCACGGCCGACCGAAGGCAGCGCCATCGCGTTCCTCGAATTCGAAGATGGCGCCGCGGCCTCGCTGGTCTATGGCGGCTACGATTTTTTCGATAGCGACGAGCTGCACTTTTGGATCAACGAGCGCGGCGCACCAAAGCCGCCGGATCAGCACGGCGCGGCCAGGCGCGCCTTGGCGGCAGAGCAGACGGAAGAAGCGCGCTTGCGCGTGGAACGCTACGCCTATGGTTCGCCAGCCGGCCCGCCGCCGAACCATCAGCCGCATTTCGGGCTCATGATCGTCACCTGCGAGCGGGGCGAGATGCGCGCTTCGGCCGACGGCCTTTTCATCTATGACGCGGGCGGCAAGCGCGAGGTGACGCTGCCCAAAAGCGCCGCCATGCCCGGCCGCAGCGAAGTGCTCGACGACATGATCGCCGCCATTCGTACCGGCCAGCCGCCGCTGCAAGACGGCCGCTGGGGCAAGGCCAATGTCGAGGTGACGCTTGCCATCCAGCAATCCGCCAGCGAACGGCGCGAAGTTATGCTGGAGCATCAGGCATCCTGACCGGCATTGGACGACAGGGCTCGATTTTCTATATAAGTCACGAACCCTTGGAGCGGCCCGCCATGAACTACCAGCCGTCAGGCCACGATTTCGTCGTCGAGAACCCGGACGCGAAGACGTTCTTTGTCAATCGCGAGGTGTTCGTCTCCGACGACGTTTTCGAGCGCGAAAAGCGCACCATTTTCGACCGCTGCTGGGTCTATGTTGGCCATGCCTCGGAGATCAAAAATCCCGGCGACTTCAAGACCCGGCCGGTGGCGGGGCGGCCGATCATCTTCTGCCGCGACCGCGAAGGCACCGTGCGCGCCCTGATCAATTGCTGCCGCCACCGCGGCGCCCTGGTCTGCCGCGAGCGCGAGGGCAACGCCCGGCAGTTCTACTGCATGTATCACGGCTGGACCTATCATCCCGACGGCCGGCTCAAATCGGTGCCGGGCGAGGATGCCTATGGCGAGGCGTTCGACAAAAGCGAAATGGGCCTGGTTCCGGTGCCGCGGCTCGAAGCCTACCGCGATTTCTACTTTGCCAATTTCGATCGCGAGGCGGTCGATCTCGACAGCTATCTCGGCAAGGCCAAGGACTATATCGACCTCGTCATCGACCAGTCGCCGTCGGGAAAGATGCAGATCATTTCCGGGACGCAGGAATACGACATCAGGGCGAACTGGAAGCTTTTGGTCGAGAACAGCGTCGACGATTACCACCTGATCTCCACGCACTCGACCTGGCTCAACTATATGCGCAATTCCGGCGTCAACGTCACGCCGCCGAAGGGCGAGCTGTTGCCGACGCGCGGTTTTGGCCGCGATCTGGGCAACGGCCATCTGACGACCGACAATCCGAACTATCGCGGCCGGCCGGTGGCAAAATGGATTTCCGTCTACGGCGAAGATGCCAAGGCCGATATCGACGCGCTACGCAACGAGCTGGTGGAGCGGCTTGGCTCGGCGCGCGCCGCGCGCGTTGCGGATACAAACCGCAACCTCGCGATCTTTCCCAACCTCGTCATCAATGACGGCTCCTCGGTCACGGTGCGGCATTTCTATCCGGTGGCACCGGACCGCATGCACGTGACGGCGTGGGCGCTCGGGCCGGTCGAGGAGACCGAGGCACAACGCGCGCGAAGGCTCCACGCTTTCCTCACGTTCTATGGCCCGGGTGGTTTCGCCACACCCGACGATGTCGCGGCGCTCGAGGCGGCGCAGCTCGGCTTTGCCGCCTGGCGCGAGGTGCCGTGGTCGGACCTGTCGCGCGGTATGGCCAAGGCCGGCGACCAGCAGCTCGCCACCGACGAGGGCCATCTGCGCGTGTTCTGGCGCAAGTGGAACGAGCTGATGGAGACGCGGGCATGAACGAGCTGCTCGCCTCGACGGTATCGCGCGCCGAAGTCGAGGATTTGTTCTATCTCGAAGCGGACCTGCTCGATTCCTGGCGCCTCGACGACTGGCTCGAACTGTTGACCGACGACGCGGCCTATTACGTGCCGCCAAACGACAAGCCCGACGCCGATGCGCGCTATACGCTGTTCACCATCGCCGACGACATCGTGCGGCTGCGCGAGCGCGTGATCCGGCTCAAGGACCCGAATTGCCATGCCGAATATCCGCTGTCGCGGACGCGACGCATGATCGGCAATGTGCGCATCACCGGTGTCGACGGCGACGTCATTTCCGCGGCGGCGAATTTCATCATTCACCGCTATCGCCACAACGATCTCGACCGCGTCTTCGTCGGCCACTACCGTTACAACCTCAAGCGCCAGGGTGGCCGGCTCAAGATCGCCGAGCGGCGCGCCATTCTCGATGCGCAACAGCTGGGCCTGCTCGGGTCGGTGAGTTTTATTCTGTGACATTATTGTCATGCCCGGCCTTGTGCCGGGCATCCACGTCTTACGCGAGCCAAAGACGTGGATGGCCGGGACAAGCCCGGCCATGACGGAGGAAGGACTCTGACGAGACCCGCATGTCGGAATTGGACAAAGTCTTTGGCGAGCTTTCCGGCAAGCGCGCGCTGCAGGATCAGGAGCGCCGCGAACGGCACAAGCTCGCCAGCGAGTTCTTGACGGAGTTCTTCGAGCAGGACATCAAGCCGTCACAGACGCTGAGAACGCGCGGCATCGAAGCAAGCCTGGTCGATCACAAGCTCGTCCTGCACCGGCCGCAGTCGGGCCATTACGAAGAGCCGCTCTATATCGTCGTCGGCGAGCAGGGCGAGATCGATATTGCCGGCCGCTCGCTGGGGCGCTATCAGCCGGCCGAAAAACTCGCGAAAAAGCGCGAGCTGATCGGCGAGATCATCACGTTCTTCGACCTGTAGAGTTCAGCAATGGATAACGTCGCGATCGTCGGCGGCGGCATCGGCGGACTGGCTGCCGCGCTGGCACTCCTTCGACGCGGCATCGACGTCGATGTCTACGAGCAGGCGTCGGAATTGCGCGAGCTTGGCGCCGGCGTTCAGATCAGCGCCAACGGCACCCGCGTGTTGCATGCGCTCGGGCTCAAAGAAGCCCTGGAAAAGGTGCAAGTGCTGCCGGCCGGCAAGGCGATAAGGCTGTGGAATACCGGGCAAAGCTGGAAGCTGTTCGACCTCGGCCTGGAATCGGTCGAGCGCTACGGCTTTCCCTACATCACCATCCATCGCGGCGACCTGCACGGCGTGATCGCGCAAGCCGTTCTGCAGGCCAAGCCTGGTGCCATTCACCTGAGTCGCAAATGTGTTGGCCTCTCCCAAAGCGCGGGCCACGTCGAGTTGCGCTTCGAAACCGGCCCGCCGGTGACGGCCAAGCTCGCAGTCGGCGCCGACGGCGTGCACTCGGTGGTGCGCGAAACTTTGTTCGGCGCGACGAAGCCGAATTTCTGCGGCATCATCGCCTGGCGCGGCGTCATCCCGATGGAACGCGTGCCGGCGTCGATCTCGCGCACCATCGGTACTAATTGGGTCGGCCCCGGCGGCCATGTGGTGCACTATCCGCTGCGCGCCGGAACGCTGCTCAACTTCGTCGGCATGGGCGAGCGCGACTGGACCGTCGAAGGCTGGAACGTGCGCGGCACCACCGAAGAAGTGCTGAGCGATTTTCACGGTTGGCACGCCGACGTGCACGCGCTGATCCGCAACATCGACGTGCCGTACAAATGGGGCTTGGCACTGCGTCCGCCGATGGACGCCTGGAGCAAGGGCCGTTGCACGCTGCTTGGCGATGCCTGCCATCCGATGGTGCCGCTGTTGGCCCAAGGCGCGGTCATGGCGCTTGAAGACGGTCTTGTGCTGGCGCGGGCACTCGAAAAATATCCGCACGATCACCAAACCGCCTTGGCGGCTTACGAGGCGGCGCGCCGCGACCGCGCCAACAAGGTCGTCGCCGGCTCCGCCGCCATGATCCCGCGCTTCCACAACCGCGCCATGGTCGATGCCGAGGCGGCGCAAGCCCACGTCGATCACGAATGGCAGGAGGACCGCATTCGGGAGCGTTACGACTGGTTGTTTACCTACGACGCAACGTCGGTGCCGGTGTGAAGGCGGCCAGTATCGATCCAAGCCGAAATCGATTATAACCGCCCGAGAAAACCAAGGATTCAGCCATGTATTCTGGCCCCGGAGTGAAAACGAGCCCGGATTACCCCATCCCGGACACCATGAAAGCGTGGGTACTGGGCAATCCTAGCGAGTTGAAACTCGCCCAGAAGCCGGTCCCGGTGCCCAAGCGCGCCGAAGTTTTGGTTCGTATCGATGCGGTGGCGATCTGCGCCACCGATCTCGAAATCATCGATCACGGCCCGCCGGCCTCGATCCAGGGCGGCATGCCGTTCAACAAGAATTTCACGCCCGGCCATGAATATATGGGCACGGTGGTGGCGCTCGGCCCCGGCGTCGACGAATACCGCATCGGCCAGCGCATCACCGTCGAGATCCACGCCGGCTGCGGCCAATGCAAGCGCTGCCGCGAGGGCATGTACACGGCGTGCCACAACTACGGGCTCAATTACGGCGACGTCGACAAGGGCCACCGCGCCAACGGCTTCACCACCGACGGCGGCTTCTGCGAATACCAAGTCAACCACATCAACACCCTGGTCGCCATTCCCGACGCCATGTCGGACGAGGAAGCGACGTTGGTGGTCACTGCCGGCACTGCGATGTACGGCCTCACCGAGCTTGGCGGTCTCGTTGCCGGCGAGAGCGTCGTCGTCACCGGTCCCGGCCCGATCGGGCTGCTCGGCGTCGCCGTGGCAAAGGCGCTTGGTGCCTCGCCCGTGATCCTCACCGGCACGCGCGACAACCGTTTGAAAATCGGACGCGAGCTCGGCGCCGATCACGTCGTCAATGTGCGCAACGAAGATGCGGTCGAGGCGGTGCGCCGGCTCAACGGCGGCAAGGGCGTCGACTATGTGATCGAGTGCTCAGGCGCGCCGAATGCGGTGAACGACGCCATCCGCATGGTCAATCGCGGCGGCAAAGTCTGCCTCGCCGCGTTCCCGCACCAGGAGACGCCGGTCGACGTCGCCCATATCGTGCGCAACAATATTTATCTCTATGGCATCCGCGGCGAGGGCAAGACCGCGACCCATCGCGCCGAAGCCTTCATGTCGCAAAAGCGCTTCGACGCCACGAAAATCCACACCCACACGTTCCCGCTCGACGACCTGCCGACCGCGATCCGCTACGCCAAGGACCGCGTCGACGATGCGATCAAGGTGGTGGTGAAAGCCAAAGGCGTCGCCGCGCACCGGGTCGCCGCCGAATGAGGTCATACGTCGCGCTGACCTGCGCCGCGATTACTGCCTCATTCTTCTTGAATGCGACGCCTGCCGCGGCCGAGGATTGGCCGAGCCATCCAGTGCGCATCGTCAATACTTTCGCGCCGGGCGGCGCCGCCGATATTTTGGCTCGCATGGCGGCCGACCAATTGACCAAGGCATTCGGCCAGCAATTCTATGTCGAGACCCGCGCCGGCGCCGGCGGCGTGATCGGCGTCGACTTCGTCGCCCATTCCGATCCCGACGGCTACAATTTCGTGATCACCACACTGTCGCTCACCGCGATCAATCCGCTGATCAACTCCAAGATCGGCTACGACCCTTTCAAGGATTTGACTCATGTCGCTTATCTGGCGGGCTCGCCGATCGTCTTCATCGTCAGCGCCAAGAGCGACACCAAGACGCTGAAGGATTTCGTCGGCAAGGCGAAGGCTAGCCCGAAACCTTTGACCTACGGCGTTTCGGGTCTGGCCAGCGCCGGACAGATGATCGCGGAATCCTTCGCGCAGATCGCAGATCTGAAATTTCAGGTGGTGCCGTATAAGGGCGCGGCGCAAAGCCAGCTCGACGTGGTGGCCGGCAACATCGATTTCGCCACGCCGACGGTGACCTCCGCGTCGCCACAGCTTCAAGGCGGCACCGTGACCGGGCTCGCCCAAACCGGCAGCGAGCGGCTGCCGGATTATCCCGACGTGCCGACCTTCAAGGAGCTCGGATACAAGCTCGAGGCCACCAACTGGTTCGGGCTTGCCGGTCCGGCCGGGCTTTCCCCCGACATCGTCCGCAAGGTCAACGCCGTGATCAATGCCGGCATGGCGCAGCCCGACAACCAAGCTCGCATTCGTCAGGAAGGCATGATCATCGCGCCGATGGATGCCGACGCCTTCAACGCTTTCGTCGCCTATGAGGCGCTGCGCTGGAAGCCCGTGATCCTGAAAGCTGGATTGAAGATGGAATAGCCGGCCGTCACGTTTTGCGGATGCGGAACGTCAGTAGCCGTTTTTCCTTGCGCGTGGTTTCGAGTGTATCGCCGGTCTGGTTGAGCAGGTTCGGGATATCGATGCCGGCGAGCGGGTCGGTGCATTCCACGACCAGAATATCCCCCGCCGCCATGCCACCGAGCGCCTTTTTGGTGCGCAGCGCAGGGAGCGGGCATTTAAGGCCGCGCAGATTGAGGGTCTTTTCGGTCATTCCTAGTGTCATCGTCCGCGGGGGCGGACGATCCAGTAGTCTCAGATGATGAGGATGTATACTCCGGTTTTGGTGTTTACTGGATGCCCGCTTTCGCGGGCATGACAGCAGACGATTGAGAGAGGAAGACGTATGCGTATCGTCGTTCACGGCCAACAGGCGTTCGGCAAGGCGGTGCTCGAAGCGCTGCTCAAGCGCGGCGAGGACGTCGTCGCCGTTTACGTCGCGCCGGAAAAGCCGGGCGCCAAGGCCGACCCGCTGAAAGAAGCGGCGGTGGCGGCTAAGTTGCCGGTCTATCAGCCGGAGTCCTACAAGAAGCCGGACGTGTGGGAGGAGTTCAAAGCGCTCAAGCCCGACCTGCAGGTCATGGCCTTCGTCACTTTGTTCGTGCCGGAAGAGTTCCTCAACATCCCGACCCACGGCTCGATCCAGTATCACCCGTCGCTATTGCCGGCCTATCGCGGCGCCAGCGCCATCAACTGGCCGATCATCCTCGGCGAAAAGGAAACCGGCCTGTCGATCTTCTGGCCCGACAACGGCCTCGATACCGGCGCTGTGCTGCTGCAAAAGAAAACGCCGATCGGCCCGACCGACACGCTCGGCACGGTGTATTTCGATCGCCTGTTCCCGATGGGCGTTGAGGCGATGCTGGAATCGGTCGACCTGGTGAAGGCCGGCAAGGCGCCGCGGCTCAAGCAGGACGAAGCCAAGGCCACCTACGAAGGCCGCTGCGGCCCCGACAATGCCAGGATCGACTGGGGCAAGCCGTGGGAGCAGATCGACCGCCTGATCCGCGGTTGCAATCCGGCGCCCGGCGCCTGGACCACGCTCGACGGCCAGCAACTGAAAATCTTCGACGCCAAGCCGCTGCCGGCGAAAGACCCGAAGGGCATCGCCGGCAAGGTCGGCGAAATCGCCGTGGTCGAAGCCGACGGTTTTACCGTGGTCTGCGCCGATGGGCGCTTCAAGGTTACACGCGTGCAGCCCGCCGACGGCAAGAAGATCGAAGCCGGCGAGTGGGCGAAATCGGTCAATCTCCAGCCCAAGGCCAGATTCACATAACCACTCCGTCATGCCCGGCCTTGTGCCGGGCATCCACGTCTTCGCCAGCGGCAAGACGTGGATGGCCGGGACAAGCCCGGCCATGACGAAACAAAATGCCGGCTCACCACATCCCCTGAATGGATCATCAAAACATGCCCGCCTCTCAGCATCAGTCACCGAAGTCCGACATCGAAATCTCTCAGGCCGCCAAGAAGCGGCTGATCCTCGACATCGCGAAGGAAAGACTCGGCATCGGCCCGGAAAATCTCGAGCCCTACGGCCACTACAAGGCCAAGGTGTCGATGGACTACGTCAAGTCGCTGCAAGACAAGCCCAACGGCAAGCTGATCCTGGTGACGGCGGTCAATCCGACGCCGGCCGGCGAGGGCAAGACCACCACGACGGTCGGCCTGACCGATGCGCTCAATTACATCGGCAAGAAGGCGATGCTGTGCCTGCGCGAGCCGTCGCTCGGCCCGTCATTCGGCGTCAAGGGCGGCGCCGCGGGAGGCGGCTATGCCCAGGTGATCCCGATGGAGGACATCAACCTGCACTTCACCGGCGATTTCCATGCCATCACGTCGGCGAACAATCTTCTCGCCGCGCTGCTCGACAATCACATTTATTGGGGCAACGGGCTCGGCATCGATCCGCGCCGCGTCGCCTGGCGCCGCGTGCTTGACATGAACGACCGTGCGCTGCGCTCGGTGGTGTCGTCGCTCGGCGGCGTCGCCAACGGTTTTCCGCGCGAGGACGGTTTTGACATCACGGTCGCCTCCGAGGTGATGGCGATCTTCTGTCTCGCCCGCGATCTCGACGATCTGAAAAAGCGACTCGGCAATATCGTCGTCGGCTATACGCGCGACCGCAAACCGATCCGCGCCAGCGAGCTCAAGGCGCATGGCGCCATGACCGTGCTGCTCAAGGAAGCGCTGGCGCCGAACCTGGTGCAGACGCTCGAAGGCACGCCGGCCTTCATCCATGGCGGCCCATTCGCCAACATCGCCCACGGCTGCAATTCGGTGCTGGCGACGACGACGGCGCTAAAACTTACCGACTACGTGGTGACCGAAGCCGGCTTCGGCGCCGATCTCGGCGGCGAGAAATTCATGGACATCAAATGCCGCAAGGCCGGCATCGCGCCCGACTGCGCGGTTCTGGTGGCGACGATCCGCGCGCTGAAGATGCACGGCGGCGTCAAGAAGGAAGACCTCAAAGCCGAGAACCTCAAAGCGCTCGAAGCCGGCATGAGCAATCTGCAGCGCCATGTCGAGAACATACAGAAATTCGGCATCGTGCCGGTAGTCTCGATCAACCGTTTCTCCGCCGACAGCGAAGCCGAGATCAATCTGGTCAAGGAGAAATGCAAGGCGCTCGGCGTCGAAGCGCTGATGGCCGATCACTGGGCGATGGGCGGCGAGGGCGCCGCCGACGTCGCCCGTGCCGTGGTCAAGGTTTGCGACAGTGGCAAGAGCAAGCTGAAGTTCCTATATCCCGACGACATGCCGCTTCTGGAAAAGATCCGCACCATCGCCAAGGAGATCTACCGCGCCAAGGATATTTCTGTCGACAAGCCGGTGCGCGACCAGCTCGCCAATTTCGAATCGATGGGTTACGGCAAGCTCCCGATCTGCGTCGCCAAGACGCAGTACAGCTTCTCGACCAATCCCGATGCCAAGGGCGCGCCGACCGATCACATTATCAATGTGCGCGAGGTAAGGCTGTCCGCAGGCGCCGAGTTCGTGGTAGCGGTCTGCGGTGAGATCTTGACCATGCCCGGCCTGCCCAGAGTGCCGGCGGCTGACTCGATCGACGTCGCGGCGGACGGAAAAATCGTCGGACTGTTCTAACAATCAACAAGGAGTGAACGATGCTGAAATTCTATTATAGCGGCGCGCCGAACCCGACCAAGGTGGCGCTATTCCTCGAAGAGACCGGCCTGCCCTACGAGGCCATTCCGGTCGATACCCGCAAGGGCGAGCAGCACAAGCCCGAGTTCCTGGCGATCAATCCGAATGCCAAGCTGCCGGCCATCGTCGACGGCGACGTCACCGTTTTCGACAGTAGCGCGATCCTGCTCTACCTCGCCGAGAAGACCGGAAAGTTCCTGCCGGCCAAGACCGACAAGGCGCGCGGCGAGCTGTTGTCCTGGATGTTCTTCGTGTCGTCCGGCGTCGGCCCCTATTTCGGCCAGTCGGTGCATTTCCGCAATTATGCGCCGGAGAAGCTTCCCTACGCCATCAACCGCTACACCTTCGAGGCGCAGCGCCATGCCGGCATTCTCGACGCCCGTCTCGCCAAGCACAAATATATGCTCGGCGACACCTACACGATCGTCGACATGAACGTCTGGGGCTGGTCGCGCATGCTGCCGAACGTGGTGGGCGAGGGCGCCTGGGACAAGTACAAGAATCTGAAGAGGCTGGTCGACGAGATCAACGCCCGTCCCGCCGCGCAAAAGGCCTCGGGCTTGAAGGACCGCCACAAGTTCAAGACCGACATGGACGCCGAAGCGCTCAACGCGATGTTCCCGCATCTGGCGCAAAAGGTCGCGTAGTCACCGCGTTCGGGAAACGACAAATAAAAACGGCGCGGCCTTTAAAGCCGCGCCGTTCGCATGTTCGATACCGCAGCGCTTACTGGAACAGCTTCATCGCGTTCATGAGCGTTTGGATCACGCCCCACGTCAACGGAATGCCGACAAATAGCCAAGCCAGGGCAAGCTGCAACCCCGTGGTACCAGTCTGCTGATTTGAATCCGCCATGACTATCCTCCCTTAAGCGCCGGCCGGTTGACCTGCGGCGCCGGCGCGCATGGCCGCCGTCGCCGAGTCGGTCTCGGGTTTCATGTGGTGGCGCTTGTCGACCGCCTTGACGAGCGCGTTGGCAATGAAGCCGATGACGAACAGGCCCGCCATGATGTACATGGTGATGTTATAGGCTTGCGCCTTCGGCACACCGTGGTCGATGTTGTACTGGCGGATGTAATTCACCAGCACCGGCCCGAAAATGCCTGCCATCGACCAGGCGGTGATCAGCAGGCCATGGATGGCGCCGACATAGCGCGTGCCGAACATGTCCCTCAGGTATGCCGGCACAGTGGCGAAGCCACCACCGTACATGGTGTAGATCACCAGGAAGCACACCACGAAGCCGACGATGCTGCCGATCGAGCCCATATACGGCACCGCGCAGTACAGCAGGAAGCCGAGCACCATGAAGCAGAAGTAGGTGTTCTTGCGGCCGATATAGTCCGACGCCGAAGCCCAGAAGAAGCGGCCGAGCATGTTGAACAGGCTCGCCAAGCCGATGAAGCCCGCCGCCGCGACCGCAGTGATCCGGCCGGGGAACATTTCCTGGCTCATCGCCGAGGCCTGGCCGAGCACGCCGATGCCGGCGGTGACGTTGACACACAGCACGATCCAGATGCACCAGAACTGCGGCGTCTTGAGCGCGTCGTAGACGTAGACGTCGCTGGTGGTGATCAGCTTCGAGGCCTGCGTCGGCGGCGTGTAACCTTCCGGCTTCCATCCCGGCGCCGGGACGCGCACGATGAAGGTGCCGACCATCATGAACACGAAGTAGATCGCGCCAAGCACGATGAAGGTCTCGGCGACGCCGATATGGGTTGCGGTGGTGAACCGGCTCATCAACCATACCGACAGGGGCGCGGCGATGAAGGCTGCACCGCCGAAGCCCATGATGGCCATACCGGTCGCCATGCCGGGGCGATCCGGGAACCATTTGATCAAGGTCGACACCGGCGAAATGTAACCGAGGCCGAGCCCGCAGCCGCCGACCAGGCCGTAGCCAATGTAGACGATCCAAAGATTGTGGATGTAGACGCCGATTGCCGAAATGATGAAGCCGCCGGCCCAGCACAATGCAGAGGTAAACATCGCTTGGCGCGGGCCGCCTTCTTCCACCCAACGGCCAAAGAGCGCGGCGGAGAAGCCGAGCACGAAAATCGCGATGGAGAAGATCCAGCCCAGTTCGGGAATGCTCCAGTCGGTAGGCGCCGACTGGCTGACGCCGATCAGCTTGGTCATCGGCAGATTGAAAACACTGAAGGCATACGCCTCGCCGATGCACAGATGGATGCACAGCGCCGCCGGCGGCACCATCCACCGGCTGAAGCCGGGCTTGGCGATAGAATGACTACGGTCAAGAAAAGGCAGATAGGCCATCGCGCGGTTCTCCTTGGGTCCCCAAAACACTCTGTAGGCTTCTTGTTTCGAAGCGGTCGGCGTTTAACTCCGACTCGACGAATGCTTAGTCGAGCATTCGTTTGCTCAAATTCCTATAGGTCGACCCGAATAGCAAGTTCGACCATTAGGAAAAGGGGGAGTCCGATACACTTTGTCTCGGTAGCAACCCCGGTTGATGGGGCCCTTTCCCACAGGAGAGTTGCCTAGCTCTGTGGAACAACCTCTCGCTGCAATGCAATAAGGGACAGGTGCCGCTCTGAGGCCAAGTGTCGCGGCGGCAACGCCGGACCGGAATTCGCCTTGCCCACCGGGATTTAAGAACCGGCGGGCGTTGCCAAAATTGGAATTTTCCACGGCAAGGGGCTATGTGTATTTTTGCATCTTGAGAGGAAAAATGAGCCTGACCGAGCCGCCCCCGACCTCACCGCCCGCCCAACGCGGGGGAGCCGGCCGGCGCCGGCCGGCGCGCACACCGAAGGGCCGCCAGGTCGATCCCCAGGCGCGCGAAGAGGTGCTGGCGCTATTGACCGACCGGCCGCGGCGGCGCGATCTGTTGATCGAGCATTTGCATCTCATCCAGGACCATTACGGCCACCTGTCCGCCGCGCATCTGGCCGCCTTGGCGCAGGAGATGAAGCTCGCGCTCACCGAAGTCTACGAGGTCGCGACCTTCTACGCCCACTTCGACGTGGTGAAGGAAGGGCAGGCGCCGCCGCCGCCGGTCACCGTGCGGGTGTGCGATTCGCTGTCATGTGCACTGGCCGGCTCCGAGCATCTGTTGGCGGGACTGCCGAAGAAACTCGGCCCGGGGGTGCGGGTGGTTCGCGCGCCTTGCATGGGAGCGTGCGATCGCGCGCCGGCCTGTGCCGTGGGCCATGTCCAGGTGCTCGATGCCGATATGGCGAAAATCGCCGCCGCCGCGGCGAAGCCTGCGCACGCCCACGCCTATCCGACGCCTACGGCGTTCGACGCCTATGTGACCGGCGGCGGCTATGGGTTGCTGAAAGCCTGCGTGGGCGGTGCGCGCACGCGCGACGACATCATCAAGGCGGTCAGCGATGCCGGCCTGCGCGGCCTTGGCGGCGCCGGATTTCCGACCGGACGTAAGTGGTCGTTGGTGCGGGCCGAGCCGGCACCGCGCCTGTTC
>Ga0209010_1000195_pt1 | contig 22285 bp, 19 predicted proteins | sample BlaSpr_A8_OM1_O3_FD_187985 | JGI IMG/M metagenome (GOLD analysis project Ga0209010, IMG submission 187985) | Forest soil microbial communities from Thunder Bay, Ontario, Canada - Black Spruce, Ontario site 2_A8_OM1_O3 (SPAdes) (version 2) | ecosystem: Environmental > Terrestrial > Soil > Boreal...
GTAAGCGCGGATGCCGCCGAGCAGGTCGTCACCGGGTCGCAGGCGGAAGACATGGATGCGCACGCGGTCGGTGGTGATGGCTTCGTGGCGGTCGGCGAGCAGTTTGGTCCAGTCGGCGGGCAGCGCGGGGGCGGGCGGAGCGTTTTCGAGCGTGCTGCTCTGCGGGACGGGCTCCCCCGTAGGCGGCGTGTATTGTTTTGGCATTTGCGCAGCGGCTTGCGCGGCGGATGGCGGCGCGGCGAGCGTAAGTGCCGCGCAAGCAAGAGCCAGCGCTGCGAAAAATTTGGTTAGCACTGTGGACTTCGTCATCGCTCTCATGGGGATCTCCTGGGGGGTCCGGCCAGTGCCCGGCGCGCTGTGTGTGGCGCGCTGAGCGCGAAATTATCCGCAAAATTATGCATGGCCGGATCGATTGTGAAGAGATGATTCGCGGGAGCTTGGCGATTCGAGAAAAGGCTCGCGGCTAGGGGTTGGCGCGGCGCAGCACAGCGCTGGATTTTTCTGCTGCGGCCACCTGATGGAAAAAATCGCGGACTTCGGGCAGTTTTTCCGTGGGGACTACCACGCCTTTCACTTCGTAGACGCGTTTGTAATGCAGGACGTTGTCCTTCACCTCGATGTTACTTTGGTAGGTGGCGTAGTCGCACTTGGCGTCCACCGGTTCGGGAAGCTCGTCCACCACGTAGCCCGCGGGCAGGGTAATGTCAAACATATCGGATTGCAGCGTGGCCTCGCTAAATTCGATGGGATACTTGCGCGGCTTTCCGCTGAGTATGCTGGAACCTTTTTCACCGATGACACGCGGACGAATGATCAGCAGATTGCCGGCGGTTTTCGCGTAGGCGTCCACCGCAAATTTGTAATGCACCATCAGGTTCTCATCATATTTTTCCAGATTACCGAGCGAAGCGCTGGTGAGTGAGAAATTTGTAAGCGAAGTTCCCAGAAAACCCTCCAGGACTTTCTGGCGGTCGGCCGGACTGGCGGTGAGATACTGCTCGCGGCTTGTCACCGCTGGGCCGCCCCAACGCACTTCGTTCACTTCGCCGACCAGATCGCCACCGGAACTGAGGCTGAGCGTGCCCGTGCGCAACAGCCGATTGGTGGCCGCAGCCAGCAGGGGCACCTCGATCAACTCTCCTCCTTGGGGCGTGACTACCAGAGCTAAATTCGCTTGCTCGCTCGGAGGCAAGTATCCCAGCGGAGTGTATTCGCTCGTAGGATCAAAGAACAGGAGCCGGCCCAGCTTCGGATCGTTGACCACGGCGTAGAGAGACTGAGCGTTGATCGTATCAGGAAGCCGGATTGCAACAATAGAGTGACCGAACAGAAGCATCGGGAATCCGGGGCGGACCAGACCACGCCGAGGACTAATCATTACGTTGTAGGATTCGACTCCGATCTGCTGCAGCATGGTATTCAGCAGCGTCGCCTTGTCCTTACAGTCCCCGTAACGATGCGCCAGTATGTCTCCGGCAGCGTGTGGCTGGTGACCTCCAATACCGATCTCGATGGCGGCATAGCGAATTTGCCGTTGCGTAAACGCTGTCAACGCTCTGATCTTTTCCAGCGGATCGGTAATGCCGGCAGTGAGCTCCGCTACCTTTTGCTGGATTTCCGGCGTGAGTTGCCTCCGGGGAGCAATCAGGCCGTAATACCACAGACCTATGTCGTTCCATGATCCTGTGGTTTTGGCGCGCATTGCCGGGTCCCGTGGAAAGAACTTTAGGACCATGTGCCCCGCTATGGTCGTCCATGCGGGCATTTCTGGCTCAATTTCAATTGCGGGAACGTCGACGACTTCCCAGACGTATTGGTTGGCGCCTGCGGATTGCGGCGCTTGGTCCGGATGGTTGGACCATAGGGTGCTGAACTCCCATCCGAGGGGAAGCTGCAGTGTGTAGCGCGATCTGTGAACGGGGATCGTGTCCTGAAAACCCCAAACGTCATCGAACACCTGGGGCCGCTGATTTTGCACAACCTCGTAACCGACCACGCTGCCGGGACGGGCCTCGAGAAATTTCAAGTATTTGCGGCGGACGTCGCTGAAGAGTTCGAAACTGGTAAGGCCTTGCTCCACTGCATCCTTGTCCTTCACTTCGAGCTGCACGCCCTCGGCTGTGATGGTCCAGGCCCTGAAGAAGGAGACTTTGGTTTCACCGTCGAATTCAACCGTAGCATAGCCGTACGACCTGATCGCTTCGGGCCGGAGAAGTTTGCAGGCGTAGCGATGGCGGGTTTCGATCACGCCGTTGTCCTTGACGGTGGTTATCTGGTCATCGAGCAGGACGACGGCGACGGCATCCTTTGGGTAATCGGGCAATTTTTCTTGCGCGGCGGTGCGCAGCCAGTCGGGTGCGTTGTCCGCGCGGGCACGGGGCGCGGAACAGAGCATCGCGAGCGCCGCGGCGGCTGTGGTGAGGCTAATTTTTAGCGTTTTCGGCATTTTGCAGAACGATTTGCACTTCGTCATTGGATTTCACCGTGTTGAAAAACGAGCGAACCGCCGCGTAATACTCGATGGGAAGCAGCAGGGTATTTATCGCCAGGTGGCGCCGCACTTCGGCGACTGAGCCTTGTTGCGACGCCGATATGGAGTAATTCAGCACCGCGCCAGGTTTGACCGTTTTCGATTCCGGAACGGTTTCGATCTTGTAACCTGGAGGGGCCTGGAATTTCAGGTCGTCAATTTCCTCATTGGGAAAGGGAAAATAAATGGCGTTATGACGCACCGCGCTTTGGAAGGCTTTGGTTTGCGGCACCAGGAAGATGGTGGCGGGAATCAGCATGCGCCGTCCCACGGGACTGCCGAACGAGGAAAGATTCAAATTGCCTTCGACGTGCAAGGGCTGGTCGGTCTTGTCCCAATTATCAATCTTGGTGAGTTCGAAAGAGGAGCCTGCTGGCAGCCAGGCCTTGATGGAGTCCTCCAGGGTTTTCTTGCGGCCGGTTTCATCCTGTAGATGGATTTTTCCGCGCCAAACCGCAGACTGCTGTCCGGTGAAATCCACCGTCAGTTTTCCGCTGGCGAGGCCGTCTGAGTCCAGGGAGAGGTCGGCATGGCGGATGATGGTCGCAGCGGAGCTCACGGTGCCGGGAACGTTCACAAAATCATCGGGCTTCTTGCCCAGGCGAATGCCGCTGGTATTGGTCTCGAACCAGGGAAGAACGCCAAAAGGGAAATAGATCGACGCGGGGTCCAGGAAATATTCCTTGGAGCCGGCGCGGGCCCAAACGATGTCCGCGCCCAACTCACTGGGGTCGCGCAGTTGCGGATAGAAACCAGTTCGATTGCGGGACGCTACGAATACTTCGGCGGACTCAAAACCAGCAGCGCGAGCCAGTCCCACAAAAAGGAAATTCATTTCGCGGCCGTTGCCGTAGCCGCGATGCAGCATGTCCTCGACGTTGGAATTTTTCTTCAGGCTTTCCTGCTTGGCCTCTTTTTCGGACTTGCTCAGTTCCATGCTCAGGTCCCGGATCTGCTGCACCCGGACGTAAATCTTGCGCAGCTTGTCTTCCGGTGAATCTGTGGGGCTGAAGAGTTTGGAAACTTCCTGCTCCAGGACGCTTTTTTTGTTGATGAAGTGTTCCAGGTCGTCGTCCCACTTCTTTGCGATGCGCGCCCAGTATCGGTCCTGGGTTTCATCGGCGGGCGTGCCTTGTTCCAGGCGATAGAATTCCACACGGGCCTGGAGGGTTCGCAGAGGAGGCATGTAGGGCTCATCCGCGATGCCGGGAATATCGTGAACGGTGAGCGCGTAGCTGCCGTTCGTCTGGCGCTCGGGGGTGACTTGCACGGACATACCGAACTGGCGGAAATAAAGAGGGAAATTCTCGTAGGAGGAAACATAAGGCAGAATGGAGAAATGGCCTTCGCGCGTGAATAGATCGCTGGAGAGAGTCCACGACTGGTCGTACAGAAACAGAGGTTTGTACTGGCGGCGGTATTTGTACTCGATGATGCAGCCGGGCTGCACGTCCGGGAGAGTGAAGGTTTTCGCCAGAATTTTTTCGCCGCTGCGCTTTTCAATGACCTTTTCGAAGGGCTTGCCTTCGAAGTTCACGATGCCGCCGTCGGGGTGGATGGTGCGCGCGCGAACGCCGGCGATGTCGCTGGATTCCTTGAAAAACGGAATCTCGACGTTGGCCTGGTCCGTTCCTTCCTGGGTGAAGATCTTGATGCGCACGTATTCGTTGACATAGGCGCCGTCAGTGTTCGTGTATTTCTCGTTCACGGCGCTTTCGCGGTAGAGGATCATGGCGTGGGCGCCGGGGCTGGCGGGGTTGTCTTTCAGGGCCAGGTCGGCGGGAGGGATGGGCAGCCAATCGTCGCCGGCGGAGGACGGGCGCGGCGCGATGGCGATGGCGCACAGGAGAAGGGACGCAAATACACTAACGCAAATGAATCGCTGGGTTAGATTCATGGTGAAGCACGCTCCCAAGTTGTGAGAAGAGAACGGATGGCCGGGGCTGCGGTGATGCGTTGAGCCGCGGGCCTGGGTACCCAGTTCTCAAGCGGTGACGTGAGCGCCACGGTACCTCTTGTTGACGGTGCTGTCAACGGACCTTGTGAAGTTAGTACGCCGAACGATTCGTGACCGGCAACTTCGGATGCTGGCCCGGGTTTTGCCTTCCGTTCGTCTCGTGTGTCGCGGATAAACCATTCGCGAGAACGGCCATTCCTTTTACTTTTCAATAACTTACCATCGGACATACTTCTACAAATAACGCCCCAAATCCCATGGTGTTAGCGTGAGTCGGGGCACTTTCGAAGCTTCCAAAGGGCCGCAACCGGCTCGGGCAGCCGCAACCCCGGACCCCCGCCTCTCAACAACCAAAGCTCCTCAGTCATCGCTGCTAATCGCTAGCGAAACATAATCGAAAGCCGATGCAACTCGCTGAAAACATAGAGCAGCGACCCAAATCAATCGCTAGTTCTTGTCGGTTTTTTTGGCTCATGCGCCGCGCCTCACGCATCACCACACACGAATCATGTCATTTCTCCTCGATACCAATGGAATTCATAAAATTATTATTCTGATGAAAACAGCAACGACTCTCCATGCGGCACAAATTTTCCTCTCGCGAGATCGGCGATGCTCTGTTTTCCCGGGAACAAGAACGTCCGCGACTTGCACCCGTACGGGAATGCGACTTGCTTGGGTTTGCTGGCGGTGCTAACTTGCCCGGCGGCGTGGGGCCAAATTGGCTGCTGGGCGCGGACTGAAACCAGTGCAATGGCCACGGGGGCTTGATGGCGACGAAACAGTGGAGTTCTACGGCACCGCCAGGGGAATTTCGTCCTTATGTGGAGGCGGGGGAGACTGTTGCGGAATTTAGTTTGCGCGCAGTGATACTGGGGTCGCTGTTTGGCGTGTTGTTCGGGGCGGTTTCAGTTTATGTGGGTTTGCGCGCGGGGTTGACGGTGTCGGCCTCGATACCGATCGCGGTACTGTCCATCAGCATTTTGCGCGCGTTCGGGCGTTCCACAATTCTGGAAAATAATATCGTGCAGACCACCGGGTCGGCGGGCGAGTCCGCAGCGGCGGGCGTGATCTTTTCCATGCCGGCGCTGATCTTTCTGGGATTTTCGCTGAACGCCGAATACTGGCGGATATTTTTTCTGGCGCTGATGGGCGGATGGTTGGGCGTGCTGTTCATGATTCCGCTGCGGCGGCAGCTGATCGTGAAAGAGCACGGCAATCTGACGTTTCCCGAAGGCACTGCGTGCGCGGACGTGCTGGTGGCGGGGGAGCGCGGCGGATCGTTTGCCGGGCGCGTGTTCTGGGGACTTGGGCTGGGCGGAGTTTACACATTTGCGATGAACACACTGCGCCTGTGGCCGTCACAACCGGACTATCAGCCGAAATGGCTGCCGGGTTCGTCGTTCCGCGCGAATGTCACGTCGGAATATTTGGGAGTGGGCTACATCATCGGGCCGCGCGTTTCTGGAACGTTGTTTGCGGGCGGCGTGATTTCCTGGCTGGTGATTATGCCGGCGATCAAATTTTTCGGCTCGCTTTCGGGGAACGTGGCGCTGTATCCCTCGACGATACCCATTGGTCAGATGTCGCCCGATCAACTTTATAGCAGCTACATTCGTTCGATTGGCGCGGGGGCGGTGGCTGCTTCAGGGCTGATCACGTTGATCAAGACTTTGCCAACGATTTATTCGGCGCTGACGGCCGGAATTAAGGATATTCGCGCGAAGCAAGCGGCGGCGTCGGTGGCGGCCGTGGATCGCACGGAACGCGATATGTCCATGCGCGTGGTGCTGATTGGATCGGCAGTGATTGTGGCGATGATGTGGGCACTGCTGAAATTCAAGCCGATCCCGGGAGCAATGACCAGCGGGTTTTCGGATTTGCTGGCGGCGCTGTTTGTGGTGCTGTTTGGGTTTTTGTTCGTGACGGTCGCGTCGCGCATCAGCGGATTGATTGGGAATTCGTCGAATCCGATCAGCGGCATGACGATTGCGACTCTGATGGCCACTTGCGCGGTGTTCCTGGTGATCCACTGGACCTCGACGCCTTATCAGGTGTTGGCGCTGACGATCGGCGGCGTAGTGTGCATCGCCTCGGCGATTGCGGGCGCGACTTCGCAGGATTTGAAGACGGGTTACCTGGTGGGCGCAACGCCTTACTGGCAGCAGGTGGCGCTGGTGATCGGCGTGATGGTTTCATCGTTTGCGATTGGCGGGACGTTAATTTTGATGAACATTGGGCTGGCGCAATACAAACCGGTGCAGATTGCACTGGATATTGATCATCTGCAGCCTGGCGTGGACGTGCAGGAGCGCGACTATGTTTACAACGGGAAAACTTACACGCTGGTGAATGCGCTGGGTTCGCACGAAGTGCCGGACGGAAAATATTTGTACGATCCGTCTACGCGGCAGATTGAAGTGCAGTGGGTGCAGGGTATTGGCAGCGATCAGGCGGCGGCTCCGCAGGCGCGGTTGATGGCGACGGTGATCAGCGGAATTTTGAATCAGCGGCTGCCGTGGCGGCTGGTTTTTCTCGGCGTGTTTTTGGTGATCGCTGTGGAGTTGCTGGGAGTGCGTTCGCTGCCGTTCGCGGTGGGGTCGTACTTATCGATTGCGACGACGATGGCGATGTTCGCGGGCGGCTTGGTGCGCTGGTTGGCGGAGCAGGGCCTGGAGAAAAAAAGCGACGCGGAAAGCGAAGTAAGCCCCGGCTCACTCTACGCCAGCGGATTGATCGCCGCAGGCGGCGTGTTCGGGCTGCTGGCGATCGTACTGAACTTGCTGCAGGATCCGGAATTGAGCAAGCACGTGCCGCATTGGCTCGGGGTGATTTTGCATTTGCCCTGGCCCGCGAAGATGTTTGCCCTGGGCGAAAAATTCCCAGCGATCAGCAGCGCCCCGCAGGTAGGCGTGCTGCTGTTTGCGCTGCTAGCGATATCGCTATTTGTTTCGGCGCGGAAAAAATTGGCGCAGAATTAGCGACCCGCGCACCGCGGTGTGCTTTGCGGCGCACCCGCTGCGATGTGCAGTGCGCGCGCGCCGCCGTTGGCCTTGCGCCTGAGCTAGTGCTTGGGCTTTTCCTCGTGCGCAGGAGCCGATTCGTGTTGCGCAGGCGGCTTTGTTTCGTGCGTGGCCGCAGGCTTAGGCGCTGATTCGGGTTTCGCTGCAGGTTTGGCTTCCGGCTTTGGCTCCCGCGTCGCCGCTGGTTTTGGTTCTGCTTTCGGCTTAGCTTCGGGTTTCGGCTCGTGCGTTGCGGCCGGCTTCGATTCGGATTTGGCAGGCTTTGCTTCATGAGTTGCCGCCGGTTTTGGTTCTGCCTTCGGCTTGGCTTCGGTTTTGGGTTCACGCGTTGCGGCCGGTTTTGATTCTGTCTTAGGCTTCGCTTCCGGTTTTGGCTCACGCGTTGCCGCAGGTTTCGATTCCGTCTTCGGTTTAGCCTCGGTCTTCGGTTCACGCGTTATTGCAGGCTTCGCTTCTGTCTTCGGCTTAGCTTCGGTTTTGGGCTCGCGCGTCGTAGCCGGCTTTGATTCGGTCTTCGGTGTCGCATCCGTCCTGGGTTCGCGCGCAGTCTCGGTCTTCGGCTCGGTCCGCGTTTTGCTCTCCGTACGCGCCGCAGGTTCGGTGCGAGGCTTGGCTTCGGATCTGCTTTCCGTGCGCGAGTTGCCAATGCGTTCCGACGCGGAGGCTTTGGCCTGAACTACGCCGGGCCCTTTGAATTCGCCGGGCCGCGCGGTTGCGACTACCGCCGGTCGTCCGTGATTGGCGGAGGCAAATTGGTTGCGGTCGGAGCGCGCTTCGGTGACGTGCCGCTCTTGCACCTCGGTGGGCGCAGTGTGCTGTTCGTGTGCGAATCTTTCTTGCGCGGCGGTGGGGCGCGCGTCGATGCCGCCATGGCCGCCATTAAAGCTGACGTGTGAATTGTGGACGACGACGGTTCTCGAGTAGACGTTATGAATGACGTTCACGTTTACATTGTTCACCCGCGTGTTATAGAAAAAGTGACCGTCGGTCCAGCGGCCGCCGAGGTAACCGGTGCCGACATAGCCAAAGCCGTAGTTGATGCCGCCGTAGAAGCCGACTTCTGGTCCCCAGTAGCCCGCGTTCCAGAGATACGCGCCGTTAGTCCAGCCCCAATAGCCAGGGGTCCAGAGCAGACCAACCGTCGGCGGTTCGACCCATGTGCCGGGAACCCAAAAGTATCCGCCGTCGTCGCTGTAGCTCCAGTAGCCGGGCGTCCAGAGGTAGCCGTCGCCGGGGCAAATGGGCTGCGTGTAAACAGGGAGGACTGGCGGAGCGATCGATACAGAGAGAACGACCTGCGCCGACGCGGTGGGCGGCGCTGCTGGGATCACGAACAGAGCTGCGGCTAGCGCGAAACAAGTGGAAAGTCCGAGCGACTGAAGCGCGCGGCGGAAATTGGAAATGTGCATCGGCGTCACCTCGTATGAATACTTGCGACTGCTGCAATCGTACGCGGCGGTACGAATGGAGGCGATACGGCGAAGTCTTTAGAGGCGTAGGGAACTTACCTTATGGGCATGGGGCCGCGGATGGAATATTTTGCTCGTGTAGCCGAAGAAAATACTCGGCGGTTTTATACGGCCTGAGGGCCGCGTGAAGGACCTTCGAGGCCGAAGTGATTGACGGAATGGGAGTAATTATTGAGGCTGCGAACGGACATTGAAATGCGTGCCATGGTTGGCAGTGCCCTTCGAACAGCGTGAGGAGGCAGTGATGAATTACAGGTTCGACATATTCAAGAGGCTGCCAAACGGAAACACGCTTTGGATCACGACCGTGGACGGGTTGGTCGAGGCGAAGAGCCGCATGGGGCGCCTGGCGGCAATCTCTGGTGGAGAATATTTCGTGTATCTGCAGGGAGAGGGAATCGTGGCGGAATTGAATCGGAACTATCAGAGAGCGGAAGTCGCCTGAACGTGCAGCAAGCTTGCGCGGCAGGGAAGTTGGCGGTTCTTTCCGCCGCAGCTTTGACGGGAGAGGGGATAGGCTGGGGCGAAACTGCCCTCTGAATCGTCTGAAATCCTGGTCGAAGTCTGCAAGTTCGTGCGTGGACCTATGCTCGGCGGTGTGGAACTTGAAATCCAAGGAAGTCTGTTCTAATAACAGTAACCCCCACCGCACAGCCGTCTTAGCTTGATGCGAAAAGCGGGACAGCACAGACAGAGCCAGCCATTTGATTTCCGATCATGCGTCAGCAGCTACTGGGCGTCTGGATCCTGGTTGAGGCTTACCGGGTCTTAACGCTTAGTCCGCGCCCGGATGATAAGAACGTTCAAGGTGCGCTTTGATCTCCTTGAGAGTGAACCAAGCTGTTTTGAACTCACCTTGAGCATAAAGCTGCGCCTGATCGAAGTAATGAGGAGACTTAGGATCGCCGCTTTCGCCAAACACAAGGACGGACCGCGCGCGTACCTCTGGCGCGAATTCGACCACGCTGACGAAGGAATCGCCAAACCATCCGTACCGGTTCTTCTGGCCTTTTACGTCGGAGTTGTCAGTCTCAAAATCAAATATAACTCCAAGCGAACCCGAGGCACCCGCAACCGCCAGACTCGGTTTATTGTCGCTGTACGTCTCTTCGGCCGTGATGCGCTGCAGGCGGTTAACGTCGCCCCATGCCACATGCCACGTTCCGAAGTCGTGCTCAAGATCGCCCACGGCAGCCTCGAGCGCTCCCATCCTGGTCACGCCCTTCGTGAGATCCCCCGCTTCAACCGTGGGATATGGCGGTTCGTAAGCTTGCCGGTGAGCTTCCAGATGCCATTGGCTGAACAGGGCCATGGCCACTGAGCTTGTCGTACTTACGTGATCCCAATTTCTCAATTCGCTGAGCGGCGCTGCTAGGCTGGCGGCGCGCGACGGGTCCGATTGTTGTAGAGCTTCCCAATCGGTGATCAGAAGTGGCATTTCGACGTCAGCAGCGCGGATCCTTGTATCGAACGCCGCTCGACTCCATTCGTCGAACGTGAATTTTGCTTTTCCAAGCAGCAGATCTTGAGACCGCCGCGAGCGAGCCGTGTCTGTGTCCCCCGCACCGATCATGTAAGCAGGATAGTTCGACTGGACGAGGTTATCGCCCGCTGTCACGAGAAAAGGAGAAGAGTTGCAGCTTTCGAGGAAGCCGCTTCGCGGATTTGACATCTGTGGAAGTTCATCGAGCGAGTGGTAACCTTGCCACTCTGTCTCTGGGTTGCTGCCGTCGACCGGCTTTGTCCAATCGAACTTCGTAGAACGCCGAGCGAGCGCTTCATTATAGACGAAGAAGATGTTTCCCTCACGGTCGGCATAAATCGTGTTCAAGAAAGGAAGCGCAAGGCGTGCCATAGCCTTCTTGAACTCCGCAAACGATCGTGCCTTGCCCATCTCATACATCTCATCGAGGATTCCACCCTCTTCGAGTTTCGCTAATTTAACCGCCAAGAGCTTGTCGTTTCTTATGGCGACGATTGGACCGTGGTGCGTTTTGCGGAGGATCAACTTCCGTGTGGAGAATCCGGAAGAGGTTTTGATTTTGATCTCGTCGGTCCATTCAATTGCAGTGCGATAGCCGCTGCCGTACCGGTACGCCAGTGAGTGGGCTGGGTCGTCAAAGACTTCCTCATAGACGCTTGCAATGTTCGGAACGTTATTCGTTTGGCTCCATCCCAAATACCGGTTGTGGCCGAGGTGAGGAAAGGGCCAGCCGAAAAATGTCGCTCCGGAAAGATCCCACCCATCTTCACTGTGGAGATGCCCTTCGTAGAACTGGCTCACGCCGAGGAACGGATCATGAGGGTTAATAAAGAGCATGGCATGGCCCGCCGTGCTTTTTTCGGGGCCGATCGCCCACACGTTCGATTCTTTGGCTGGTGCGGTACTGGGCGGCGCCAGCAGAAGCTCTTTTTGGTCAATGTCGGTAAGGTCGGAGAACGCGTCCGCATAGCGTTTGAAGCGAACCAGCGCGAGCACGTACCAAGGCTCAAAATGGGTGATGAGCCTTGGTTTGACTGCCGGATTTCGCGCAAGGTAAAAGTTCAGTCCGTTGGCGACGGCATCGCACAGCTCACGTGTGCGTGCGCTGGCTCGCTCGTACTCGGCAATCGAAAGCCGGGGAATCTCCAGCATCTTGACAAGGACATCGTCGCCCAGGCTCGCCCCGTTATATGTCCCAACGCTATTCTCTCCATAAATCTCGGAGGCGCGACCCAAAGCACGAATATAGTTTTCCTCGATCTGGGGGAAATTGTCTTCCGCTTGCGCGTATGGGAATCCGAAAACCACGCTCGCATCGGTTGGACCGTAGACGTGCGGCACGCCGTACGTGTCCCGGTAAATCGTTACTGATTTTGCGATTTTGTCGGACTCGCTGGCCGCAGTGGAGGTGCCGCTGGCAACTGCGGTGATTAGCAGGACGGCGACTGTCGCTAGCAGGGTCCCCAATTTTCGCAAAGTGGTGGGCTCTCAAGTTTGTCAGAATCTAGTGTTCTTTCGGGAATAGGTCAACTGCTGATTACCCGCAACTCTCATCGGAAACTAACCGCTACCGGCGCAAGGCAGGGCAACCGCCCGGCCCGAAGACGGTACAGGAAAAGGAGAAAATCATGCCTCACTATTTGGTTGCTATTTATCTTCCTGACGGTTACGACGGGTCCTCTAGCCGTACCGGCCCGCAGCCACATCCGCTACGTTTCCAGTTCCGGAATCACCACCTCCCGTCCTAAAGCCAAATGCCTGTTTCCAGCATCCTCGGCCACACGAAAAAACATTAAGCTGTTTGTCGATTCCCGTCCGGCCCGTTCGACTAGTAAGTGGAGCCGCGCCGCGCACCCGGCGCCTGGCAACTTTCCAGGCCAGGTGCGGTCCAAGCTCATATATAAAGTAGCGGCCCCGATACGGTTCGCACAACACTCAAGGAGAACACCATGCGTTTCATGATGATCATGTTTCCGAAAGAATACGAAACCGCAAAAGCCGGCTTTGTACCCAATATGAAAGACATGGAGAAAATGGGCGCGTACAACGAGGAGCTAGGGAAAGCCGGCGTGCTGCTCGCGCTTGACGGGCTGACCCCGCCCGCGACGATGAGCGCGCGCGTCACCTTCAAAGGCGGAAAGTCGAAAGTCACCGACGGACCGTTTCCCGAAACGAAAGAAGTGGTCGGCGGCTTCTGGATCATTCAGGTGAAGTCGCGCGAAGAGGCGCTCGAATGGGCCTCCCGCATCCCCGGCTCGGATAACGAAATGGTCGAAGTCCGCCGGTTGTTCGATATAACCGACTTCGATCCCGAGGTGCAAAAGGAGATCCAAAAGAAGTTCGGCGACGCCGGCGCTGAACTGGGCCAGCAATAGCTGGGTGACTCGCTGAGACTCACCTGCGAATACTTGACGAGCCGGATGCTCAAGGCGCGGGGCAGAACTTTGACGAGAATCCGCCGACGCCAGCACCCACGCCGAAAAAAAAAGAAGGGCAACGCTAAGGCACGGCTTGAGGCAATCGCCAACTCGCTTCGTGAGCGCGATGCGCTCAGAGACTGAGGATGAAGTGAAAGCCAAGTTCGTCGCCGAAGTGCTGAATTTCTCGATGGAGCAGGCTGAAGAATAGGTGGCGAATCGTAAGTCGCAAAACGACAAGCAAGGGCAACCGCTTTTGGACAGCAGAGTCGTTAAGGGGTCCGGAGGAAAAGCGTTAGTGATTTTGCCGTGAAGAAGCAAGAATGCGTGCCACAAATAAGGCGATACTCGCTCCCGAGCTAGCTCGAAAAATTTCGCCGTGGATGGTGAATTCTGCGCAAATGACGGGCGCCGTTGGGAAGACTGCCCTCATAGGGGGCATGGCTCTCTTCCTCTATGGTCCCGATCACAACGGTTTCTTATACCTTTTGGGTCCGTGGGTTTGCCCAACTCTTATCGCTCTTTTCTTGTCGGCCTTGTTTGCCCGGAGACGTTTTAGGATCTATCGGGGGAGTCCCGTTGCCGAGCACAGCTATGTTGATACAGGTGATGATCCTGTTGTGATGCGCCTCTCTGCGCTCTTCAACTCCGACGAGATTCGTCGGCACCTGTGGCACGAAAGCCTGAAACTTTCCGGCATTCTGTTCGCGATCCTGGGGACTGCGGCGTTCTTGCTCCGAAATTCACTCGACTGGGCTTACCCGTCCCCGGTAAATCAGTTCTTTTGGACTGCTCGGCGTGGCGTGCCGGGGTACTGGTTTTGGCCCGGTTTGTTCGGCTGCTCTTTTTTTGCGTTTCTAGCCCTGGTAAGCGACTATCACCGCTGGGGACTGAAAACTTGGGCCAAGCGGGAGTCAGCCCGGAGCGTATCGCATCGCGCTGGAGAACGGCCTTCTCCCTCGAAAACATTTAAGCGGCTTTGATCGGCACTAGAGTCACCTTGTGCCCTAGTTTCTCGAGTCGTCTGACGAAGTATCGCTTCAGACCGTCCAGGTCGTGAGCGCTATCGCCTGATTACAACAGTTGACAGTCGCTACGTCCGGTTTAGTGCCTAGTGAAACCGTCGCCGCTCCATTCTTCCGAGCCGACGCCGTTATGCACAAAGAACAATCCTGTCGGGTCATATTTCTTTTTCACCAGTGTCAGACGCGCCCAGTTGCTGCCCCAATAAGAATGCTGCCAGTCCTCTTCGAAGAAATTACTTTCCGAAACATACGCTCCGCTCCTTGGTCCCAGTGCTCGCAGCTCGTTCATGCAACGATGAACTTGCGCGCGAGATTTCCCTGCCGCTTCGGCGTCCGGCTCGTGGCCGCGTACTCCTGGATACCCGCCTGCGCCGTCCGCGACAATCGCCAGCGCAAACGCATGCAACACGGCAGGGTTCGTCGCGGTATCCCTTGTTGCTTCTACAGCCTCGCGCGGCGCTCCCCCGAGCCCTTTGTTGAAATGCAGCTCGATCAGTTGGGAGCGAGATCCGGCAAACAATGCATTCGCGAGCCGGTCCTGCGAATCATCTTCGAGTAGCGATGCCGGCAACCAGAGCGATTCGTAGCCGTAGATGGTCGAGGCCACTTGGCCTCCGTCTCCCGTCCACCACACATTATTCGGGCTGCGCCGAGTCGCGTGTCCGAGTCGAAAGCGTGCTGGTGCTGCTCCTTCCTCCACTCAACATCCCACCAATGCCGAGCGGGCATGCTGCCAAGATCCATACCTGGCTCAACCGTGTAAATTCCGGGCGAACCCGCAATCCAATCGAGGAAGGGTCGCCAGACTTTTCGAGCTTCTTCGGTGGTCAACCCTAGCGAAACCATGAAAAGACCAAGGACATTATCCGAACCGATGTGTGCTTGCTCGCCCCAATGATCGTTAAAGAGATCGTCTCGATAAAAGCCGACGAAGTAGCGTAATAAGCGGCGAAAGGCGTCATCCGAGGAAGCTTTGACGCGGAAGATCGCACCGCCCGCGTGTTCGGGAAGATCGCGCACGCGCAGCGTCACCTTGGTCAGCACGCCAAAAGTGCCGCCTCCGCCTCCTTTGAGCGCCCAGAACAAGTCCGGATTTGTGCACGCATTCGCGATCCGAATGTTTCCATCGGCGGTCACCACTTCAGCTTCGAGTAAGCCCGCGGCGCAGGTCCCATAGCGCTTGGAAAAGCTTCCAAAACCACCGCTTTGCACCAAGCCTGCGACGCCCACCGTCGTACATCCGCCGCCTTGCACGTATGCGCCAGCCTTCGTGGTTACGGCGTCGTACGCCTGAATCCAGATTGCGCCGGAGCCACAAGTCACGGCGCGCTGGGCAGCTTGTTTCCCTTCGCAGCCCTGTGGAACAAACGCGTCGTGCATCGTGACGTCGTGCATGTGCCTCGTCCAAATCAGCAGAGAATCGGGCGCGTTCGACGTACCTTGATAGCTGTGCCCGCCGCCTTTCACCACCAGACGCAGATCATTCTCACGGGCGAAGTTGATCGCTGCCGCAACGTGGTTCGCATCCCTCGCTGCGACCGCGAACACGCTCGGTTTCGTGAACCACGCGTCGACCCATCCGAGGGTCTGGGTGAGGCCAGGCTGCTCGCCGATATAGTATGGATTCTTGATGTTCGCGATCAAGCTCTTGCAGCCAGCACCATCGATATCCTTGATGCACGCCTCGATCGGAAATTCCACAGGAATTAGGTTTCCGTCAACAGCGTCATTGAGCCGTTTCCACGCCGCTTTGGAAGGCCAGTCTGCATCTGCTGGACGCCTCCGGCGAAAGGTCTTGCTGGCAAACAGCGAACGCGGCCAAAGCGGCAGCAACGCAGTCAGACCAGATCTCTTTAAGAATGTTCTTCGATCCACTTAGCTCGAGCCTCCTTGTGGATTCTCCCGCCACCTAGCGTTTTCGACGACACGGCAACGATAAATGCTATGACTGATCGCTGGGCTGAAACGTTAGCGGCAAGGTCGGGGCAAGTCAATGAAGGCTAGTCAGGTAGCGGCATTTCGAGTAGTCAAATGGTGTTAAATCCCGATAGCATTCACAACTCTGGAGTCTGCTCGGCCCTGGTCGGCCATCAGCGTTAATCGGGGTGCGCCGGGATAAACCGGCATGTTGAAGGGAATGAAAGAGTCCTACAAGAAGGGAGACAGCGACTCCATCTTGGCCCTCAGTCTTGCGGGTGACATCGCGAGGTGTCACTCGAAGCGTAGACAGGGGTATCGGTGGGCCGGGCTATTGAGCTTCGAAAAACGCAAAACCAGGATGCCGACTCTCTCCTGATGGAGGAAGGCACCACGATGGTTCGCGATATCGCGAGCGAGCCATCGGTCCTGCGTAGTCTTAGAACCCGCGCACGCTGAGAAACAACATGCACGAGAACCGGGAGACCTCCGGAGCGCCTCGGCCCGCAAGGGAACGAGGCCGGTCTGCGAAGGCCCAAAGCCACAAGGCAGACGCGCACGCTCTGGAGGAGTCGGACCGCGCCATACTATCGATGAACCAGACGAACAAAGAAGAGCAATCTTCGGCGGAGCCTGGGGAGAAAAGGGCGCGGGCCAAGGAGAACATCGTTTCATTCAACACTCGCCCGACACAGCGCGGGGAAACCGAGTGTGCCAGGGATGGAGCGGTGTACGAGGAGCCACCCTCCTCGTCATACATCCAAGGTGGGAGCCGTATGCGGGAAAGCCGCTCGTACGGTTCTGTGCGGGGGGCGACCAGCGATGGTCGTCCCTACCGCAACACTTGAGTCCGATGCCTAGAAAAACCTCCTCGCAAGCGTGATCAGTGAACACTAGCGGACTTCCCATTCTTAATCCGCGCGGATCCCGATTTGACTACCACCGTGGGGCGACAAACGGTGAATTGAATGGTAGGTCCGGCCAACGGTGAAGCAAAAACAGAAAGCGATTGCGGAACTCCGTGACGCTCTCTCCAGCGGTAAGTACCGCTTCCGTCAGACGGGGCTATCAACGGCTTACGGCACGCGGCAACATTCTTTGTAAGGTTTTCTGCCTACCGGAGACTACCTGAATAGGGACGGGTGAGAGCATGAAGCGCAAAACCCGCCGTCGGATTTTAGGTCGGGAGCCTTCGATCTCGTAGATGCCCGGTCCAATTCTGATCGAGGAGAGAAAAATGACGTTCGCAAATCCGGTGAAAGCTGCTGCAAACTTGCCCGTAGTATCCCCTGAATCTTTCCAACCAAGTTCCCATCCCACGTTCGAATTGAAGCAAATTTTTGTCGGACCCAACGGTCTGCGGGCGGGCTGGCGAATTCTCATGTTCCTCACTTTGGTTGCCGTCCTGTTGGGAGGTTTCGTTCTGATCCGAGCAGGCGGGCCCGCAGCCTTCCGCGAGGGATACAGAAATCAGACTCAGATCACGATCACGCCGCTTTTGATGGGCGGGTCGGAAGCCCTCACTTTGCTGATTCTCTGCATCGCTGCGCTGACGATGGGGAAAATTGAACATCGCAAATTCGGTGAATATGGTTTGCCTCTGCGACTGGCCCTGACGAAGGGCTTCTGGGTTGGCTCTCTGATCGGCCTTTTGACGATCAGCGGGACGCTGCTGAGCATGTTTCTGCTGCACGGTTTCCGCGTAACCGGGCTGGCGCTTCACGGGATGGCAATTTTGTATTCGCTTTTCGGGTGGGCCATTGCGTTTCTGCTGGTCGGATTGGTTGAAGAATTCTTGTTTCGCGGATACATCCAGTACACACTCACGTCCGGAATCGGCTTCTGGCCCGCGGCATTCTTGATGTCCGGCTTGTTCGGCTTGGGCCACTTCTTCAATTCGCACGAGAATGTACAGGGCTCCGCAGCGGTGGTGCTGTTTGGACTCTTGCTGTGCCTGTTTTTGCGGCGGACCGGAAATCTCTGGTGTGCGGTCGGCTTTCATCTAGGTTACGACTGGGGACAAATGTTCTACGGAGTTCCGGACAGCGGCATTGTGCCCTACCACAATCTGCTCAATTCCACCTTAAGCGGGCCGCAGTGGCTCACCGGCGGCACTGTTGGTCCGGAGGCGAGTTTCTTGACGCCGCTGGCGTTGCTGGTTGTAGCGGTACTTTTCAGCCGCCACTATCCCGAGACTCGCTATCACGTTCAGCAACAGAATTCGCTGCCGGTGACGGTCTCGTGAAGTTTTCGCTGCCTCGGAAGACTTCGTCAACTTTGCGCTTACGTTTTCGGTGTGAATGAGCGATGGGTATTCAGCCAGAGTGCGATTCGCTGAAGAGGTCATCTTCGTGAGCGAGCGCCGCGATTTGGAACCGCAGTTCGATCGTATTATCCGTGAGCACGGTGCAGCCATCTCGCGGCTGGCGTTCGGCTATGAGGCGGTGGCGAGCGTCAGAGAAGAACTGGTGCAAGACATCGCGCTCGCGATCTGGCAAGCGCTGGCGCATTTTCGAGGCGAGTGCTCGGAGAGAACCTTCGTGTACCGCATCGCTCACAATCGCGGCCTTAGCCATGTATGGAAGCGACGGCCGCCGCATCAGCCGCTGGACGAAATTGAAGAATCCGACCAGCCGATTGATCCGCGGCTGCATCCGGAGGAGCAGGTGGCTCAAGCCGACCGCCGGACGCGACTTACGTCGGCAATTCAATCGCTCCCCGTTACTCACAGGCAAATGATTGTGCTCATACTCGAAGGCTTGTCGCACGCACAGATGGCGGAAGTGCTGGGCATTACGGAAAACAATGTGGCAGTACGTCTGAACCGGGCAAGGAACATGTTGAAGGGCGCGTTGGGAGAGAGACCATGACCGAAGACCGCGAACTTGATGCGTGGCGAGAACAATGGAGCAGCGTCGCAGAGCCGTCAGCCGACTTCCAGCGCGATTTCCAGCGCAAGGTCCAGCAGAGAATCAAGCGCGAGGACCGGCGCTTCGTACTTGGAAATATCCTAACGGTAATCGGGTTCATCGGGATTCTGATTTTTGCCTGGTACATGCGGCGTCAATCGACCTGGATGGGAACAGGCTGGTCGGCAAGTATATGCGTCTTAGTATTCGTATCGGCCGGAGTTCGGATATGGGTTTTGCGGCGCACTTGGCGTCCCGAGACGCAGTCAACGCGTGCGTTCGTCGAACTTTGGCACAAGAGAGTGGCGGCTCGAATTCGGATGCTTCGAATCTCTACTTATTTGTCTATCGGCTGGCTTATTTTTTGTGCGGTGCTTATGGGGGTTAATTGGTCAATCATTGGGCAGGACGTGGGAGCTCATCCTAAGGAGTGGGTTGCGTTGCTGATCGTATGCGTGCTGATGCAGCCGGTACTGCTGTGGTACGGCGCGGGTTGGCTCCGGCGCCGCAAACTTGCGGAACTAGACGAAGTAAAACAAATTCTGGATGAAATGGATGGAAAAAGCGTGCAATGAAGTTGGCTCGCTTGATCCTGTCGGGTAACGGGCAATCCGAACGTTGTCGGTTCGTCCCTCGGAGCACCGAGAAAACGTCTTCGTGTTTACCGAGTCGATTCCACTTGCCTGGTTTGTCGCGTTACCGGTAACTTGGGCACTGCAACCCACTTTGGCGGTAACAGCGCTAATCAGTGCGAACTCTGGTTCGCCTTTTAGCTGCAAACCGAGTAATTCACGCCAACTGCCTGGATATCCGTTGTAATGTTCTTCTGTGCAAAGTCAGTCACACTTGTTCCACTTCGGCCTTTTGGTCTTGCTGACGGCATTCTTTGGCGCAAGCACGCAGCGCTACGTTGAGCGCGAGCTCAAGATTCCATGGGTATCGGCATCCCCTGGTGGTCTCGATGCGCTGCTGGTTTACGCGGAACTGCCAGGGAAGCATCCCCTGATCGTCATAACGCACGGATCGTCTCGGAAGTCGGAGGAGCACGCCCAGGTGACACCCTGGCAGGAGCTTCCTCAAGCGCTATGGTTTGCCCGCCGAGGATGGATCGCTCTTATTGTTGTGCGTCGCGGCTACGGAGGATCCGGCGGCGAGCAGGATGGTCGCCACGGCGGACGCTGCCCACAAACCGATTACGAGAGGGCTGGAGATTACTCAGCCGAGGACCTGCGCATTGCCATCGATTATGCGCGCAATCTACCAGAGGTAGATGCCACGCACATTATTGCAATGGGTGTCTCAACTGGAGGATTCGCAACTGTCGCCCTCACCGCCAAGGCTCCTCCTGGCCTGGTGGCTGCAATTAGCTTCGCAGGAGGGCGAGGCTCTCAAGCGGATCACGATGTGTGCAATTCTGGTGATCTGCTGCGCGCATACCGCGATTTCGGGAAACATTCGCGGATCCCGATGCTCTGGATCTACGCGCAGAATGACAAGTTTTTCTGGCCCGAGTTGGCGCAAAAGTTCGACGCAGCGTTTCGTTCACAGGGAGGTCAGGACCAGTTCGTACTTGCGCCTCCCATCGGAGAAGACGGGCACTCGCTTTTCCGTCACGTTGAGGCTTGGTCCTCTACGGTTGATAACTTTCTTAAGGCACAAAATCTGGTGACGCTGGCTGAACCGCTGCCTGAGATCACCCCGCCCAACGTTCCGCCTCCCGCCGGACTGAGCGAAGCGGGGCTGCACGATTTTCAGAGTTATCTGCTGCTTGGGCCGCACAAAGCCTTCGCCACATCTCAGCACTCATTCGGCCTCTCCGCCGCACAGATGACGGTAGACGAGGCGCGTAAGAAGGCTCTGGAGAACTGCAAGCATGCGGCTCAAAATACTGAAGCGTGCGCGGTCGTCTCCATCGATGACGCTAACGTGCAACAGTGAAGGTGTTCACCTCACTGCGGAGGCCTAACTGCTGATTTGTCGCGCAACCGGAAACTTGAAATCGACACGGACGGTAAGAGCGATTACTGAGGATTGAACTCACCCTGGGGCGAAACCTACTGGTCACCGCATACGATTCGAGCCTCTGAAATCACACTGCTTCTTCGGCAGCTTTCAGAAATTGGACAGGGGGCCGATAGCCATGTTCTTCGATGTAATGGACAATCAGCACGGGGGCCGCGAATGTAACTCCTGCCCAAGAGACTCTAATTTCGCCATTGCTTTTGCGGGACGCCAGCCATTTTCCATACCGGCTATTCATATCCAAAACGGCATGGCGGGGAGGGAGGGTTTCTTTAGGAGGACCGGGTTTAGCGCATAATTCGCAGACATGGAAGCCCCGATACAGTTCCACGGGTTTGGCGGCAAGCAATCTCAGTTTTTGGATTACATCAGCCTCAACAGTTCCTTTAGTGAAAGGATGAGTGTTATCCAGCCAGCCCACGTGAACTACCCCCGGGTGTGAACCGTGCCCGTATTTATAAGGGGAAAGGTCGGGAAAATAAGTCATCGTGCTGATTTGCTCCGTTTTGTGATTCTACACAACTCGGATTGCTCTGTGAGCCTTGCGGTCGGAAACTGAGCGGAAGTGTTGCGCCGACCCTCTGAACCCGCACGACAAATCCGGACTTGACCGCGTGGTCCGTCGATAACTACCGAGTAGCCAGGCGGCCTTGCGGCCGCCCGGCCCTCGCAGAACTGGGCGTGAAAGTTTCCCTTCACCCAGCTCAAGCCCTGCGAGCGCCTCATTAGCGGAGACGCGGTTTTGAAACGAGAAGACGCTGACGATGGACCCGGTCATGGCACTCGGGATGAAGTAGAACGCAGTTCGTAGCACCAGTGGAACCACCCATCAAGCAGGGGACGCAGTAGTGCAGGCGCCAGGAAAGAATCCCGGACCGCATCGCGCGATTATTTTTACAATTTATTCGCATCCGCGAATCCTTTGGCAACGTCACATTACGAGAGGGGATTTGCCTGCCCCTTGTTAGGGCACCGGTAAACGTAATGCGGCCCGCCGGCCGAACTATAAAGGAGAAAATGCGATGGTCAAACTAGCCTTTTACGCGAGATTGGAAGCAAAACCTGGCAAGGAAAAAGAAGTGGAGCAATTCCTCCAGAGCGCCGTGCCGCTTGTGGAAGAAGAGCAAGGTACGATCACGTGGTACGCCCTGCGCATGGGACCTTCTACTTTCGGAATCTTCGATACGTTTAACGACGAAGCGGGTCGCCAAGCTCATCTTTCAGGCAACGTGGCCGCTGCGTTAATGGCTAAAGCTCCCGACCTTTTCGCAAAGGCTCCCGAAATCAGCAAAGTGGACGTTCTGGCATCCAAGGTTGCCGACGCGAAACGTAAGGCGTCCGCGTAGCCGAACCGCCGCTCCAAGGGTCCGCTTCACGATTTCCCGTGGCAACCCCATTGCATTAGTGGAGCTGTGCCCGCAGGGTCCGATCAACGCTCAAACCGGACATCTCTAACAACGTCGGCTGTGTCAATCTCTTTTTTAAGCGCACTTCTCCGTTCACTTCAGAGAGTGTTTTTGTTCGTCGTGTTCT
>Ga0209010_1000196_pt1 | contig 22266 bp, 17 predicted proteins | sample BlaSpr_A8_OM1_O3_FD_187985 | JGI IMG/M metagenome (GOLD analysis project Ga0209010, IMG submission 187985) | Forest soil microbial communities from Thunder Bay, Ontario, Canada - Black Spruce, Ontario site 2_A8_OM1_O3 (SPAdes) (version 2) | ecosystem: Environmental > Terrestrial > Soil > Boreal...
ATTAAACACCAGATCCGTAGACTGGGGCGGTATTTTCCCGATCGCATGAGCCGGCAACAGCACCGTTAGCCCCGCTGGAGAGGAAAAAAGTTCAGGAGATACTTCGGCTTCGCCATACAGTACAAAATTGCGCTCCGGAAAAGATTTCATCAGGTAATAAGACGTGAGGGCGACCCCTTCCGGCAAATCAAGATCGACATAAGAAATAGAGTGATTGTCGCGCAAAAGATAATAAGCCATTCCCCCGAAACCGCCGCCCAGTTCGATGACTGTTGCAGCGGAGGGTACAAGGCGGCTTACTTCTTGAGCGTAATAGTGATGGTGCTCGGCGCAGGTTCGTATAAAGATGCCGTCGATAGTTATGCCATACGGGTTGCCAATGTCAGTCGACGATAAGGCCGACAGCGGATACTTATTGCCGGTAAGCCTGCGCCACAGCTCGATGCGATGCAGCGTATCGCACAGATAAAGATCTTTGTGAAAGGCCGTGATTGTTTCGCCGAAATATTCCTTCTGCATGTTCACGGGTTGTCCGGCTATTCCTGTACTGCATTGTTCGCGAAAGAAGTTCTCGTAGATGCGCTGAAGCGCCGGAACGTCCCTGCGGACGAGCGCGGTCATCACATCCCGCATGTCATTTTCGTAAATTGGAATCCACTCGTTGCTCACTTTGAAAGTAGCCGGGGCATTCGCTTCGTCGCGCTTGGCCAAATGGTATGCGCTCAGAATGCGTGAAAGGATGGCCGAATCATCCACATCCTTTGTGCGCCGGTCGGCGAATCCCGCAACCACCAGATCGTGCTTGAAACGAGGATCGTCGATGAATCGGCGCTTCGTGCTATCGACTGCGACGCGGATATCGGATCGGTGGGAAAGTCGGTTCCGCAGAAAGCGGGCGACACTCAGGAACCCGTTGTGTGCGGCTACGTTCAACATCTTTGAGCTCGGCATAAATCGAGAGCTTACCATCCTGTCGAGAGCCGGAGATGAACGAAAGGACGTGCCGAGATCGGTTTTGCACAGGAAGATGAAGTTCATTCGTCACAGACATTCACAAGAAGATGCTGGAAAATGGGGGTCTGCGGGAAATGAAGACTTTCGATGCCGGTTGGGCTTACAGGTCCCGCGGAAGGAGCAATCAGTAGGAGCAACCAGATCGATCAAAAAATGGATGCGAAGCATTTCAAAAATCCGGGAGTTCGAATTCACGATGGGAAAGTTATGCCGGCTTGTCTTCTTCATCGCGGTTGCGGCAGGAGCATGTCTTTCTCAGAGTCTCGATAATTCCTGGTCCCAAGGCTCGGCTGTTGATTGTTCCGATCCCTCGCAAGCGGGAGGTGGTGCCTGCACCCCGCCGGATCAGCGTCAAAACACGCAGCATGATTATCCCTCTCCTTCGGAGCGTTCGCCGCAATTGAAAACTTCGCAGAGTTCTCCGACTTCTCCTCGCGCTCCTGTGCTTAACCCGTCGCAGATTTCGCAGCGGAGAACCCGTCCGTGGCCGGAAACTGAATTTCAGCAGATGGTCGCCGATTCCGCGGGCCGCCCTTTGCCGCTATTCGGCCAGTCGTTATTCGTCCGTCCTCCCAGCACATTTGCTCCCATCGACCAGTTACAGGTTCCCAATGACTACATCATTGGTCCCAGCGACGAATTGCAGGTCAAGATCTGGGGCCAGGTCGAGGCTGACTTGCGGGTGATCGTCGATCGTGCCGGACAAGTCTACATTCCGCAGGTGGGACAGATATCCGTTGCCGGAATTCATTACGGAGACCTGGAAGCACACTTGAAACGCGAAATATCGAAGATATTCAGGAACTTCAATATGACCGCGAATGTGGGGCGCCTGCGCTCCATACAGATCATGGTGTTGGGCAACTCTCGTTATCCGGGGACCTATACCATCGGCTCTCTAAGCACGCTGGTCAATGCGATTTTCACTTCGGGCGGGCCGGGACCGCAGGGGTCTTTGCGCGATATCCAGGTTCGGCGCGATGGTGCTACGGTTTCCGATTTCGATTTCTACGACCTTCTGATTCACGGCGACAAGTCAAAAGATGTCCGTCTTCAGCCTGGCGATGTGCTGTATATTCCTCACGTCGGGCCGCTGGTCGCCATTTCGGGGTCCGTGAATACGCCCGCGATTTACGAGATCAAGACCAACACCACTCTCAGCGACTTGATTGAAGTTGCGGGCGACCTGAGCACGGTCGCCGATACCAACAAGATCACCATCGATCGCTTCGTCGACCATCAGGCGCGCAAAACCCTGGAGTTTCCTTACGATGAGAAATCGCGCTCCATGCAGCTTAAAGATGGGGACATTGTGCGCGTGTTTTCCATTGTCCCTCGGTTTGAAGACACCGTGACCCTGCGAGGCAATGTCGCCAACCCCGGCCGCTATCCGTGGAAGCCGGGCATGCGGGTCCGCGACCTGATCCCCGACGCGCAGGCATTGCTTACTCGAGGCTATTGGCGCAATCGCGCGGCAATCGTCAACGGCCGCGCCACTGAATACCTGGTCAGCCCGCCGCAGACTGTCGCGGTGTCCGGTCAACCACGGACCGAAGCCAATTCTGCAAACGGCAGTCCTCTACGCGCAGTTCAAAATTCGCCCGCGGACTACAACGCTCAGGGCGAGTTACCCGGCGTCTTCGGCTCTTCGAATCTATCCGATTCGCTTTTAGGGCAGAATCAAGCCGACGGCTCCGACAACGCTGAGTCGTTGAGAGCAAATGACACTTCGCTGGGCGCGCGGCAGAGTTCTCAAACCTCCGGGACGTATACGAATCCAAACGCTGTTAGCGATCTTGCGGAGGATGTGCGCCGTTACGCTCCGGAAATCAATTGGGATTATGCAATTATCCAGCGTGTCAATCCTCTGGACCTGACATCCAAACTATTGTGGATGAGCCCCAGGAAAGCGATCCTGGAGCACGACGAAGAAAGCAATCTGGAGTTGCAGCCCGGCGATATCGTTACCATCTTTTCTCAGCGAGACATCAGTGTACCCCAGGTAGACCGCTCTCAGTATGTGATTGTGGAAGGCGAGGTGATGCGTCCCGGCCTTTATAAGCTTGAGACCAATGAAACTCTGCGTTCCGTTCTACAACGTGCGGGCGGTCTGACCTCCAACGCTTATATTTACGGCTCCCAATTGACCCGCGAATCGGCCAGGGTCGATCAGCAGGAAAGCCTGGACGAATTGGCGAACACTATGGCGGTACAAATCCGGCAGGGGGCTATCGCGACGGCGGCTTCCAGCAGTTCGGGAGATCTTTCGCAGATGCTGGCGGCTCAGGAGGCGATCATCGCGCAACTTCGCAATACCCGCGCCAGTGGGCGGGTCGCCCTTTCGGTAAAGCCGAAAGATAAAAACCTGAGCGATTTTCCTGACATGGTAATGGAGGACAGTGACCGGCTGGAAATTCCCCATACTCCATCCACCGTTTCCGTGGTTGGTGATGTATACAATCCCGGATCGTTCCTCTTCGAGCCCCGCAACACCGCCGGAGCCTATCTGGAAATCGCAGGAAAAGGGAAACCGCAGTCCGACTTGCACCATGCTTTCGTTTTGCGCGCCAACGGCGTGGTTGTGGCCGCCAACAATGTCAACGGTCTGTTCACTGGCTCAAAATTTGACCGCATCCGGTTGTATCCGGGCGACCAGATCGTCGTTCCGTACAAACTCACGACCGGCGCCCTCGTTCGCGGGTTGCGGGACTGGACGCAAATCTCGTCGCAACTGGCCCTGACCGGTGCGGCCCTCGCGGTCATCCACTGAAAATGAAAAGAGTCGATGCATGATCTACGCTGATCAGCGATGGATTGGATACCATGGCATCGGACAGTTTGCGCGGCACGTACTTGCCGGCCTCGCGTACTGCCCAGTTCCGCTGGAGTCGAACCCGGCCGCGCCGCTGGATGCCTGGCGGCTCTCAAGGGCCCTTAGCACGCTGACTCAGAACGATCTATTTTTTTCCCCCGGTTACAACACGCCACTTTTCTGTGCCTCGCCGTTCGTCTTTACAATATGCGACCTCAGCCACATTTATTGTCCGGAGAACAGCAGTCCGATGATTCGGCTGTATTATGCGACGGTCGCCAAGCGTGCCTGCCAACGCGCCAGCCGGATTCTTACCATCTCAGAATTTACGCGAAGGCAAATCGTGGAGTGGTCGGGGGTGCCTTCGGAGAAGATCGTCAATGTCCAGTGTGGTGTGGACTTCACCGCATACCATCCTGGGGAAGATAGCTGCGGACTTCCATTTCCATACCTGTTGTGCGTGAGCAACCGCAAGCGGCACAAGAACGAGTTTCGGGTGGTGGAAGCCTTTGCCAAGTCTGGCCTGGCTGCTGAACTACACCTGGTTTTCACCGGCGACCGCGCTGCGAACATTGGCAAATGGATTGAACGGCACCGCGTGACCACGGCGGTTCACTTTGTGGGGAGGGTTCCAGAGTCAAGATTGCCTTTGCTCTATCGTGGCGCCGAGGCGCTTGTATTTCCTTCGCTGTATGAGGGCTTTGGTCTTCCGTTGCTTGAGGCGATGGCCAGCGGAACGCCTGCGGTGACTTCCAACACTACCGCATTGCCCGAGGTTGCCGGTGATGCGGCCTTGCTCGTCGATCCAACTTCGGTGGAGCAGATTGCCGTGGCTATGCGGCAAGTAATCAGTGACAGCTCGCTGCGCCGGCAGCTTCGAGAAAAAGGTCTGGCGCGCGCGGTGCAGTTTTCCTGGAAAAGCACGGCAGCCAGAGTGCACGAGACACTTGGCGCAGGCCGGGAAGTGCGAGCCTTCTCATAAACTCCTCGTTTGCGGCATGGCGTTAACTAACATCCTTGCTTGCCCCGCTCACGCTTGCATTCAATCCTTCCGGGATCACATAGCGGCTGAGCATGGCCTGGCGGCAAATCTTTTTCTTCTCTGAACCGAATTGAATCGCGAGCAGTATCGGAAGCCACAAGGTTGGCATCGTCACGTCGGCGACGCTGATACACATGTTGAGGAATAAGGCGAGTGCGGCCCACCTGAGCCATGCATACTCCCTTGGCAGATTAGCGAACAACTTCACGCAGAACACGGCAAAAGTCGCTACGCCCGCGACTCCCACGTTGCTCAACAGCGTAGGGAGCAGACTGGAAGCGCGATTGCTGCCAAGGCCGACACCGAGCCAATACGTCCGGGGCAGGAGTTGCAACGCGAAAAGATCGGCCGCGATTCGATTGAAGAAAGATCCCGAATCTGTTTTGGACAAGGTGTTCGTAATCAATGTGTCTCTGTAACCCGAGAAAGCGAACACCGCGAGAACGACCGGCGTGATCACCAGAAGCAGGACCCATGAAAATCTTTTTGTCCGCTGTAGATTGATGTGCCAGGGAAATCGGAAGGGAGAATAACGAAGCAACAGCGCCGGCGTAAGAAGGCACAGCGTGAACAGGGAACCGCTGGAAGCGACCAGACCGCTGACGACTAGAGACGCGATGACCGGCAAAGCGGGTCCCACCCCGCCGAGATACTCGGCTAGGAAGCCGACGCAATACATAACCAGAAAACTTCCAGCAAAAGACGGTTCCGCGAAGGTGCCCGGATTCCGCGTTCCGTTCACCTCGCTGCCCGCGTCCCACAAGGAATATCCAGGATTGTTGAGTATGAGCGAGTTGGGAAACGGGATGCCAGTAAGCTGACAGGCAGACTGCGCGACGACGATCAGCGCGACAACGTAAAAGGCCAAAATATAGGCTTTGCGGGCTTTGTTGCTGGAGCCATTGATGGCAACAATCGCGAAGGCCGTCGCGATGTGAAAGGCGAGAAAGCCGGCCTGGGCCAGGTTGTTCAGGCCGAAGTGGAGCGGAGGATGAATGACCAGGCTGTCGTCGATTCCGATCTTCGGGTCATAGACGGGAATTCCGGCGAAGATGAACGGTAAGGCAAATGCCGAAGCGATGGAGATCGCTCCGAAGAGCAGGAGCGATGCTGCCTGCGGCATGCGCGCCTTCACCGGTGCTCCGAGGCTCCGGTCGATAAGGCCGCGGGCGATGATGAAAGCCGCGACGACGTAATAAGGTTGAATTCCGCGTTCGCCGATGTTGATTGCCGATGCTGCCTGAAACACGCTGGAGATAATCAGCAGCCCGAACAGGCTGTCTTCTTTCAGCACAAAACAGTAGGCTGCACAGCAAAAGAAAATAACTCCGATGATGGTCGGCATTTTTCCGGTAAACCCTGCCCGCCTGCGATTGCGAAATTATTCTCCGGGAGCGGCGAAGATGTCTTTCTGGTTGCGCAGAAGCGACGCGTATTCCAGATATTTCATAAGAACGGTGTAGCGATCGCCGCCTAATGCCCGCAGCGCAAACCGCAAGGCAGCGTTAATAAAACGAACTCTGACATCGGCCTTGCTATACGCTTTTCTGCCGTACTTCTCGCTGGTGTCGTTAACGCTCTGCAAGTGTCGCCGTTTTGCCCAGCGATAAAACGGCCCACTGGGATCGAATGGATTCGTCGCCCCGAATTTCTCGAGGTTGGCGGAAAACGCCGCCCTTTGTAATTTGTTTACCAACGCGCCGTTGCCAAATTGACCGAACGCATAACGGTGGTGCTTGACGTCGCGAATACCGTTGCTGACCAGGCGTGCGCGATAGTCGAAAAAAAGTTCGGCGAGATCGGGCCGCGACAAAAGGTCAAACTGATCGGTGTGCTTGGAAATCCTCTGCCCTCCCTCGACGTTGATGCCGCTGAAGTGAAAAAAAATAAGCGTCGCGGTTCCGTTTACCATCCACGATGTCCCAGCTTTTTCGAGCGTTCTTTCATGCAAGTTCCAATAGGCGACGTTGCATCCCGGGTGCTTCAGCACGTGGACTGAATCGAAGTAGCAGGGAACCAGATTGATCCATTTCTGATCGACGAACAGTCCGGCCCAGCGCTCGTTGTATCCCAGGTTCAGGCATCGATGTTCCCACCACCCGAGAAATCGCTCCGTCTCCGCGGATCTGGAGAGCGCGATGAAGCCCAGGTTGAAAACTCCATCTATCAACAGGAGCACTTCGCTGTAAGAGCCTTCCTCGTTGGGTGAGGTGCAATGCGGCGTCAGAACGATGGCATTCGCATTCAGCGCTTCATAAACGCGATCCAGCGGAGCACAGATCAGAATGTCCGGATCGAAGTAGATCAATTGATCCACTCCCTCGCTAAACAGTCTTTTGAGAAATGTCGGCTTGACGTTGGTGTTCAATTCGAGAATGCCGTATTTAAAGGCAACCGACTCGAAGTTGGGAATGCCCAACTCCTCGACCAGCAGCAGAGCGAAGTTTTCCTGAGATGGGTCGAAGTCCTCAGGCAAACGGTCTACGAGTAAAACATAGAACTTGTCGTTGGGATGAAACTCGAGGAACGAGTTGCAAAGTGTTCGCGCGTAAGCGAGGTAATTGAAAGAGACAATTGTGCAGGCCGCGCGAATCATTGGATGTTGCACCATTTCCCAGTGTCAAAATTGAAAGTTTTGCGCACCGTCGCCGGTATGCCCGCGGCGATTGCGAATGGCGGGATGGCGCCCAGCACAACGGAATTTGCGCCGATTACAGATCCTTCGCCGATGGAAGCTCCGGCGGTAACTACGACTCCATCGCCCAGCCAGACGTTTTGCCCGATCACGGTGCGCCGATTGTGATCGAGGGGCCGCAGGGACGGAGCAATGTGGGGCGAGCTATGCTGCTCCTGAGAGTAATGGCCGTGATTGTGATCGGTGATCATGACTTTACTGCCCATCAGCACATGGTCTCCGATCTCGACGAAATTCGTGGCCGCGATGTGCACGAAGTGACTGATGCGAACATGCTGTCCGATCACAATCCTGGGCGAAAAAAACTGGTCGTTATATTTTGTGACGGCTTCCAGCCATAACCCTTCGCCAGCCTGCAAGTCGTCGCCCATTTCGATTGACGACAAGCCGCGCAGGTGCGCACGGGGACCAATCCTGATTTCCTTCACCTTAAGTTTTCGAGCAAGCAGGTGATTTCGAACCAGAGAGGTCCAGTGCTGGGTCAGGCTGGCCCCGAGCACGTAGAAGCCGTTTTCTTCGAGGAATAGCCGGAATCGATTCAAGAGCCACCATAACCCGGAGAAGTATTCAGTTTTTCATTCAGCCAGTACATTGCCCGTTCAGCCTGAAAGCGAGCCGCGATCTCGGTGCGGCGAACCCAGGCCATCGATGCCTCAATTCACGCGCATCTTCTCAAAGCCTGCCGATAAAGTTCCGATACTCGGAGGGCGTGCTGCTGCGGGGTTACCAGAGGCCGCATGCGCGACGAGATGGCACTAAGTTCGGTCAGCTTGATGTGCTCGATCCAATCCACGGCTTGTTCCAGTTCCGCTCCGCTGTCTGGCTCGAACAGAAAGCCGGCGTTCTCGGCAACGATATCCGGTATGCCGCCACGCCGCGTTCCCAGAACCGGGATACGGTTGTTGACGAACTCCATCGCAACCTGCGGACCGTTGTCCTCCCAGATCGGTATGACAACGCCTACATCGGTTTTAGCCATGATCGCGGGGAGATCTTCCGGAACGTAAGCGCCGTGGTCAATCAGGCCCAGGCGGCGCAGGCGTCGGCCGTAGCCCTCGTGCGCGCGTCCGTAGAAGTGGAACTCGGCATCGGTCCGATGCGCGCGTTTCAGTATTTCCTCGAGCACGCCTGCGCCTTTCGATTTGCTGAGCGTGCCCAGCGCCGTGAACCTGATCCTGTCGGATTTGGTTTTCATTGCCGGCGGCATATTCGCCGACTCGTTTCCGATTTGCTCGATTTCAAAGTGAGCGTCGGGTACGGCGTTGCTGTAAATTTCCGCCGTACGAGTTGAAGCGGCGAGAAGAAGAGAAGCGTTTCGCAGAAAACCTCTCATCACGGTGAGACGTTCCTCCGCCGCGGTAGAGGCGATCCTGGGAAGCGGAACGCCAAGCTTCTTCGCCGCCCTGCGCACGAGTTGGATTTGATCGAGGCGGCCAATGCAGGACTTGCACTTGTCGAGGTCAATCTCCCGGCATACGTTTGCCGCCGCATCCACCATGAAAATGCGTGGACAAACAAAATAGTAGTCGTTCAGCGTGACCGTATAAGGGATGCGGAAATCGGCAAAGTCCCGCAGAAAATGCAGAGGAAGATCCAGCGCCATGTGAAAATGTGCCATGTCATATCGTTCTTCTTGGAGTAGCTTTACGATTTGCGAGGTGGATGGATCTCTCGTCACGTTTTCCAGTGAAAACGGAGCCACGCAAGAAGGAACGTAGGCTTTTAGGGTGACTCCGCTCGGATAGGTAGCGGAATCATCCGGGCGCGCCAGTACGTGCACCTCGTCGCCGCATGCGGCCTGCACTGCCGCCAGCGAGCGAACGTAGTTAGTGATACCTCCCGGGAAGGAAAGCTTGAATCCTGTCGCGATGTGGAGAATTTTCATGTTATGCGCCTTGGGCCGAATAGGACAGGTTCAGCACAGAGTCCGCTGCCTTGAGCGCTGCGCCCACAGCCTGATCCATATTCAGGTAACGGTATTGCGCCAATCGTCCAACGAAGATCACGTCTTTTTCAGTTGCCGCCAGATCGCGATACTGACCGGCGAGAGCCTCGTTTGCGGGCCGCGGAATCGGGTAATAAGGGTCACCTTCCACCTGCGGATACTCGCGCATGATCGAGGTCCCGGCGTGGGCCTGCCCGGTCAGGTGTTTGAACTCGGTGATGCGCGTGTAGTCGAAATCATTCGGATAGTTCACCTGTCCGACGGGCTGGAATCGCGCGGTGCTGGACAGATGCTCGTGTTCAAACCGCAGCGAGCGGTAAGGAAGCGGGCCCAGGCAACTGCCGAAATAAGCGTCCAGCGGACCGGTATATATGGTCAGGCCGGCCTTGATCTTGTCGCGTTCATCGAAGAAGTCCGCGCCAAGTTCAACAGAGATATTCTTGTGGTCCAGTAATCGCTGGAATAGGGCGCTGTACCCATCCCTGGGCATAAACTGATACTCATCGGTGAAGTACCGGTCGTCCTGATTGGTGCGGACTGGAATGCGTCCCGCAACTCCGGCGCTGAGTTCCGAGAGGTCGAGTCCCCACTGCTTGCGGGTGTAGTTGCGAAAGAATTTTTCGCAGAGATCGTGGCCCACGCTGCTCAGGACCAGATCCTCGCTGCTGCGAATGGCGGCGCGCGGCTGGCGGACTTCCTCAAGGAACTGGGCAGCGCCTGTCTCGTTCAACGACAGGCCGTAGAGGCGGTTCAGCGTGTCGCGATTAATGGGAAAAGGCAGCAGCTTGCCATCGACCTGGGCGAGGACGCGATGTTCGTAGGGCAGCCACTCGGTAAAGCGGGAAAGGTATTCGAATACGGCGCGGCATTTTGTGTGGAAAATATGCGGGCCATAGCGATGGACCAGGACTCCGTGCGCATCGGGCTCGTCGAAGGCATTGCCGCCCACGTGGGCCCGTTTTTCGATCACCAACACTCGCTTGCCGGCATCGGCAAACCTCTCCGCACAAACAGCGCCCGCAAACCCCGCGCCCGCGATGAGAATATCGGTCTTCACACCGGCACCTTCTCAAGTCGTCTCCGGTGAAATATGCCCAGCCGCCAAACGAATACGGTGGTGGCAGCCGTCACTCCGATTTCCACGGCGAACACGCTGGCGGCCGCGCCCGAAGCCCCAAAATGGAGCACCAGGAAAGCGCACAGCGCAACGTTCACTCCGCCGGCATAAATCAAAATGCGGCTAAATTGTTTTTCCATGCCGAACGTCACCATGGTCTGAATTCCAAACACATTGCTGACGGCTATCACCACGGGAAGAAGGGCAATCCAGCGCAGTACCTCGACAGAGCCCAGCGCCTTGCCGCCAAATAGCAAGAAAATGATGGGGCGCGCGAAAACCAGAGTGGTGAGAGACGGCGGCAGCGTGGCCAGCACGATCCAGAACAAAGACCGCCGCAGAAAGGCGATCGCGCGTTCCCGCGATTCCTTCGCGATGGCGTTGACGTGGGGGAAAATTCCCTGGAATACGGCGCCAAGGAGTCCCTGTGCGGCGCGTATCACTTTTTCCCCGGTGCTGAAGTATCCCGCCTGCACGTTTCCGGCGAGCAGGCCGACCAGAACTATGTTGGTGTTGGTGTAAAGAGTGATGGATGCCATAGAAACGAAAAGATGGAACCCATCGGCCAGCGAATCCCTTAGTTCCTGAAACGCCGGGAGCTTGTAGCGCAGCTTGAACTGGTGCAGGCAAATCCAAAATCCCGCGATACCCGAAACCAGCACACCCAGCGGCGGCAGCGCGGCGGCAATCAGATAATCGCCCGGACTATGGACGAAGACAAACAGCAAGCCCGCAGCCGCCACCTTGGTAACGCCGTTCAGGATGGCGATGGTACGCATGTTCTGCAATCCCTGAAACAGCCAGGTGGGCAGCAGGACATTGCCCACCACGGCCAAATAGTTAACGGCATAAACGCCCGCGTCCGGTCGGAAGTGCGGTACGAGCGTGAGCACCAGCGCCATGATTCCGACTCCGAGTAGCATAAGAACGATTTTTATGGTGATGACGGAGGAAAACGTTGCGGAGATTGCCGCCATGTCGTCATGCTGCCGGGCGATGGTTCGCGTTGCCGAGAAATTGAAACCGTAGTCCGTGAAGATTACGAAATATGTCGCGAAAGCCTGAGCAACCGAGATCAGTCCAAAAGGTCCAATTCCGAGCACGCGCACGAGATAGGGAAGTGTGACCAAAGGAACAATGTAATTGAGGCCTTGCAGGGCCATGAGGCTGGAAATGTTTTCCAGCAGCAGCCACCGGGAAAAGATCGATGATTGAACGTCCGGCACGGAAACACAGATCTCCGTCGAACTGCTGCAATTCATGTTCTCGATCATGCTTCCAGTCATTTCTGAATAAGTCCTGGGAACGTAATTCGCCATGCCTTCAGGCGGATGATCTTGCCGGTACCGGATTGGCCTTGGCGCGGGCGTAGAGCAGTCCCGCGGTCACGCCCAACAACTGTGCGCAGGACCGCGCTGCCAGTAGCGCGGGCGAGAGCAATCCCACGACCGCATCTTTTCTGCTCGCCCGCAATGCGAAGGGCAGCGTGCTGATCAAAAAAGCGGTCAGCGCAAGCACCGACGACGGCATCGCCGGCCGCACCGCCAGGTCCAAGGCTGACGCCAGCAGCAGCGCCGGCGCCAATAAGAGCTGAAGCTTCATGAGCTGCGGCGTGTGACTGTCTCGTACTGCCTTGCTGGGGTTCTTGCGTACGGCGAGCACCCGCCAGAAAGCGAATTTGTATTTCTTCTTGAGGTAACGCGAGAGCGTGTCGGGGTGCGTGTGGTAGACCCTGGCCGCGGGAACGAACTTCATCTTCCATCCGCGGGCCGACATGCGGTAGGAAAGCTCGGCATCTTCGGCGCAGGCCACAGGGAAAGACGCGTCGTAGCCAGCCATTTCGAGGAAGCGGTCGCGGCGGAATGCGGCGGAATAAGTGTCGATGAAGTCGATCGAGTCGAGGCCCGCCATCCTGCGGTAACGGTCCTCATATTCGATCTGCACGAAACGGGCTGCGAGGCTCTGTTGCCGGGAAAGATAAACTCCTTTTACGGCGACGACCTCAGAGTCGTGGAAAGGCTTGAGCATTGCGTCCAGCCAATCCGGTTCGGGCAGGCAATCGTCGTCGGTGAACAAGATGACCGCTCCCCGGCTTTCCCGCGCACCGCGATTGCGTGCCGCTGCCGGACCGGCGTTGGCCTGCGTGAGTAAGCGCACTTCGCAATAGCGGCCGACGATGTCCGCAGTGTTATCGGTCGAGCCATCGCTCACTACCAAAATCTCGACGCTCCGTCCGATGGTCTGCTTCACCAGTGCATCCAGGCAGTTTGCCAGCTTCGCCGCGCCATTGAATGTGGGGATGATGATCGAAGCCGACACGGTGACCGGCCGCGGCGCTTGCTTGCTCGATACTGGATGCTCTTCAAAAATCATCCTGGATAAACCGCAGGTTAAGACTCAACATTTAACGTGCTGGAACGATCTTCGCGAAGCCAACGGAACGTGCTAGTCGCCTTGTGCGCCCTTTACTTGCGGAATCTGAGTTCGCATTGGCTCGCGCGGCTTGTCTTTCTTGTGCTGGCTGCCTTTCAGGAGATACTTCGAGAGCGTGACGAAGCCCTTAACATTGCGCTGCAGTTCGCGGCGGTCTTTCAATGACTGTTTCAGTTTGTAGAGTAGGTAAGAAGGACTGAGGTAGAAGCTGCGACGCGCCCGGTCGCAGAAGCTGACTAACTGCTGATGCGTGATGTTAGGCAAGGTAACGACGCTGTTGTGCAAGCCGTCCTTGGTCAACCACGCTCCCCAGTCTTCGATTTGAATGTAATTTCGTTTACGGGCTTCCTCATATGCCGTGGTCCCCGGATAGACCATGATGGGGAAGAACTGGGCGGTATCCGGTTGCAGCTTCTTGGCGAAGCGCAGCGTCTTTTCCATGCTGGCCGGCGTCTCGTTCAGATTGCCGACCATGAAGCAGCCATGCACCATGATTTGGGAGTCGCGGCAGCGGCGGACAAAACGCTGGGCCTCGTCGTGATACTTCGCGTCGCGGCGGTCGTCGTTGTTCTTCTTCATGCCGTTGATGACTTCCACGTCGCCGCTCTCAAATCCCACGCAGAACAGCCGGGCGCCGGCCTGATGCAGTCTCGACAGCAACTCGCCCTCGGCGCCAATGTCGGCGCGGCAGTTGGCGTCAAAGGGCAGCTTGTTGCCGCGGCGGATCAGTTCGTTGGCCAACTCCAGGGTGCGCGGCTTGCTGATGATGAAGGTGTCGTCCTCCAGCATGACGGTCTTGATTTCGGGCATTTCGCGCGAAACGAAATCAAACTCGTCGGCCACGTTGGCCACCGAGCGGTAACGCATCGTGTGTCCGCTGAAAGTCTGCGGATAGACGCAGAACGAGCAGTGGTAAGGGCATCCGCGGCTGGTATCGAACACCACCAGGGGCCACAGTGAGTGACCGTAGAAATAATCCGGCGTGTGCAGAAATCTTTTGTAAACTTCGGAAACGAACGGCAACTCGTCAAGATTCCTGATGGCTTCGCGCGGCTTGTTGCTGACAATCTCATCCGTGCCGGTGCGCCGCCATACCAGGCCGTCGACAGAGAAAAGGTCGGCGCCGCAGGCTTTCGCGGCCAGCCAGTCCCTCACCGTAAATTCGTATTCGCGCACGGCCACGGCCTCGAGCGCATCGGAGGTTGCAAGTGTCTCCCTGGGCAGGGACGACACATGCCGCCCGACCAACAACACATGCAACGAGGGTCTTGCTGCAACCAGAGACTCGATGACACCAACATCGTTGAGAATGCTGGGCGTGGAGGTATCGCAAATCAGGGCTTCAATGTTCTTTGCCGCGATGCGGTCAATGATCGCCTGCACCGAGTAACCGGCGGCTGGTGCATCGACGAGGTCTACTTCGTGGCCGTTTTGAATCGCCACTCCCGCCGCTGTCGCCAGCCATTTGGGGTAATAGAGTGTCCCACTCTTGGTCACGGCGGGACTGCGCTGCTCACGCGAAAAGCGTGAATGAAAAGGTGGATTCAAAAACAAAGCACGCATCGCCAGAGTGTATCAACGGGTCTGGAGCGCGGTGACAACTGAATGATCGGAAATCGTCACGAAAGGCGCTAGTTGTCCTCTTTTGGGAAATACTCGAAGCTTCAGGAAAATAAATACAAGATATAACCACGGCGCGGACGAAGTAGTAAGTGGCGTTGTATTAAGGATAGATAAGAAGTAAGAAGCCTCGGACATTGCGGGACACCTTATGAAGCGGCGCCACTTACGATGTTCGTGATTTCGTTATCCAGCGACTCCCGATTGCGTCGAGCCGCTGCCGGTTCTCTGGCAGTTCCGAGACTCGAACCCAGCTTGCCCGCAGCAAAACGCAGAAGACGGCGGCAATAAAAGAAAGAATTGTCGCGGCAATCACGATAAGAAACTGATGTGGGGAAGACTTCTTATCTGGAGGCACGGCCGCATCCACGACCTGAATGATAGCTCCCTCCCTTGCTTCGTCGAGTTTGGCTACTTCAAACTCTTTAGCCAGCAGTTCGAAGACAGTTTCCTGATACTTAAGTTCGCGATACCGGCGCAGATATTCCATCCCCGATTGCGTCATTCGCCCCTTAGACAGATTGATGTCCGATCCGGTGTCATGCTGCGATCCAGCCACGCGATCCAGTTGCGCCTGCAACGCGGCTAACTCCTGCTTGGCCAATACAAGATTGGGATTGTCTTCGGCGGCGAAGGACCGCATGCCTTCAATCTGTACCTGCTTGGCCACGACCTGCGCGCGGAGGACGGCAGCAGACTCGATCAGCGATCGCGCCTGGCTGTCGATCTGGAGAACGCCGGTGGATTGCTCCGTCTTCGTCATGGCCTCTTCGGCCGTGCTCAAGTTGTCCTTGGCCTGTTGCAGTTGCTGCTCAAAGAACAATCGGCGTCGTGCGGCTTCCGTAATCGCGAGCGAGGCAGAGAGTCTGCGGAACTCTTCCACATAGCCATTAGCTAGTTCGGCCGCGCGCTTTGGATCGGCGTCTTCAACCGAAATATGGATCAGCCCATCCTTAGTTCCCGCCGTGGCCGAGGTTCGGGATTCGAATTCCTTGCGCGCATCCGAGATGCGTTTTTCGTTGTACTCCTGGTTCAGGCCGAAGCGCTGAATCATCGCGTCTTCGACGGTCCGGCTGGTCAACAGCGCAACATACATGTCGGCGGGATTCTTGATGCTCAAGCCGCCGGCGAGTGCGCCTAATGAGCCGAGATTTCCCAGTTGCCCCAGCAAAGCGGAACTAATCGATGAAGTTTGCGCAGGAGGAAGAAGTAAGACCGTCGCCTGATATCGGATGGGAAGGAGAAACGAAACTAGAGTTGCCAGTACGGCGGCGGCCAATACAAAACGAATAATGAATCGTTTACTTTCCGCCAGCAAAAGCAGGAAATCCAGCAGGGAAACTTCAGTTTCAGCGGAGGATACACCTGTGTCGTGCGTGTCGGCAATTGGTTCCGCTGGAACCATCGTATCCATGTAGCTTGCCATTGTGTGATCCGGCCAGCAGCGATCTTAGCAGCGTCCATGCATCGTTATGCCATCCCATTGACTGTTTGAGCGCTCAAATTCCCATTTTGGAGATGGATATTCGGTTCGAGGCATTTTTAAAGGGATTAAGAGTTCCCGCAGATCGTATATTTGCCTGTTATGCGCCCGATCTTTATAGAGGCAGTCAATGAAGTTCGCTGTAACCGTTTTCAGGACACTTGCGACTCACGCCGATCGCACTAAGGTTCTAGAGATAACGTCGTTATTGGCAGCGGTTATAAGTGCCAGCGTGCTTACCCATGCTCAAACGCCTGTCGATAAGAAAGTACTTCCGCTACAGTCGGAAATCCAGTCTCTGGAACCTCTGCCAGAATCAATTGCGTTGAAATCGCTTCCGCGAAATCTCTTTCAGGATCAAAAATATTTCTGGTCAACCCCATTCCACATGAGCCTGCGGGAGTGGCAGTGGACCGTGCCATTAGCTTTTGCCGGCGCAGGTTTGCTGGCCAGCGATACGGCAATCGAAAAGCACGTTCCCACCAATCCGTCGACGGTTTCGCACGCGGCTAGCGCTTCCAATGCCGGACTCGCCGCGATGGCCGGAATCGGCGGAGGAATGTTTCTGTGGGGAAATCTCGCGCACGACGACGAAAAACGGGAAGCCGGATTTCTCAGCGGCGAAGCGGGCATCGACGCATTCCTGGATACGGAAGGCTTCAAATCTGTCTTCGGGCGAGACCGCCCCTTGACCGGCGATGGCCGCGGACGTTTTTTTCAAGGCGGAAATTCTTTTCCCTCGCAGCACGCGGCCATCAGTTGGGCCATTGCCAGCGTAATAGCCCATGAATATCCCGGGCCTATGACCCAGGTGCTGGCTTACGGCTTCGCGGGCGGGATAAGCGCCGCGCGATTTGCCGGCCAAAAACATTTCGCCTCGGACGTGGTGGTGGGCAGCGCTCTCGGCTGGTATATCGGACGGCAAGTCTTCCGCTCTCATTCTCAATACAGTGATGCCGACATCGCGAAGTTTGGCGCGTTCAGCAAAGACGACGCCGGCCTTGCACGCGAACCGGGGAATATGGGGTCTCCCTATGTGCCGCTCGATAGCTGGGTCTATCCGGCGATGGAGCGTTTGATCGCTCTCGGTTACATTGAGTACGGCGACTTGGGAATGCGGCCATGGACACGATTGGAATGCGCCCGCCTGCTGATCGAGGAGGCCAGCGATCCCATTCGCGGCGGCGGCGAAGCCAGTGAACCGCAAAATATCCACGCAGCCTTGGCGGAAGAATTCAAATACGAAACGGAGCGTTTAAGTGGTACCGCTAATTTAGGCATGAGCCTGGACTCGGTTTATACGCGGGGCGAAAACATTTCCGGGACTTCTTTGCACGATGGACTTCATTTCGGGCAGACCGTCGTCAATGACTATGGTCGGCCGTACAGCCGGGGCTTCAACAATGTAAGCGGATTCACGGCTCACGGCGCTGCGGGTCCATTCTCATTCTTTGTGCGTGGTGAGTATGAGCACGCGCCCTCGGTTGCTCCGCTTTCCGATCAGGCGCGGCAAGTGATTCAGACAGTCGATAGCCTTCCCTCAGCCCCGCCGGACATGCCGGTCGCGGCAGTGAATCAGGCAAATCTCCTGGAAGGCTACGTCGGCATGCAACTCGAGAACTGGCAAATCACTTTTGGCAAGCAGGCGCTGTGGTGGGGAGAAGATAAGAGCGGCCCCATGTTATTCAGCACCAATGCAGCGCCCATCCTGATGCTGCAAATCAATCGCGTGCATCCCTTCGCGGTGCCGCTGCTGGGGCCTGTCCGGTCAAGTTACATGTTAGGGAGGCTCACCGGTTATCACTGGGTGTTTAGCGCGAACTCCGGTTTTACAGGTTCATGGACGCAGTCGCTGAGCGACCAGCCATTCATAGTGGGAGAAAAACTCAGCTTTAAGCCTTCAACCAATCTCGAATTAGGCATCAGCGCCACGGCTCTGTTTGGCGGGCCGGGAGTGCCGGCCACTGCTCACAAGCTTTTGCAAGCCATGTTCTCCAGTGGAAACGGGCTCCCCGGAACCACTGGCGACCCCGGCGATCGCAGAGGCGGATTCGACTTTGCCTATCGCATTCCGGGTCTGCGGGATTGGGTGACATTTTATGGGGACGCGTTCACTGACGATGAAACCAATCCATGGTTCGCCTGGAACAAGGCCGCACTAACCTCGGGTCTTTACTTCGCGCGATTGCCGCGAATTCCCAAACTTGATTTGCGAGTAGAAGGCGTTTATACGGATGCCCCTGGCGGCGGCATGACTGTCGAGCACGGGTTCTTCTACATCAATAGCCGTTTTAAAAGCGGCTATACGAACGCCGGAAACCTGATCGGCAGTTGGATTGGAAGGCAGGGACAAGGCGCTCAGGCATGGACCAATTATTGGCTGACCCCGAAGAGCAAAGTACAATTCAACTTCCGCCACCAGAAGGTTAGCGAGGAATTCATCCCGGGTGGAGGAAGCCTAACCGACTTCGGCGTTTCTACCGATTATTGGCTGCGATCCGATCTCGGCCTTTCCGCCTGGGTACGACATGAGCGCTGGCTTTTTCCCGTGATTCAGCCGAACGCTTCCAGCAACGTGACGGCGGCCATGCAAATTCTGTTTGCGCCCCGGAATTCGTTCCGCCATGCGGCCGGGACTGTTCCGGCCGGCCAGCCATAACTCCGCTTTTCTCCGCGATCAAGCAGCGGCTCAGGTCCCGGTCCAGGTTAGTGCTTACAAAGAAAATCATTCAACGCAGAGGCGGCCAGAATCGCCCGGTGTTGGCGTCCTCTGCGTTGCCAGTGTTGGAAAAAGTTAACTGAGTTGAAGTCCTGATTACTTGCAGAATTTCCCTTCAGCGCTGAGGCGAGGCCCGCGACAAAGCCTACGAACTTCCGTGCGCCGCCGTCCTCTACTGGAATGTGATTTCGAAAAGTTATTTCGAGATTGGAATGCGAGTTCCGTTTTGGCATTCAACTAATTTTTTTGGACGCCGATGATCATTCACGGCGCAATAGCCGTGTGAGACTAACTGAAAGCGGCGTGAGCTATCGGGCGTAGCGCTAATCAAGAATGTGCGGAGGGGCAAGGAATGTTTTCGCGCGTTTATTGTTGCAATTTGTTGTTTCGGGTTCTCGTCTACCTCCTCCCATTGTTCGGTTTCGGAATGTCCTCCTATATCCACCTCGGTAACGCCTGGTTGCCGTATGCGAGAAGCGTGGTCTCACACTATTACTTGGTGTTCCCGCTCTTTGTGGAATTCGTTTGGATTCCCGCTGCCAGCTATAGCAAGCTCTCATCCGTGGCGGGGTTATTCCGGGGCTACGCGGGAATCCGGGCTGCTTTGTTGGCAGGAGTTGCCAGTTTTTGTCTCCAGGGGGCCGTGTTCCTCTTCGTCAAACAGTTAATCGTCTCGCGAGTTTTCATCATTCTCAGTAACGCAATTTTGTGTCTCTGCTCATTGGCCGCCAGAAATCTCTTCCAGCCGATCGGACCCTCCCCCGCGTGGCCCGCCAAACTGAAGCAGATGTGTCTTGAGAGAAATTGGGTCGGCAGAAAATGGCTCGCCGGAACCGGCGAGCTTGCGGGGAGAAGCGTGGCGCCGGTTCTTCATAGTCCGGAGCATAGTCCGGAGCGGGCTCATCGGGTGCTGGCGCCTGAGTCAGCGATTCAAAGCAACTCGGTCATCGCCGCGCCGGAGGCGCATCACCTGGAAAGACTAAAGTTGGATCAGATTGTGGTGGTCATGTCAGGCTCAGGCCACTCGCAGAGGTCCGCCGTTCCTGACAGTCGTCAGAGTCTCGGCGACCCCGACCCCATCGTTCTCGACCTTGCCCCGCGTTTTTCTCTCAGGGAACAGCGGGTTCCGGTTGACCTGGCCATCTCCACCGTGGAGAGTTTTGCTTACTCGGTATTGAAACGAATCGTTGACGTGATTTTTGCAGTTCTAGGTGTGGTTATTTTGAGTCCGGCGTTTCTAGTGACCGCCCTGCTGGTCAAACTCAGTTCGCCCGGCCCCATTTTATTCCGCCAGGAACGAGTGGGCCGGCACGGGAAGCACTTTCAAATGCTGAAGTTTCGCACCATGTATTGCAGCAGCACCGCTGAAAGCGACACTATCTGGACTACGAAGTGCGACTCCCGCTGCACTCCCATCGGGGGAAAGCTGCGCCGGTTCAGTCTCGACGAACTGCCGCAGCTCTTTAACGTGATTCGCGGCGAAATGAGTTTGGTCGGTCCGCGTCCGGAGCGGCCTTATTTTGTGGCCAAGTTCCGCAATGAAATTCACAAATATGACCTGCGCCACTACTGCCAGGTCGGCATGACGGGATGGGCACAGGTCAATGGCCTGCGCGGCAATACTTCCATCCCCGAGCGGCTGCAATACGACCTGCACTATCTTTGCAATTGGAGTCTTGCCTGGGACCTACAGATCATCCTTCGCACCATAGCCATTCTAAAGAACCAGACGGGATATTAGCCAAAGGTAGCAATGGTGCCGCCCAAGAAAGAGGACGTAACAAAGTCTCGAGTCTCCGGCACTTTCCGACAGAACCAGAAGCATGCGCGCTTTATTACGTTGTTGCCGCAGACGGTATCCGCTGCCGTTTCTAAAAACCGCACGAGCCTTTTGCGCCAAAATTTCGAGCCTCCCGTCAGCTCTTCTTTGCCTTTGCGGGAGGAGCCAAGGCGACGGCTGCTTCTGTGGTGAGCAGAAGAAACGTGAATGTCTCCTGAAGATACAAGCGGACAGCGGCGTCGGTGTGGCTGAGATAGCCGATCGAGACGTCCTGGCCGATGTGCAAGTCGAAGTCGCCGCCACGAGTCGTCAGCACGAAAGCGCCGGCGATGGCGGGCGCCCAGATGATTTCGTCCTTGACCAGCCGCTTGATGTGTTCCAGCACCGGATATCCGTAGTCGCTGGTTTCGGCGAGTGCGGTGTAGGCATCGGCGCCGAGCAACACAGCGTAGGGGCCATTGACGCCGACAAGACGCAACTGGCTTAAGCTTTGGGCGATGGCGTCAGGGTACTGGCGTACGTCGGCGGGGAGGGTCATGATCGGATTACTCGTGCCTTGGCGGATGCCCCCGATGCCAGCGGCCGCATAGCCCTCGAATATTGCGGCGTCCTCGGCAAAGGCGATTTGCCGTGCAGCGTCCTTCGCCGGCTGCCAATCCGAATCGTTCGCACCACGATCGACGTCGTCAATCGCGTCGCGATTCAGTTCGAACGGCACCCGCAGTTCGACCAGCGCCTTCACCTCGCGCTGCCTCGCCACAATGCCCTTCGCCGGAGAGGTGATCGTCCGCAGGTGGCCGGTGCCGACGGCAGAGAGCGCTGTGCCGGCCGGACCCTTCAGGTCAACCACCCGCCGCCCGGCAAGATAGCGCTTGAGCGTGCGCGATGTCTCTTCTTCGATCTGTGCCCATGCCGAGTCGGAAATGGGGGCAAGCTCGCGATGGAGATTATTCATGTCGTACGTCTCCTTTGAGAGAACCGATGCCGAGCGAACCATCGCGCATCGATGATTTTGATGAAGACGGAATAGATGTAGATGATGCGACAGATGGAGAAGTTTCCGCTGTCGCCGTCGACGATCCCGCAACCGTAGACTGGCCTTCGTGCGCTTGATCTTCGGCTGGGTTATCGTTAGCCTGTTCATCGGCCACGTTTTCCAGAAACGTCGCCGACGGCACGAAGAAAAGATTTCCAGTGGCCGCGCGGCTGAAATCGAGCAACCGGTCATAATTGCCGGGCGGCCGGCCGATGAACATGTTCTCAATCATCTGTTCGATGGTGCGGGGCGAGCGGCTATAGCCGATGAAATAAGTTCCAAATTCACCATGACCGGGCCGGCCGAAGGGCATGTTGTCGCGCAGGATTTTGATCTCTTTCCCATTCTCGACGATGGTAGTGAGCGCGCTGTGTGCTGACGTCGGCTTGACCGAATCATCCAATTCGATGTCGGAGAGTTTGGTGCGGCCGATGATGCGTTCCTGCGCTTCCGTGGACAAAGCATTCCATGCGTCAAGATCGTGGAGATATTTCTGAACGATGACGTAGCTTCCGCCGGAAAAATCGGCGTCCTCGTCGCCGACAACCACGGCGTCAGCCGCTGCCGCGC